>Ga0075012_10000127_pt1 | contig 75796 bp, 44 predicted proteins | sample All_14_2_FD_71474 | JGI IMG/M metagenome (GOLD analysis project Ga0075012, IMG submission 71474) | Freshwater microbial communities in response to fracking from Pennsylvania, USA - Allegheny Zone_MetaG_DW_15 | ecosystem: Environmental > Aquatic > Deep subsurface > Groundwater > Drilled... | reverse complement strand
TTGGTATATTTTTCCTAATCCACATTTATCAAGGGCGTATTAAATCAGTAACAGCAACCGAATCAGGTTTTATTTAGGAACCGAAATGTCGATAGAAAATTTGGGTGGACAAGTTCACTTTTGTGTGCCACTCACTTTTTTTCATTTGTGTGCCTACAATAGAAAAATTAATCAGAACAACCTAACAACGGCGGAACCAGATTTTGAGTCTCATACACCACAATCTATAGCATCCATTAATAACGAAAACAGGCGGCTCAATGAGCCGCCTGTTCTGTTTCATTTATTAGCAAAATCACCTTAGTTCATTACCGGGAGGAAGGCATAGTTTTTGCCGTATTCCATCATCTGGGTAAAGAAGTTATCGGGATATTCTATGTTTACTTCGGTTATCTCTTCGCCGTTCATCACAGGTACGAGTTTAGGCTGTATGAAACCTTTGTAGGGTTTTATGCCCAGGCCTTCAAAGCGCTGCAGTATTTCTTTATGCAGGGTAGGGTCTACCTTTACACCAAAGGTCTCTACCAGGTACTTGCCACCTTTGTAGTCGCCCTCAGATTTTACGCGCTGTATCTCTTTCAGCAGTTCGCCAAAGAGCTGGCGCAGCTTGCCATAGTCGTTTACCTGTACATAGGTTTTGCCATCGCGTTTTATCATACTTACCACATTGTCTTTCTTACCCTTCTCATAAGCCCAGTGTGCTACCAGAGCACGGTTGCGCATATGTGCTTCTTCCAGCTGCTCGCCCGGCTTCAGGCGGGTAAGCTGTGTCATAAGGCCATTCATCATATAGTTGTCATAGCCGGCCATACCTACTTCCAGGCTGGGCATTACACCCAGGTCCACCAGTTTCTGGTCGTAGATATAGTACAGGCCTACGAGGTCGGCACGGGCTTCTTCCAGGCAGCTGGCATAGTTCTTCAGCGTCACATCGGTAGTAGCTACACCGGGGTTCAGTTTGCCCGATGCATGACCTATACACTCGTGCATATCGGTATGCAGGTCTGATGCCAGAGAACCATATTTCTTCATACGCTGCAGCACAGTATCATTCACTGCAAATTCTGCAGCCATACCACCTTTGGCGCTTACTACATTGTAGGAGTGTATGATATTGGTAAGCGATACAGATTTGGAGCCATGCTCGGCACGTATCCACTCAGCATTAGGCAGGTTTATGCCTATAGGCGTGCTGGGCGCTGCATCGCCGCTCTCTACTATTACAGTTATCGCCTTGGCAGTGATTCCTTTTACTTTTTCCTTCTTATGCTCCGGCATAATGGGCGAATTGTCTTCAAACCATTGCGCTTCTTTAGCTATTGCTTCTATGCGCTTTGTCTCCTCCATATCCTTGAGCGATACCGTGCTCTCAAAGCTGCCTTTTTTGCCTATGGCATCCATATATACTTCTATGAATCCGTTCACGGCATCCAGGCGCGAGCCGGTGTTCTGTACCCACGCTATGCTATAGTCGTCAAATGTTTTCAGATCGCCGGTTTTGTAGAACTGTGCCAGCAGATCCAGCGCTTTTTTCTGCTCTGCATCTTCGGCCACACCTGCTGCTTTTTCCAGCCAGTATATGATCTTATCTATAGCTGCGCCATACATGCCGCCGCTTTTCCATACCTTCTCCACTACCTTGCCATTCTCCTTCACCACCTTGCTGTTAAGGCCCCATGAGGGTGCGTTGGCGCTGGTATCAAATGTGGCATAGAATGCTTCTACTTCTTTCTGGGTTACACCCTCGTAAAAGTTGTTGGCAGAGCCTGCTATGTTATCTACGTTGGGACGCAGGTCCACCAGTTTGGGGTTATACTTCAGGTCATATACCGTAGGTTTTATACGAGCCAGGAATGCATCGGCACTCTCGCCGTTTTCCAGTGGCAGTTTAGTGGCATCGCTGGCTTTAAGTACTTCTGAGAAATATTCCCATGTACATTCCGGTATAAACTTCTCATTGCTGTAGTGATGGTAGTTGCCGTTGCTGAACCATACACGGCCGCAGTAGGTTTCAAACTGCTTCCACTCCTCGCTCTGCTTATCACCATTATAGGTGCCATACATAGCCTCTATGGTTTTGCGCAGCATTATGCCTTCTTTGCTCTTCTGGTCGTAAATGATGTCACGGCCACACAGTGCAGCCTCATACAGGTAGTATGCCAGCTTCTTCTGCTGCAGGGTCAGGTTTTTGAAGCCCGGCACCTGATAGCGTAGCAGTTGCAGGTCGGCAAAGGACTGAGCCTCTGCTACGAAGTTGTCATCATATCCATCTGCCACGGCAGTGGTTTCTGTCTTTGGCGCCGATGCCGGCTCACTGTTGCCGCATCCTGTGAGTAATTGCGTACTGATAGCCATAACGGGAATAGCCCATTTAAGGTTCATTCTGTTTTTCATTAATGTATTGTTATGCAGATAAAAGTACGCAAAAGGGTGGAATGTACATTTCTGCGTCTCTTTGTTTCAGGAACCACAGGATGCTGTTATGGTATCATAATGGCCCCGGTGGCTACTTCTGCGGCACAAAGGGGATATGCAGGGGGATATTTCAGAATATACCACCGCCCAGCATAAGACGCAGCATACCTACTATTATGGCTGCTATACTCATGGTTTTACCGCCCGATGAGTTGGTAATACTGCTGATGATAACCCCCAGAATAGCAAAAGGAATAAACAACCAGTTGAGCCAGCCCAGTAAAGGAAAGAAGGCTATAAATGCCAGCAGCAGGGAGATAAGACCAAACAGGAAGCCAATAAGTTTCATACCATGTGTTGAGTGGCGTAAAGGTACTGTCAGAATTCTACAGATGCGCCTATTACAAATTTACCGTTCTGCTCCATATTCACCTCACCGTTAAAATGATAGAAGTAGCCGGCATTGAGTGAATAGTAGTACATACTGCCCGATTGTAGTCTTATAAGATTATTGAGCAGCAGGCCTGCTTCATGGTAGCCATCGCCATCAGGTACGCCGGGAGTAATGCCGCTGTGTGCTTCCCTGTGAGCCAGCGTTCCGTACAGCATACCATACTGCAGCCCTACCGATGGGGCAGAGCTGATAGGCACCTCCTTATGAGCAAGGTGAAACAGTTTTCTGTCAAAATCATGACGGTATATAAACTGTACAAACTGGTCGGTATAGTAGTCGTAGGGGTACATGGTCATTAGTCCGCCAAATGCGTACAGGGAAAGGGTTTTAGCATCGTACTTGAAGCCGTTACCGGCAAAGAGCCGGGAGAGGGGCAGGGGAGCATCGCTCCATGAGCGGCCGGCTTCTATCATCATACGTTCCATGCCCAGCCTGTTAATGTGTACCTGCCATGTAGCGGCTACTATAGCCTGCATATAGGGGATGGATGCATGGCCCGCGGTAAGCTCGCCGCCTGTAGCTTTTGCATAGATAACGGGGTAGCGGCCGGGCATGCTGTAGTAGCTGCCAAAGAATGGCGCGGTTTTTTCGCCGGGTGCATATCGTATCTTCAGTGAAGCCTGCCGCGCCGTAAAGCTGCTGTAGGGGATACCGTCCATAGCCAGTGCATACGTATAGCGTGGTGTTATTTCCTGCTGTGCCGCTGCCACCTCTGCCTTCCACCAGCCCAGCCGCTTGCGCAGGGATATCTGTGCCGTACGTATATTATCTACCCGCTGCATCAGATACTGGCGCAGGTAGCCCTTGTCTATACTTCCCCCCAGCTGTATACGCCCCGGGTCAGAGAGGTCATCGTCCCACGACAGGCGGATGACGGTTTCCCTGTATTTGTCGGCATATACCTCGGCAAATGCACCATACTTCCAAGCTTTATCACCAAAGCCATATCCTCCCCAGCCGCCCACGCTCAGCCATTTTATAAGACGCTCATTGGTTTGCAGGCCCAGACCCAGCCTCAGGTTTTCGTATTGGTTATAGCTCAGTAAGCGGGCTATATCTGCATCCAGCACACCTACAGATATTCTGCCATCAGGCAGGTGCCGCATCCATTGCATGATTCTGTCGGCCTTTGCCTCCTGGCCTATGCTGTCTATAACATGATAGGTGAGCTGCTCGCGGTTGTTAAGAGCCGCAGGGCGTAGCTGCTGCAGGAGTGTATCTGCCTCTGTATCTGCTCCCGGTGCTATACGCACTGTGTGTGCCTTGTCAAACCGGAAGTTGTCAGGTATCTGCCACTTTACAGAGTCTATAGAAGAGTTGCCCTTCATACGCAGCGTATAGGAGAGCGTGCTGCTCTTCATCTGCTTGTCTATAATATAGTTGAGCCGGGATGGAAACCATCGCCGGGTGGTATCATCCAGCTGGTGGGAGCTGTACTCCTGCTCTATGCTGGTAGTCTGTCCCAGTATGGTATCTATTCCCCGGGCTATGATGCGGGTTATTGCGTAGCCCTGCTCACTTATATATACAGTTCCGCTAAGGCAGTTGGCCGTATTAGCCCGGGGACGGAAGCTGATGACCCATGTGGTGCCGGTATTTTCAGTAATCTCATCTGTAAGACTGAAACGATAGTACTTTTCATACCCCCGGCTTACAGGGTTATGGTAATCTTTTCCGTTAAGGGTTATATAGTCGGTATAGGCATGAAATGGCAGCACGTCGGTAATGGTGCTGGTAAATGCTGCCCGTTTCAGGCCAGAGAACCGTATGGCCTGTATATCTTCCTGTACAGTGGCAGGGCTTTTCCATGTACGGGTACTGTAGGTCTCTGACAGCAGCACGTGCTGTTTGTTTGTAAATTCGGTTAGTTTCCTCCTCTTTTCGGCAGTATCACTCTTTACAGTGTCTGGCAGTATCATGTCCACTGCCATTTTGTAATAGATGTTGCATTGCCAGGTTTTGTATTTGTCAGGATTGTTCCGGTTGCGGTTGGTGAGGGTGTTGTTCAGTATCTCCCTTATTTTATCTGTTTGCGGTCTTATGGTCACCTCTTTCAGCTCATTTGTTGCCGGTGCCAGCCATACAGTGTCGGCTTTTTTCAGTCGGTTAAGGGTTATTGTGCAGGTACGATACCCTGTAGCCGATATGCTTAATGGCTTTTCTCTTTTTCCGTCAGGTGTTTTCCCTGTTTTTATAGTAAAATGACCATTCAGGTCAGCTATGCATCCCTGGCCATCGGCATGTACAGTGGCAAAAGGTATCGGATTACGAGTGAGAGAATCCATAACGATACCACTATCTGTACCCTGTGTAAAGGCTATGCAGGGTAACAGCAGCAATATTGTAAGCAGCAGATTTTTTATCATCCTGTGAGTAATAGCAGTTTTTCGAAAATAATATTTTTTACCTATCTTTAGCCGTTATAAGAAGATACTATGAAGAAAATACTATATGGCTTGCTCATAACGTCCATTTCTGCCTTTGCGATGTCCTGCAGCAATGGCGATTATCAGGCCGACCCTGACAGTCCTGCTAATGAAGCAGTAAACCCCATTACCCCACTTGGCAGTGATGAGTTTACATGGGGTGGAGAAAAACCCATGAGCTACAAGGTAAATGGTAATTTCAAAAAAGCAGATTATGCAGGCTTTGCGCTGGATACCAGTGGCACTAACGTAATCATAGGCATTATGGACAACTCTCCGGCCCGTATGCAGTTTTATCTTCGCGATGTGTGGAAAGACAATCTGTATTCTATGGAATGGCAGAACTATACCCGTATGGCTACTTACACAGATAGTATGTATGGTAAGTATCTTCAGTTTTCCAGCGACAGAAGCAACTCTGGTGGTATTAAAATATTACGTAACGATACTGCAGTAATCGAAGCTAAATTTTACTTCAAAGGTGTAACATCAAACGGCGAAGTTGTAAATATATCTGACGGTTATTTTTATATAGAAAAATATTGACAATTACTTAATACAGATTGTTCTCTGCTTTTTTAAAAAATGACCACCTTTCACGGTGGTCATTTTTTTTTGCCACTATTTTTTACAATTTTCTAATTTATAATTGAAAGTTATAATTCGATTTACTCGCTAACAAATGCTTTGCCATTTTTACTGTTAAAAGAAATATAAAGTCTCTATATTGTAAGCAATAATCGGGCAAAATACCCCTAAGCCCATCCCTCCTATGAATACAAATGTTATTTAATTCATTGAGTGTAAATTAGTTATATCATATCAAGTATGAGAAAGTTATCTGCTTTATTTGTTTTGCTCCTGGCTGCAGTAGCAGGAAATGCACAAACATATTGTACCCCTAACTACTTAAATACATGTAGTAGCGGTACTCCTATGTATGCAAGCTTTGCATCTTTTGTAGGGGAGGCAGGCTCCTCTATCATAGACCCTAGTTCCACCTGTTCGGAAGAGTATATCAATAACACTGCGATGTCGGTTACTCTGTACAGAGGAACTACATACACACCATCACTTAATATTACCACTACCTACTATGCAAACTATTCATTTCAGATATGGATAGATTATAATGATGATGGCACATTCGCTGCAGGAGAATCTGTAGGAGGGCTTGCTACAATACCCAGCAGTACTACATCGGTATCAATTAATATCCCGGCAGGGGTTACAACGGGTACTCACAGAATGAGGCTTGTAGGTAACTATAAATCCTGTTGTGGTGGTGTCACATATCCGTCAATTCCTCCCTGCGTTACCACCTCTATCAATTATGGGCAGGCTCGTGACTATACGGTACTGATAACAGATCCTGTACCATGTACTACGCCTGCTGCGCAGCCAACAGCGTTGTCATTTACATCCTCTTTAACTTCTATCACCGGTTCATTTACAGCCAGTGCATCTGCCAACTCCTATCTGGTAGTAATGACCAATACATCTACACCTCCCACAGCACCTACTGATGGCCAGACATATACAGTGGGCAGTACTGCGCTAGGGGGGACCATTGTTCATGCCAGTGGCGCTACTTCATTCACTGCTACCGGGCTTACAGATAATACTACTTATTACTTCTGGGTTTATGCTATGAATGCTGGTTGTATCGGTACACCTCCGCTCTACCTGGCTACCACACCTCTGAGTGGATCTACTGCTACACAAATATGTTCTTTCTCTGGTCCCAAAACCATTGGCCCTGGTGGTGATTATGCAACAATAGCATCAGCGGTAACCGCAATTAATACTTTGGGTCTGGGTACGAATGCCAGCCTGGAAATTCTGCCATCCTACACATCTGAAACTTTTCCTATTAATATCACTGAGCTTACATGTGCGAGTGCAGACAGGCGTCTTATCATACGCCCTCACTCCAGTAATGGCAGTACCAAGAGCATCACTTCATCTGTTACCAATGCATTGATAAGCATGAATGGCGCCAGGTATGTGACCATTGACGGTCGTATCAACTCTACTGGCAGTACCAGCAGGCTTACCATTACCAATAGTTATTCCAGTACATCATCTTCGGCCAGCACATTGCAGTTTATAAATGGAGCTTCTGATAACATTGTACGTTATGTGACATTACAGGGTTCAGGACGCAGTACTGCCAGTGGTATAGTTAAGTTTACCACTTCTACAGCAGCTACTGGTAACAATAATAACAAGCTGGAGTACTGTGATATTACAGCCAATGGATCCAGCTATCCATATAATGCCATCTACGCTGCTGGTACTACAGGAAAAGAGAACAGCTTTGATACAATATCAAATTGTAATATAAGTAACTATTTTTATGCCTCCGGTTCTACTCATGGTATATATATAGCATCAGGTAATACAGATTGGAATATATCATCAAACAGATTATTTCAGACAGCAAGCAGAACATATACTGCTTCCGTTGCGCATTATGGCATAAGGGTAGCCAGCACAAACGGTAATAATTTCCGTGTTATTGATAACGTAATTGGTTCGTTAAATTCATCGGGTACAGGTATCTGCTCTCTTATTGTTTCTTCTACCAGTTATAGTACTACTTTCCGGGCCATATCAATGCAGGTTGGCAATATTACACCCTCATCAGTGCAGGGCAATACCGTGACCAATCTTGTAATATATGGTGGTTCCAGTTCCACAATACTGTATGGTATAGAAATGTTAGCCGGCAGTGTGAATGTAGGGACAGAAACCGGAAATATCATTGGTTCTGCCACTACATCAGGCGCGCTCACACGTGTTGCCAGCAGTAATGGTACTGTGGGTATCTATGGTATATACTCAGCAGCGTCTACACCTGCAGTTTTGAATATTTCCAATAATCAGATTGGGGGTATAACACTAAGGGGTACATCTACATCATATGGCTGTGGTATGTATGGTATCTACGCATCCAGCAATGGTAGTACTACTATCAGTAATAATACTATTGGTAGTAATACCATGTCGGGAAGTATTAACTCAGTATCCATTTCAAGTGGTTATCAGAGGGTTTATGGTATTTATTCTTCAATATCCAGCAGTAGTACATCTCCCGTTATGATAACGGACAATGTTGTTGCCAATATCACAACTACGGGTTATAGCACAAGCTCAGGAAATATTCAGGTGGGTATATATCACACTGGTACTGCACAGGCACAGATACTACGTAATCATGTCCATGATATAAACTCAAATTCGGCATATTCTTCAACAACTTCTACGTGGGCATTAAGGGGTATTTCATATAATGGAAGTACCGGGTCGGCAGTTATTCATCAGAACACGGTCAATGCACTTACGCTTACTTACACATCGTCATCAACAAGAGGTGTTGCCGGTATATATCTGACCTCATCGCTCAACGGAAACATCTCCGGCAACCGTATATATGATTTAAGAAATGCATCTCCCTATACAAGTACCACCAGTCCTCCACTGGCGGTAGGTATATTCTGTTACAGTCCCAGCACCAGCGTCAATATATATAATAATATGGTTTCTCTGGGTCTTGGTGCCAGCAGCTCTAATGCATATGTTGGTATCATGGCTGGCCTTAATGGTACCTATACATTAAGGGCATATCATAATAGTATTTATATAGGTGGTGCAGTATCTTCAGGCTCTATTCCATCTGCCTGTTTTCATCGGGGTAACTATAGCGGGGGGACTTTCTCGTCTACAACTGTAGACATAAAAAACAATATCTTCTATAACGCACGAACGGGTGGTGGCAATAATCATTTTGCCATTGCAAACAACATAAATGGTTCTGGCTCATCCTCAGGATGGCCGGGAGGTGCCAGTAACTACAATATTCTCAACTCTGCTAATGCCTCTACTCTTGGTTACTGGTCGGGTAACAGAACTTTTGCATCCTGGAAGACGGCTGTGTCGCCCAATCAGGATTTGAACTCTTTCTCTGCCACGGCGGTCACCTTTACCAATACGACAACGGGCGACCTGCATATTAATATGGGAACAACCTCCAATGACATAGAGTCCCATGGTAACACTTTGAGTGGCTATACTACAGACTATGACGGTGATACCCGTCCTGGCCCGTCCGGTTCTGTAAACGGTGGTGGTGGCGCTGCCGATATAGGAGCAGATGAATTTGACGGTGTGGCAAATGATAATATTCCACCGGCTATTACATACACACCGAATGGTTGTCATACAAATACCGACTATGTATTCACTGCTCAGATATCAGACCCCGGAGGCGTAGCTACAGGGACTTTAGCGCCACGTGTATATTTCCGTAAGGGTGCTGCATCATATACCAGCTCACAGGGTACTCTGGTGTCAGGAACCACGCTGAATGGTGTATGGTCATTTACTGTTTCTGCAAGTGCCATGGGCGGACTTACGACAGGAAATTCTGTTAGCTATTATGTCATTGCACAGGATGCCGCAGGTTATGTAGGCTCTAATACCAATACCAGCCTCATTGCATCTAATGTAAATACAGTGACTACGCATCCTACCAATCCTGCTACATTCAGTGTAGGGATTGGAGGAACCTATACTGTAGGTAGCGGAGGTAATTATACCACGCTTACATCGGCTGTAGCGGCATATAATGCTTATTGCCTTACAGGGCCGGTAGTATTCAGCCTTATATCACCTACATACCCCAGTGAAAGCTACCCGATACAGATTAACAACAATATATGGGCCAGCAGTACGAATACGCTTACTATACAGCCGGCAGCAGGAGTAAATGCCTCTATTTCTGCCTCGGTATCGTCTTATGCCCCCATCAGGCTGTATGGAGCAAAACATGTCATCATCGATGGCCTCAAATCGGGAGGTAGCAGTCTCTCCATCACTAATACATACACCAGTACTTCAGCAGTAGTACTGCTAAGCTCTCTGGGTACAAATAATGGTTGTAGAAATGTCACACTGAAAAACCTTAACCTGACGGGTGGTTCCAATACTTCTTCCGGTGTATATGGTATCTGTGCTACCAGTACTACTACAGCGTCTACAAACTCTTCTTATGACCATGATACTATTACAATAGAAGGCAACACTATTCAGCGTGTTTACTATGGTATTTCGGCTTACAGTGCTACCACTGCCTCAACCGGATATAACGACTGGGTAATACAAAATAATATAATAGGCCCTTCTGCCTATAATACAACTACGAATGTGGGTTACAGGGGTATGTATCTGTCGAATATGCAGAATACAACTGTAAAGGGCAATACGGTGAACAATGTGGGTATTAATACGACGTCTCTGCAGTCAGTAGGTATACACTTCAATACCGGAATGAATGGTTACACGATTGACAGTAACTACATAAAGGGCATTGCTGCCAGCTATGGTAGCTCATCGGCCGCAGCTGGTATATGTGGCATATATATAGGGTCTTCCTGTATAAACGGTAAGATACGTGGCAATACCATAAACAACGTAGCGAATTATTACACCAGTTCACTAGGCGGTGCGCGGGGTATATTGCTATATACAGGTACCGGCTCCTCGAATATTGAGATATCAAACAATATGATATCCGATATCAGGCAATATGGTACTTATACATCTACCACAGGTTTCCCTTCGGGTATTGTGCTTGCCAGCAGTAATGGTTTGGTTAAGATATACCACAATACTGTGATGCTGGATGGTACTACAGGAGGCAATGCAAGTACAGGCTCTGCTTGTCTGGCAGTTCTGTCTGCTGCAGGACCGATAGATGTGCGGAATAATATTTTTATCAATAAATATAATAATGCCGCATCGGCATCAGATAAGGGATATGCGTTTTATACCACAGTGTCCAATTCCTACTTCTCTAATCTGGACTATAATAACTACTATGTGCAGTCTCCTTGTGTATTGGCATACACAAGTGGTGACAGATCTACACTTTCTGCTTTCCAGGCGGCATATGGTGGCAATGCCAACAGTGTTAATATAGCGGCAGAATGTACTTCCTCATCAGATCTGCATCTTACAACCGCATCTGTAAATTCATCGCTGCAGATGGGTACACCACTGGCTGAAGTGACTAAAGATATAGATGGCGAAACAAGGAACACTACAACGCCTACTGTAGGTGCCGATGAAATTGCTACATGCACTGTTACTGCAGGTACTGTAAATCCGGCAGTAGCCAGCTTCTGTGCTTCAGGTACTACAACAGTTACTGCCACAGGTGCATCTTCGGATGGCGAAATGCAATGGCGTTCATCTACCGATAGTGTTAACTGGACTACGATTGCCAGTGCTACTAACGATAGCTATGTTATATCTCCGGCCATTACCACTACTACATGGTACCGTTTTGTGAACAAATGCGCTTCTTCCTCCGAGGCAGATTCAGCAGTAACCAAAGTTGTTATCAATCCGCTGCCCGCTGTTATAACAGGCCAGCAGGTTTTGTGTGTAGGTGGTACTTCTGCACTGAGTACGGTAACCAGTGGTGGTACATGGTCTACCTCTAATGCCAGCGTGGCAACCGTTGGTACTGCCGGCACGGTTTCAGCATTGAGTACAGGTACTGCTACCATTTCCTATACGCTTTCCACAGGTTGTGTGCGCACTGCCGTTGTTACGGTGAATGCGTTGCCAACAGTAGCGTCTGTCTCTGCTTCGGATAATGGATTCTGCGTAGGAACAGCAGTTACATTTACTGCAGGTAGTGTTACGGGTACCGGCTCTGTTCAGTCTTACAACTGGACCGGCCCTAACTCATTCAGTACTACTACTGCAGGTAACAGTACAGGGTTAACAACATCTACTACGGCACAGTCAGGTAACTATTCTGTAACTGTTACCTACCCAGGTGCTGGCTGTACCAGTGCTATGGCGGTTACCAGCCCGGCAGTTACGGTGAATGCTTTGCCTGTCGTTGCTTCGGTTTCCTCGTCTACCAATAATCTTTGTATCGGTGCAGGGGTTACACTTACAGCAGGTGCAGCATCAGGTACCGGATCTCTTACTTCTTATAACTGGACAGGACCTAACGGTTTCAGCACTACAACAGCTGCTGACAATACAAACTTTACAACCACTACTACTGCTCAGTCTGGCAACTATTCTGTGACTGTTACATATCCTGGTACAGGTTGTACCAGCTCTGCTGCGGTTACCAGTCCGGCGGTTACAGTCAATGCAGTGCCTACAGTGGCAGATATTACACCTTCAGCTACTGAACTCTGTATAGGTAGCGCAGTAACATTTACCGCAGGTGCAGTAACGGGTTCGGGTACACTTACCTCTTATAACTGGTCTGGACCCAATTCGTTCAGCACTACCACATCGGCTAATACAACCGGATTTACTACGTCTACTACTGCTGAGAGCGGTGCATATACGGTAAGTGTCACTTATCCTGGCGATGGCTGTACAAGTGCTGCTGTAGCTACCAGCCCGGCGGTAACGGTAAATGCAGTGCCTACTGTAGCCAGCATTACACCATCATCTACTAATCTCTGTGTGGGAACTGCGCTCAACTTTACTGCAGGTGCAGTAACTGGTGCAGGTACCCTTACCTCTTACAACTGGATGGGCCCTAATGCCTTCAGTACTACAACTTCTGGAAATACTACCGGCTTTACTACTGCTGCAGCGGCAGAAAGTGGTGCTTATTCAGTATCAGTAACCTATAGTGGCGTAGGCTGTACCAGCGCTATGGTGCAGACGAGCCCGACAGTAACAGTCAATGCATTGCCAACAGTAGCGTCTGTTGCCGCATCTACCAGCAACCTGTGCGTAGGTACAGGAATCACGTTTACTGCAGGTGCGGTAAATGGTACAGGTGCGCTTACATCATATAACTGGACAGGCCCTAACGCATTCAGCACTACAACTGCTGCTAATACAACAGGATTTACAACCAGCACAACAGCTGAAAGCGGTGCATATTCTGTATCCGTTACCTATCCTGGTGATGGCTGTACCAGCACTATGGCGGTAACCAGCCCCGCAGTTACGGTAAATGCGTTGCCAACGGTAGCTTCCATTACGCCGTCTCAGACAGAACTGTGTACAGGTAACTCAGTAACATTTACTGCTGGCGCGGTAACTGGTGCAGGTACGCTTGCTTCTTACAACTGGAGTGGTCCTGATTCATTCAGTACTACTACCGGTAGCAATTCTACTATACTTACCACCAGCACCACTGCGGAAAGCGGAGTGTATTCACTCTCCGTTACCTATCCTGGTGATGGTTGTACCAGCAGCACCGTGGTTACAAGTCCTGCTGTGACAGTTAATCCTGCGCCCACAGTAGCGTCTATTACCGCATCCAGCAGCAATCTTTGTGTAGGTACCGGTATTACGTTTACCGCTGGTGCTACTACAGGTACTGGCACACTTACCTCTTATAACTGGACTGGTCCTAACTCGTTCAGCACTACTACGGCTACCAATACCGTAGGATTTACAACATCTACCCCTGCCGAAAGCGGTGCTTATTCAGTAAGCGTTACTTATGCAGGTTCGGGTTGTAACAGTCCGGTAGTGGCTACTTCACCGGCAGTAACAGTAAATGCACTGCCTACAGTAGCATCTGTAACACCGTCAGAAACTGATATGTGTGTTGGTGCGGCGGTAACATTTACTGCTGGTGCAGTAACCGGTACTGGTACACTTACCTCATATAACTGGAGTGGACCTAACGCATTCAGCACTACTACCGGTACTAATACTACTGGATTTACAACCAGCACTACCGCTCAGAGCGGTGCATACTCACTCTCAGTAACCTATCCGGGTGATGGCTGTACAAGCAGTACGGTTGTAACAAGCCCGGCAGTAACAGTAAATGCACTGCCTACGGTAGCTGGTATATCAGCATCTACCAGCAATCTGTGCGTGGGTGCCGGCATTACATTCACTGCTGGTGCTACTACAGGTGCAGGTACACTTACTTCTTATAACTGGAGTGGTCCTAACTCTTTCAGCACTACTACAGCTGCCAATACTACCGGCTTTACAGCTGCTACTACCGCTGAGAGTGGTGCTTACTCTGTTAGTGTTACTTATACAGGGCTGGGTTGTAATAGCGCAACCGTTGTTACCTCACCTGAGGTGACAGTTAATGCACTGCCAACGGTAGCCTCTATAACACCATCTACTACAGAAATATGTACCGGAACAGCGCTTTCATTTACAGCAGGTGCTGCTACAGGTGCAGGTACACTCTCGTCTTATAACTGGAGCGGTCCTGATGGCTATACAGCTGTTACTGCCGTTGACAATACTTCATTTACACCGGCATCTACTGCTGCCAGTGGTAACTATTCTGTAACTGTTACATATCCGGGTACAGGTTGTACCAGCTCAGCTGCTGTTACCAGCCCTGCAGTTACCGTAAATGCCCTGCCATCACTTACATCTGTATCTGCACTGCCTGCATCACTTTGTGAGCAGCAGGTGCTTACGCTTACAGCTACAGGTGCTACGGGAACAGGCTCTCTTACTTCTTATAACTGGAGCGGCCCGGCAGGATACGCTGCAACTACTACCGCGGCTACGCAGTCTTATACTGTTCCTGCTACTACGGCTAGTGGTTCATATAGCGTTTCTGTTACTTATCAGGGTACAGGCTGTACCAGCACTCAGGTAGCATCATCTGCAGTTACCGTTAATGCGTTACCTGTCGTTTATGATGTAAATGGCGGCGGTACATATTGTGCCGGTGGTGGCGGACTCGTAGTAGGGCTGAGTGGCTCTCAGACAGGTGTGGATTACCAGCTCTATCTGGATGGTACTGCTACGGGTAGCCCTGTGGCTGGTACTGGTTCTGCAATAGACTTCGGTGCACAGGTGCCGGCAGGCACTTACACCGTACATGCTGTAAATACAGCTACAGGTTGTGGACAGGATATGAACGGAAGCTCTTTCGTAATAGTAAGTGCAACTCCAACTATTTATGCAGTAACCGGTGGCGGTACATACTGTGAAAATACCGGTGGCCTGCACGTGGGCGTATCTTCTTCCAATGTTGGTGTCAGCTATCAGTTATACCGCGATGGTACACCGGTGGGTGCACTGGTGGTAGGTGATGGCAGCCCGGTAGATATGGGTGCACAGATAGATCCGGGTACCTATACTATAGTAGGTAACCCCGGTACCGCATGTGAGCGTACCATGACGGGAAGCGCAGTAATAATAATGCACCCCGCTCCTAACGTATATGATGTGAGCGGTGGTGGTACAATATGTAATGGTGATGCCGGTGTACACATTAACCTTAGCTGGTCGGTACTGGGTATCAACTATCAGCTTTACAATGGCAGCACTGCATATGGTGCTCCGGTAGCAGGCACTTCATCTGCACTGGATCTGGGACTTGCCAATGCGGCAGGTACTTACACTGTGCTGGCTACAAATGCTACTACAGGTTGTATGAGCGACATGACAGGTAGCGCTACTGTAATCGTTAATCCATTACCTGCAGCATATACGGTAACTGGTGGTGGTACCGGATGCAGCGGCGCAGGCACTGTACTGGTAGGCCTTGATAACTCAGATGTAAATATGAGCTACCAGCTGTATAATGGTGCTACTGCTACCGGCAGCGCATTGGCAGGCACAGGTGCTGCTGTTTCATTCGGTTCACAGAATGTGACCGGTGTTTACAGCGTCATAGCTACCAATACTATTACGGGTTGTGTCGGTCCTATGAATAGCTCAGTTGTCGTAAGCATCAATCCTGCTCCGGTACCTTATACGGTAGTAGGTGGTGGCGCATATTGTCAGGGTGAGGCTGGACTCACAGTTGGCATGGCTGCTACCAATGTCGGTGTATTGTATCAGCTGTATAATGGTGCGGCTACCGTGGGTAGCGCAATCGCAGGTACAGGAGCGGCTATCAGCTTCGGTACGCAGACGGCGTCAGGTACTTACTCCGTACTGGGTACTAATATGCTTACTTCCTGCTCTGGTTCTATGAGTGGTTCTGTAGATATTGTTATCAATCCGCAGCCTACAGTATATAATGTAAGCGGTGGCGGTCATTATTGCAGTGGCGATGGTGGCATGCCTGTTACACTTTCATTCTCTTCTTCTGCTATCAGCTATCAGCTGTACCGGGGTTCCGTAGCTGTTGGTGCTGCTGTTACTGGTACTGGAGCTGCTCTGGACTTTGGCAACCAGACTATTGCTGGCACTTACTCCGTAATGGCTACAAATACAGGTACTGGTTGTACTGCCGATATGAGTGGTACAGCTACAGTTGTGGAAAATCCGCTTCCTGTAGCTTACTCAGTAACGGGTGGTGGTAGCTACTGCGCCGGTGGTACCGGTGTGGCTGTAGGCCTTAGTAATTCGCAGAGTGGTGTAAACTACCAGTTATACAATGGCGCAGCTGCTATTGGTACTCTCGTAGCAGGTAATGGCAGTGCTATATCGTTTGGTATGCAGGGCGCAGCAGGTACCTACACGGTACGTGCTACCAATGCTGTTTCTACATGCTCCAGCGTAATGAACAGCTCGGCAACAGTTGTCGTAAATACACTGCCTACCCAGTACGTAGTATCGGGTGGTGGTCATTACTGTGCCGGTGGTACTGGCGTAGAGGTGACTCTGATTGGCTCAGAGCCAGGTGTCACCTATCAGTTATATAATGGTGCTACAGCTGTAGGTACTGCGCTGTCTGGTACAGGTACAGATATCAGCTTCGGAATGGTTACTGCAATAGGTTCATATTCAGTACAGGCTACCAATATAACTACATCATGCAGCAGCAATATGTTTGGCTCTGTAGCCGTATATGCCGATCCGCTTCCTGATGCATTTGCAGTTACAGGTGGTGGTAACTACTGTGCAGGTGGTTCAGGTGTGGCTGTAGGTATGGCCTCATCGGCTACAGGTATCAGCTATCAGCTTTATAATGGTGCTGCTCCTGTGGGTAGTGCAGTGGCAGGCACTGGCCTGGCCATCACATTCGGCAGTCAGACAGCTACAGGTACTTACACAGTACTGGCTACAAACAGTGTTACCGGTTGTACCAATGCTATGGCAGGAAATGCTGTAGTAGGTACTAACCCGCTCCCTGTTCAGTACAATGTTACCGGTGGTGGTACTTACTGTGAGGGTGGTGCTGGTGTGGCAGTTGGCCTGGCAGGCTCTAACACAGGTATCAGCTATCAGTTATATAATGGCGCTACTGCAATGGGAAGCCCTGTGGCAGGCACAGGCAGTGCGCTTGATTTTGGAAATCAGATACCTGGAGGTTCTTATACGGTAATGGCTACAAATACAACTACTTCATGTGCCCGTGCCATGACCAGCAGCGCAGTGATAGTGGTTAACCCAGCTCCGCTTACTTATGCAGTTACCGGCGGTGGTCAGTACTGCAGTGGTGGTAGTGGAGTTACTGTAGGCCTTGCAGGTTCTCAGATAGGTATTACTTATCAGCTTTATAATGGCGCAGCTACGGCAGGCGCTCCGGTTACAGGTTCCGGCACTACGCTCAACTTTGGCACATTTGGTGCAGCAGGTACTTATACAGTACTGGGTACGCACAATGGTACCGGCTGTACTGCTGCTATGAGTGGCGATGCAGCGGTTGTTATCAATCCGCTGCCTGTAGCTTATAACATGACCGGTGGCGGTGGCTACTGTGTTGGTGGTACCGGTGTAGCAATGGGTGTCGCCTCATCGCAGACAGGTGTTAACTACCAGCTATACAGAGGTGTAGATGTTGTAGGTAGCCCTGTAGCAGGTACAGGTGCTGCTATCAGCTTCGGTCTGCAGACGGTAGGCGGTGTATACTCGGTACTGGCTACCGATGCTACTACAACGTGTACCAATGCAATGTCTACAACAGCATCAGTTGTTATTAATTCGCTGCCAGTTGTTTACAATGTTACCGGTGGTGGTAACTATTGTGCAGGCAGCGCCGGCGCTCATGTAGGTCTTGAGTCTTCTGAGCCTGGTGTAAACTATCAGTTATATCTCGGTTCAGATGCCGTAGGTAGCCCTATGCCAGGCTCTGGTGCAGGTCTTGATTTTGGTGAAATGTACACTATAGGTACTTACTCTGTAGCTGCAGCAAACGCTATAACAGGTTGCGCATCGCAGATGTCTGGTACTGCCAGTGTAATGGTTTATACGCCACCGGCTGCATTTACAGTTACAGGTGGTGGCAGCTACTGTGCCGATGGTGCAGGCGTTGCAGTGGGGCTCAGTGGCTCGCAGAGTGGTGTTAACTATACACTTTATGCAGGTACTTCAGTAGCAGGTACTATGGTTGCCGGTACAGGCTCCGATATCAGCTTCGGCTCTCAGATGGCAGCCGGTACTTATACCGTTCGTGCTACAGGAGTATCATCCGGCTGTGAAGCTGGTATGACAGGTACAGCTACAGTAGCTATCAATCCGCTTCCTGCTACGTTCAGCGTTACAGGTGGTGGTAGCTTCTGTGCCGGTGGTACAGGTGTTGATGTAGGTCTGTCAGGTTCTGCATCCGGCGTTACTTATCAGTTATATATGGGTAGCACACCGGTAGGAGGTACTATAATGGGTACTGGTAGCCCGCTCAGCATGGGTCTGCAGACGGGTGTCGGCTCTTACTCTGCAGTAGCTACCAATCTGCTTACCGGTTGTGTAAGTAACATGACGGGAGCTGCAAGCGTATCTCAGCTGCCTCAGCCTACGGCATATACAGTTACGGGCGGTGGCTCTTACTGTAATGGTGGCAGCGGTGTTGCTGTTGGCCTCAGCGGTTCTCAGCCAGGCGTTTCTTACCAGTTGTATAATGGTTCATCAGTTGCAGCTACTGCATCCGGTACAGGTTCTCCTCTGAACTTCGGTCTGCAGACATCTGGTGGTTCTTACACCGTTACTGCTACCAATACCAGCACAGGTTGTACTAATGATATGACAGGTACTGTATCTGTAGCTGTTAATGCACTGCCTACGGTTTACCTCACTACAGGTGGCGGTAACTATTGTGCAGGTGGCAGCGGCTATGCTGTAGTGCTTAACGGATCTCAGACTGGTATCAACTATGAGCTCTACCGCGACAATGTACCGGTAGGTACTACTATAGCAGGTACAGGCATGTTCCTTGACTTCGGTCTGCAGTCAGTAGCTGGTTTCTATACAGTTAAGGCAAATAACCCTGCTACAGGTTGTGTACGTACAATGGCAGGTAGCCCTGAAATAGTGGTTCATCCGCTGCCAGGTGTGTACGCAGTTACCGGCGGTGGTCATTACTGTGCTGGTGGTGCTGGTGTCGAGGTTGCTCTTTCCGGTTCATCTTCTGCAGTTGATTATCGTCTTTATAATGGTTCTACACCTGTAAGTGCATTTGTATCAGGTAGTGGTTCTGTACTGTCATTCGGTGCACAGACCACCGCAGGTACCTATTCAGTACAGGCTGTAAATCCTGCTACCGGTTGTACTAACTATATGTCAGGAGCAGTAACAGTAGTAATAGATGCAGTTCCTGCAGCATATGAAGTTACCGGCGGTGGTGGTTACTGCGCCGGTGGTTCTGGTGTGGCAGTTGGTCTTGCCGGTACTGAAACAGATGTTAACTATCAGCTGTACCGTAACGGCATCATGAGCGGTTCTGCAATATCAGGTACCGGTTCTTCACTGGACTTCGGTATGATGACTGCTACCGGTACTTACTCTGTAATGGCGGTTAGCGGCACTACATCCTGCTCTTCATCAATGACAGGCTCTGTAATGGTAAGTGTTAATCCTATGCCGGTTGTTTACTCTGTAACGGGTGGCGGTAGCTACTGTCAGGGCGATGCCGGTATTCAGGTAGGACTTGCCAGCTCTCAGAGTGGTGTTAACTATACACTTTATAATGGTGCTACTGCTGTAGGTACTATGTCGGGTACAGGGTCAGTACTCACATTTGGTCCTCAGCTGGCAGGCACATATCATGCAAAGGCTACTGACGCTGTTACTGGTTGCGAAAGCAATATGACAGGCAGTGTAAGTGTGCTGGAAAATCCGCTGCCTGCTGTTTATGCAGTTGCTGGTGGTGGCGCGGTTTGTTCTGGTTCGGCAGGTACTGCAGTTACACTGTCAGGCTCTGAGCCAAACGTTACCTACGCATTGTACAGAGAAGGTATAGCTACAGGTGCTACAGTAGCGGGTACAGGTGCTGCAGTTTCTTTCGGTCTGCAGAACGTAGCAGGTAGCTACACCGCTAAAGCTACAAGCATGCTTTCAGGTTGTATCTCAGATATGACAGGCAGCGCAGCTGTATCTGTTAATCCGCTTCCTGTTCAGTTCTCAGTTACAGGTGGTGGCAGCTATTGTGCCGGTGGTGCAGGCGCTGTAATAGGATTGACAGGTTCTCAGGCAGGTGTTCAGTATCGCCTCTGGCGTAATGGAGTAGCTACTTCAGCAGTAGTGAGTGGTACAGGTGGTGTGGTTTCATTCGCACCACAGTTCATCGCTGGCAGCTACACAGCTGTTGCTGTAAATGCTGCTACTTCTTGTACTACTAATATGTCAGGTACTACTACCGTATCTGTGAATCCTACACCAGTGGTACACACTGTATCTGGTGGTGGTTCACTTTGTCAGGGTGGTGCCGGTGTAAATGTGGTAATGAATACCTCTACTCCGGGTGTGTCTTACCAGTTGTATAACGGCAGCATGACAGTAGGTACTGCAATTGCAGGTACTGGCAGCGCTATCAACTTCGGTGGTCAGAGCACAGCAGGTACTTATACCGTACTGGCTACTAATGCAGCTACATCATGTACTTCTGCTATGAGCGGCAGTGCAACGGTTATTGTTAATCCGCTGCCTGCAGTTCATGCTGTTACCGGTGGTGGTGCATACTGCTCCGGTGGTACTGGTGTACATGTAGGCCTTGCAGGTTCTCAGGCAGGTGTTACCTATCGCCTGTACAAGGGTACAGCAGCGGTAGGTGCAGCTATCACAGGCACTGGCGATGCGGTTGACTTCGGACCAATAACTGTAGCAGGCACTTACTCAGTACGTGCTACCAATGCATCTACATCGTGCGGTGCAGCTATGGACGGTACTGCTACCGTACAGATAAATGCGCTGCCACTGGCACAGACAGTTACAGGCGGTGGTGCATACTGTCAGGGTAGTGCTGGTGTGGCAGTAGGTCTCAGCGGCTCTCAGGCAGGTGTTACTTATTCGCTTTACAATGGCAGCACAGCAGTTGCTACAGCATCCGGCACCGGCGATATTGTTATGTTCGGTGTATATAGTACTACAGGTACTTACTCAGTTGCAGCAGTTAATACTACTACTGGTTGTACCCGCAGCATGACAGGCACAGTGCCGGTTATGGTCAATACACTGCCTTCAGTTTATGCTGTGGCAGGTGGTGGCAGCTACTGCGCCGGTGGTAATGGTGTTGCGGTAAGTCTCTCTGGTTCTCAGTCAGGTGTTAACTACAATATCTACCGCGATGGTGCTATGGTTAGCACGGTAGCTGGTTCAGGTGCATCACTTGCACTGGGTATGTTCACAGCCGCCGGTTCATACTCGGTAGCTGCTGTCAACAGCAGTACAGGTTGTACGGCTCCAATGGCTGGTGCTGCAACTGTGGTAGTTAATCCTAAACCAATTGTTTATACAGTTTCTTCAGGTGGGGCTTATTGCTCTGGCGAAGAAGGAATAGAAGTTGCGCTGAATGGTTCTGAAGCAGGTGTTATGTATCAGCTGTACAAGGGCACAGCAGCGTCTGGCGCTCCGGTGGCAGGTACAGGTTCTGCTATCAGCTTCGGTAGCCGCGCGGCAGGTGTTTATTCTGTAATAGCTACCAATGCTGCTACAGCCTGCACGCAGGCTATGACAGGTGCAGCTACAATAGTAATGAAAGCACTGCCTGTTACTTACAATGTTACTGGTGGTGGTGGTTACTGTGAAGGTGGTAGCGGTAAGGCGGTTGGCCTTAGCGGCTCTCAGGCTGGTGTAGCTTACACACTTTATAATGGTACAGTTGCTACAGGCACACCGGTAATAGGTACAGGTAGCGCCATCAGCTTTGGCAATCAGCCTGTAGGTAACTATACAGTAATGGCAGAAAGTTTCGCTACGGGTTGTACCCGTGCTATGACAGGTGCGGCTACAGTTTACAACTTCGCTCAGCCTGTCGCGTTCGATGTTGCCGGTGGTGGTAACTACTGTGCCGGTGGTACTGGTGTAGGTGTTATGCTCAATGGCTCTCAGTCAGGTATCAGCTACCGTCTGTACAGAGATGGAGCTATGGTAGGTACTCCTGTTAGTGGTACTGGTTCTTCGCTCACATTTGGTATGTATACGGCAGAAGGTGCTTATACAGTTAAAGCTACAGATATGGTTACTGGTTGTGCCGGTGATATGACGGGTAGTGTTTCTGTAGGTATCAATGCGCTGCCTGTTGCTCATACGGTTACAGGTGGTGGTAGCTACTGTTCTGGTGGTACGGGTGTTGTAGTAGGCCTCTCAGGTTCTGACGCTGGTATCAGCTATCAGCTGTACAATGGCAGCACAGCATCGGGCGATGCTGTTGCAGGTACAGGTAGCGCACTCGACTTTGGCAACCGTGCCGATGCAGGTACTTACCGCGTTGTAGCTACAGATGAGACCACAATGTGTACATCTGACATGAACAGTACTGTAAATGTGGCTATCAACCCACTTCCTGCAGCATACGTACTTGCAGCAGGTAGCGGTTCATACTGTGCCGGTGGTGCAGGTGTACAGGTTACACTCAGCAATTCACAGTCAGGTGTTTCTTACCAGCTGTATCATGATGGTGCTGCTACAGGTAGCGCTGTTTCCGGTGCGTCTGGCAATGGTCTGAACTTTGGTATGCATACAGCTACCGGTACTTACTCTGTAATGGCTACAGACCTTACTACAGGTTGTACGGCTGCTATGACAGGTATGCCTTCAGTTGCTGTTAATCCGCTCCCTGCTCAGTACACAGTTACTGGTGGTGGTAGCTACTGTGCCGATGATGCTGGTGTTGTTGTTGGCCTCAGCGGTTCGCAGCCAGGTATCAGTTACAGGCTTTACAGAGGTACAGGTGTAGTTGGCGCGGCAGTGTCAGGTACAGGTACTGCTCTTGATTTTGGTACACAGACAGGTGGTAACTATACAGTTCGTGCTGTTAATGCTGCTACTGGTTGTATGAGCAATATGACAGGTACTGCATCAGTAGTGGTTAATGCGCTTCCTGCTGTAGCATCTGTTACAGGTGGTGGCCAGTTCTGTGCCGATGGTGCAGGCGTTCACGTAGGTCTTGCCGCTTCATCAGCAGATGTTCAGTATCAGCTCTATAACGGTGCTGATATGGCAGGCACTGCATTGAATGGTAATGGTGGCGCACTTGATTTTGGTCTGCTTACTTCAGCAGGTACTTATACAGTACACGCTACCAATGTACTCACAGGTTGTGCTGCAGATATGACTGGCGCAGCTACGGTAGTAGTAAATGCTACACCTGCTGTTCAGACAGTATCAGGTGGTGGTTCACTGTGTGTGGGTGCTGCGGGTGTTAATGTAGTTCTTGATGGTTCTCAGGCAGGTATCAGCTACCGTCTGTATAATGGTACAGAAGCAGTTGGCGCATGGGTTAGTGGTACAGGTTCAGGTATCAGCTTCCCTGCTACTACTACAGCCGGCACTTACTCTGTAGCGGCAATGAATGCAGCCACAGGTTGTGCTGCTGCTATGAGTGGTACTGCCGATGTTATTGTTAACAATCCTCCTGCAGCATTTGTGGTTACTGGTGGCGGTGCATACTGTGCCGGTGGCGATGGTCTTGCAGTAGGCCTCAGTGCTTCTGCATCGGGTGTTAACTATACATTGTATCGCGATGGTTCTATGGTTTCTTCAGTAAGCGGCACCGGTGGTCTTATCAACTTCGGTCTGCAGACGCTCGCCGGCTCTTATGCTGTAACAGCTACAGATGCAGCTTCAGGATGTATGCGTAATATGACAGGTACAGTATCTGTAAGCGTTACTCCTGGTGTTACTCCGGTTGTTACACTTACCAGCTCGGCCGATGCGGTTTGTGCAGGCACACTGGTTACATACACTACCAGCCAGACAAATGGCGGTACAGCTCCTGCTTATCAGTGGAAGGTGAATGGTGATAATGTAGCGGTAACTACCAGCACATACAGCTATATCCCTGCCAATGGAGATGTGGTAAGTGTGGAAATGACCAGCAATGCAGTTTGTGTTACTTCACCGGTAGCTACAGCATCACGTACAATGGTGGTGAACGCAGGCCAGACACCTGTAGTTACGGCTACACTGTCATCAGGTAGTGATACTATCTGTAATGGTACTCCGGTTACATTCTCTGCCGTTGCAGAGTTTGGTGGTGACGCTCCTGTGTTCGAGTGGATTAAGAATGGCTCGGTATCTACTACCGGTACTTCATTCACTTATACACCTGCCGATGGCGACGTGATTTACTGCCGCCTCACCAGCAACTATGAGTGCCGCACTACTGCACTGGTAAGCAGTGAGTCTACGCTGCTGCATGTTATGAGTCAGATAGCGCCTGCTGTTACAATCGTAGCAGACCCTGGCACCAGCATCGCTCAGGGCCAGTCTCTGAAGCTTACTGCTGTAGCTACTAACACATACATGCCTACATACCAGTGGTACATAAATGGTGCAGCTATACACAATGCTACCAGCACTGTATTTAACTACAGCAGCTATCAGGATGGTGATTCTGTAGTATGCCGTGTAGTAAACAATACACCTTGTGGAGAGTTCGATGTGTTCAGCTCAGTTGTTGTTAACGTAAGCAGTGTGGGTGTTAATACAGTGCCATCAGTATCGTTCGATGTGCGTCTGATGCCTAACCCTACTACAGGTCACTTCGTTATCACTGGTGCTGTAAGCAATACCGTGAATGGTTCTGTGAACATTGAGGTTGCTAACATGCTGGGTCAGATTGTGTACCGTGGTGCTGCCGATGTGAAAGGTGGTAACATAAATGCAGCTGTTACGCTGGATGCAGGCCTCTCTAACGGAATGTATCTGGTTAATCTGCGCTCAGGCAATGATGCCCGTGTGTTCCATGTAGTACTGGATCGTTAATTGTCGATTAATTTGTATAATGTAACAGGGGGCTTTCCGGCCCCCTGTTATTTTTTGTCACACTTCGTTATTTACCTTTGCGGCATGTCACAGCTAAGCAATTTCGACCCCAACTCAGTGGGGCTCAGTTCCAATAACATATTCGGTCTGCCATTTACACAGCAGGAGGCAGAGCTGGTACTCGTTCCCATACCCTGGGAGGTAACCGTTTCCTACCGTACAGGAACGGCACAGGGTCCGGAAAGTATCTTTAATGCAGCCATGCAGGTCGATCTGTATGACCCTGATGTGGAAGGTGGCTGGAAGAAGGGTTTTTATATGCAGGAGCCTGATGCGGCTATCCTGGAGCAGAGTGCTCATCTGCGCCGTGGTGCAGAGCAGATTATAGAGTTTATGACCGATGGCGGTATTGTGCAGGAGAATGAAGCATTATCTCAGAAAATGCAGGAGATAAACGAAGGTTGCAGCGCACTGCATCAGAAAGTGCAGGACATTACTGCTGCACTCCTGCGCGAGGGTAAAAAGGTTGCGCTGGTAGGTGGCGACCATAGTACACCTCTCGGTTTCATTCGTGCACTGGCGGGTCAGCACAGCGACTTTGGTATACTGCAGATAGATGCCCATGCCGACCTCCGTATAGCATATGAAGGTTTTACCTATTCACATGCCTCCATTATGTACAATACATTGAATGAGGTGCCTCAGGTGAGCAAACTGGTGCAGGTAGGTATCCGCGATTATTGCGATGAAGAGCTGGACATCATTCGCAGTAGCGAAGGCCGGGTAGTTACATTTTTCGACCGTGATATCAAGGCCCGCCAGTATGAGGGCGATACATGGAAGACAATATGTGAAGAAATCATAGCCGCATTGCCTCAGAAGGTTTACATCAGTTTTGATATTGATGGGCTGGACCCCAAGCTGTGTCCTAATACAGGCACACCTGTACCGGGTGGTTTTGAAACAGAGCAGATATTCTACCTCTTCCGTCTCCTGCATCAGTCTGGCCGGGAGCTTATAGGTTTTGACCTCAATGAGGTATCTACCGGTGGCAATGAGGAAGATTGTATAGACTCTATTACAGGTGCAAGGGTCTTGTTCAAGTTGTGCAATTTTATGGTAGCCCGTTAAACGGGACATATTAATACCAAGAAAGGGGCCGGGCTATGCTACAGCCCGGCCCCTTTTTAGTCTGGTTATATTATGTTAGTCATCCCTTCTGTTCAGAAATATCATAATGAAATACAGCAGCTGGGCTACAGATGCTACCGCCGCTACCACATAGGTACGTGCAGCCCATTTCAGCGCATCGGCAGCATTGTCATGCTCCTGTGGTGTGGTTACTGTAGTTGATTCCAGCCAGCGTAGTGCTCTGGCGCTGGCATCATACTCCACCGGTAGGGTTATGAGAGAGAATAGGGTAGAGATGGCAAAGAGTACTATGCCTATTAGCAGTATGGTTTGGTTGCCACCACCAAAGCCCATCACACCCAGGCCCGCCAGTATTACCCATTGTCCTATACTGGTGCTTACCTGTACTATAGGCACCAGCTGGCTGCGCAGTTGCAGCATAGCATATCCTTTGGCATGCTGTATTGCATGCCCGCACTCATGTGCCGCTACTGCCGCAGCCGATATGCTCCTGCCCGAATAGACATCAGCACTCAGGTTTACCGTCTTGTTAGCTGGGTTATAGTGGTCAGAAAGAAACCCTTCCGATGTGGTTACACGCACATCGGTAATGCCATTTTCTCGTAGCATACGCTCGGCTACTTCTCTGCCGCTTAGTCCGCGGGCCAGCGGCATAGCGCCATATTCTTTAAACTTACGTTGTAGCGTAGAGCTTACCAGCATACCCACCAGAAAGATGATAGCCGTAAGCAGATAATATCCTATCATGTTTTCAACCGTATTTGTTAATACACCAGCAAATTATTTACCAAACTTAAAGATGTCAGTTTTCAGGTGTTTTCACCGTCATTATGACATTTTTAAGGCATTCCCCATAAAAAAAGGAGGCCGTCTGGCCTCCTTCTATGTATTGTATATATCGTTTATTAGAATATGGGTAGTGGCGCTGTACCTTCAAAAGCCAGCATTACTATTACTGCTATACCTAGTATGAAAGCAGCTACACCCAGACCCTTCTTACGGAAACCCCTATTAGAGAATCCCAGGAAACCGAATGCTACCGCTACTACAGAAAAAATGGGGAAGAAAAAGCCTGCTATACCACACAGCAGTGCTATAGTACTTACCTGACCGCGGTACAGCATCCGTACAAACGTACCGGACGGGGACTTTGACTCCTGGATTGCCGTAACAGCTTCTGTTATTGCAGCCTGTTCTTCTTTTGTGTATTGGGCCATGGCGGCACTGTTAGTGCTTGCAGCAGTTGCAGCAGCCACGGTTTGTTTCCTCACCAGCAGGCCTGCCTGTGTTGTTACCGGGGTAAAAAACAGCACAGCAATAGCAAGGATGAAAAGTATCCTGTTCTTCATAAAAGGTAAATTGTGGTTTCAAATATACAGTTTTATGTACAGGTTATATAGTGTTACTGTACAAAAATGTAGCGCCGCTTTCACATAGCAGGTTTCTGCACGCAGATACACGTTTTCTGTCGGCACAACAGCTTGGTATTTCGTGCATTGTGTGCAGGATATTTTATATCATATGCTACCTGCAGTTGTATTATATGCCATATAGAGTGTACCATACTAATAGTATTTTACGGCATCGGTTACCTGGTGCAATTTGCATGTATGTGCATACTTATTAACTCTTACCTTCCGTTGTTACCATTCCTCCTTCTGAGAAGAATAGGGATATATGATAAAAAACGCGCGAGCAATTTTTGAGAAGAAAATGTAACATTTTATCCTTCCCGTTTTCGTGATGGACGTTTTTATCTCATTGTTTATCAATTGTTTATATTCTGTGGTGGCACAGTGGCAGATTCTGAAAAATAAAAACTGCTCACTGCGCACTTTTCCGCTTTTCAGGTCGGTTATTCCAGGCGCTTTCCAGGCGCTGCTAACATTTGTTCCTGCTATTTTGCTATCAGCTCATAGCAGGAACTCTTTGTGACATTCAGGCTCACATTACCTCAGCCTTGCCATATCGTACACAGCAGCACTGTCAAGGCAATTTGCCATAACTTTGCAGCCTTAAAACACATGATAATATGAAAATGGATAAAGTGCTTAGCAAGCTGGGGATAGAAAAAGTGAACCAGGGAGCGGCTACCGGAACCGAATGGCTGAAAGCCGGAGGGGAAAAAATAGAATCATTCTCTCCTGTAGACGGAAAGCGTATAGCTTCTGTAACTGCTGTTACCAGAGAGACATATGATGCTGTAATAGCAAAAGCACAGTTTGCATTTGCCGAATGGCGCATGTGGCCGGCTCCACGCCGTGGCGAAATCGTTCGTCAGCTGGGCGAGGAGCTGCGTAAGTATAAAGAGCCTCTGGGCCGTCTCGTATCTTATGAAATGGGTAAAAGCCTGCAGGAAGGTCTGGGAGAGGTACAGGAAATGATAGATATCTGCGACTTTGCAGTTGGTATGTCGCGCCAGTTATATGGCCTTACTATGCATAGCGAGCGTCCGCTGCACCGTATGTACGAGCAGTGGCACCCGCTGGGTGTGGTAGGTGTTATCAGCGCCTTCAATTTCCCGGTTGCCGTTTGGAGCTGGAATAGTATGATAGCATTTATATGCGGTAACACCTGTGTATGGAAGCCATCAGAAAAAACACCACTTTCAGCCATCGCTTGCCAGAATATCATAGCTACTGTATTTAAGGCCAATGGCGTACCTGAGGGTGTGTGCGGTCTGGTAGTAGGCGGCCGTGAAACAGGTGAGTGGATGAGCAATGATACCCGTGTACCACTGGTATCTGCTACAGGCTCTACCCGTATGGGTAAGGCCGTAGGTGCTGCGGTAGCAGGCCGTCTGGGTCGCTCCCTGCTGGAGCTGGGTGGCAACAATGCCATCATTGTTTCTGAGCATGCCGACCTTAACATAGCCCTTCGCGCTGCGCTCTTCGGGGCCGTAGGTACTGCCGGTCAGCGTTGCACTACTACCCGCCGTCTCATTATTCATGAGTCGGTATATGATGCCTTCCGCAAAAAGCTGGTAGCAGCATATAAGCAGCTGGTTATCGGCAATCCGCTGGATGAAACCTCACATGTAGGTCCACTTATCGATACCGATGCTGTTGCTGCATATCAGAATACAATTGCAGCTGTGAAGAAAGCTGGCGGTAAAGCTATTGTACAGGGCGGTGTACTTAGTGGAGAAGGTTATGAGAGTGGCTGTTATGTGAAGCCTTGCATATTCGAGGTGCAGAACGAGTGGGAAATAGTGCAGCATGAAACATTTGCGCCTATACTTTATATAATGAAGTACAGCACCCTGCAGGAGGCAATTGCTATACAGAATGCAGTACCTCAGGGACTTTCTTCTGCTATCATGACGCTCAATATGCGCGAGTCTGAGCTGTTCCTGTCTCACGCAGGCAGCGACTGCGGTATCGCCAATGTAAACATCGGTACCAGCGGTGCGGAAATAGGTGGTGCCTTTGGTGGCGAAAAAGAAACCGGTGGTGGTCGTGAAAGCGGTTCAGATAGCTGGAAGGCTTACATGCGTCGCCAGACAAATACCATCAACTGGAGCGATCAGCTTCCACTGGCGCAGGGCATTAAATTTAACGTCTGATATAACGCGGCATATTAACTGAAAGAAATGCGGCATCTGATGCCGCATTTCACTTTTAAAACATCTGAAAGATTATGAAAAATATACTGATTGCTATACTCTCTCTGTGGGGGGGTATCGCTATTGCACAGGAAACTGTAAGCGAGGATGATATTGCTGCCTTGATGAAGCACCGCACCTTTAGTTGCTTTGAGGTAGAGTATAATAGTATGCAGGTAGCAGAAGACCTGTATGAGGCGGGTCGGTATGACAGTCTCAATGAGTTGGTGGTTTTCTGGCAGAAACATTGTGAGGTCAATGAGCGTCTGTTTTCACTTATCATGCTCAATAGTATTCGTAATGGTACGTTCAGGGAACGTCTTAGTGAAAATAAGTTTCTTACCTCCCGTACACGCACTTCATTGTCTGTTGTAGATGCGTACCGTGCCTATATATTGCGCATGCTGTCTGAGTATAAGGATGGCTGTAATGGTTCTCTGTCTGGCGTGCCATACAGTAAATGGATGAATGAAAATTACAGGCTACCCAAAGACGCATATGATTATTTTACGCTGTACGAGAATTATTACGACTTCCTTCGTTACATGGCCAGAACAGAGCGGGCTAAGAAAGCACATACGCCATTGGAAGATTACCTGCTCCGCTTTTATGCCGGCCCCGATAGTGTAGGGTATGCAGAGCTCGATTCTGCATTGTATGCAGGCACGGTACTGCAGAAAGAATATACGGCCTATAAGCATTACAGCAAGGTTATTCATGGCGGTAGTTACGGTATACAGTCTGGTGCATGGGTACCATTCGATGGTCTTTCACAGTTGGGTACGCATCCTTATATTTCTTTCAATATTGGCGGAAAGTCATACACCTCCGCGTGGGACCTTGTGGCCGGAGTCAGATTCATGAAAGCGCCTCAGCCGTTCAATGTAAGAGTTGATGACTCATTATTCTCTTCTACTAAGTTCACCGGTTGGTTTTTGGGTATGGATGTGTCGCATACATTACTGCTGCATAAACGTAGCCAGTTCGACTTTCTTTGGGGAGTAGGATATGAGTCTATGCAGCTGCTTTCAGTTGACCTTTATCCCGATGAGGCAAATAATGACCTTACTACACATAATGTTGGTAGCTTTTACGCTAATGTTGGCCTTGGATATCGGTTTTATGTGCGGCAGACTGTGAAAAATAATGTGCGCAAACACTCCTATCTGGCGCTGCAGGGACGCTATCATATGGCCGACTTCTGGAATAACGGTGGTACAGACCTGCATGGCAATTATCTTACTATAGGACTTATATACGGAGCGTATTCACACACCTTTACAAAATATCCATACCTGAAATAGTTGGTGTTAAACGGACGTATCCCTGTTCAGTATATATTAACTGGCAGCATGGGTAAACCGTAATATTAATGTTGTAATGTATTAACAAAATATTGCGTATTCTCTGGTTTTCTGGTATTATATTTGAAGTACAAACCACACGATATGGAAAAGGAAATGAATAAAATACTGCTTGTTGAGGACGATACTAATTTTGGCCAGGTACTCAAAAGCTATCTGGAGCTGAATGACTTTGTGGTAGAGCTGGCCCGTGATGGTATTCTGGGTCTTGCAGCGTTCCGCAGGGAGCGTTTCGATGTTTGTCTGCTGGATGTGATGATGCCTAATATGGACGGATTTGCACTTGCCGAAGAAATACGCAATGTAGACCCTGATGTGCCGCTGTTTTTCCTCTCTGCCAAGAGCATGAAGGAAGATATCCTTAATGGCTATAAGCTGGGCGCTGATGACTACATCACCAAGCCTTTTGATAGTGAGGTGTTGCTGCTGAAAATAAAAGCAATACTGAAACGCAACCAGGAGATACAGGAGAAAAACCATGCTCAGGTTGAATTCACTATCGGCACTTACCACTTTAACAGTAAGCTGCGCACACTGAAGCACGGCGACGAGTCGCACACATTATCTCCTAAGGAGAATGAACTGCTGCTTATGCTGTGTGAGTACAAAAACGACCTGCTGCCACGCGAAACTGCGCTGAAGCGTATATGGGGTAGTGATACCTACTTCAATGGCCGTAGTATGGACGTGTACATAGCCAAGCTGCGTAAATACCTGAAAGGGGATAGCAGTGTAGAGATTGTAAACATCCATGGCAATGGTTTCAGACTTGTAGCTCCTGAATAGTGCAGGACCGGATGAAAAAATATAGCATGGGGTCGCATATGTGACCCCATGTTGTTTTACAAAGACGATACAATAATTACATATATACTGCCATATTACTTGTATCAGTCGTATCTTTGCACCCGCAATATTTATTATCTAACACAAAAAATAAACAAGTAGATGAAAATTACGGTAGTAGGTGCAGGCGCAGTAGGCGCTACCTGTGCTGACAACATTGCCCGTAGGGAACTGGCAGAAGAAGTAGTGATACTGGACATCAAAGAAGGCTTTGCTGAAGGTAAGGCACTTGACATCATGCAGACAGCGTCACTTTGTGGTTTTGATACCCGCGTGAAAGGTGTTACTAACGATTATGCTGCAACTGCAGGTTCTGATGTTGTGGTTGTTACTTCAGGTATTCCCCGTAAGCCGGGTATGACCCGTGAAGAGCTTATCGGTACCAACGCCCGTATTGTTGAGACCGTTTGCAAAAATGCGCTGGAATATTCACCTAATGCTATCATTGTGGTTATCTCTAACCCTATGGATACAATGACTTACCTGGCGCTGAAATCTACAGGTCTGCCAAAGAACCGCATCATTGGTATGGGCGGTATCCTGGATAGCGCACGTTTCAAGTGCTATCTGCAGAAAGAACTTAACTGCTCAGCTAACGACCTGCAGGCTACTGTAATAGGCGGTCATGGCGATACTACTATGATACCGCTTACTCGTCTGGCTACACTTAACGGTACACCGGTATCTAACATGCTCAGCGCAGATACTCTGAAGCAGGTAGCTGCCGATACTATGGTAGGTGGTGCTACGCTTACCAAATTGCTGGGTACATCTGCATGGTATGCACCAGGTGCTGCAGGAGCTGAGCTGGTAGAGTCTATCATCCGCAATCAGAAGAAAGTATTCCCTTGCTGCGTATATCTGGAAGGTGAGTACGGCCAGAACGATATCTGCCTTGGTGTTCCTGTTGTTATCGGCAGCAATGGCTGGGAAAGCATCATCGACTTCAAACTGAATGAAGAAGAGCAGGCTGCTTTCAATAAGTCAGCAGAAGCTGTACGTAACATGAACGGGGTATTGAGCACACTGGTTGCTTAATCGCTATATTCATAAAGTTATCAGCGAACCCCGTCTTTATATGACGGGGTTCACTTTTTTAATGGAGAGTACTCTTAAGATTTTTCAAAAATTAGGTTTGTCTAATTTTATATTTTAGCTTTGGCATCAAATGAGTCGTGTCAATAGTGATAGATCGTTAAGTGAAGTCCATGGGCAGGTGGTACCATCAGCTGCATCCAGCCGGTGGAAACGTATTCTGGCTTTCTTCGGTCCGGCCTATCTGGTAAGTGTGGGGTATATGGACCCCGGCAACTGGGCCACTGATATAGCCGGTGGCAGCCAGTTTGGTTATGCACTGGTATGGGTATTGCTCATGAGCAATCTTATGGCGCTGCTGCTGCAGTCGCTCTCTGCCCGTCTGGGTATAGTACAGGGTCGGGACCTCGCTCAGTGCAGCCGGGAAACCTATCCGCGGGGGGTTAACTTTATCCTGTACATCCTTGCCGAGATTGCCATCGCAGCCTGCGACCTCGCCGAGGTACTGGGTATGGCCATAGGTCTGAATCTGCTGTTTGGCTGGCCGTTGTTGTGGGGGGTACTGATATCCCTGCTCGATACCATCCTGCTTCTATGGTTGCAGAAGCTGGGTATGCGCAAGCTGGAGGCGTTTATTATAGCGCTTGTGGCTATAATAGGAGGTTGTTTCCTCACCGAGATGATTATTGCCAAACCGCATCTTGGGGATGTGATGAAAGGATTCAGACCATCTCTCCCCGGCGATGGAGCGCTGTTCATAGCCATCGGTATAATAGGCGCTACGGTCATGCCGCATAATCTATATCTGCATTCGGCACTGGTACAAACCCGTAAGATAAACCGGGATAGCGGCTCTATTCGCACCGCTTTGCGGCTCAATAATATAGATAGTACCATTGCGCTCAATCTGGCTTTCTTTGTCAATGCCGCCATACTCATTCTGGCAGGCGCGGTGTTCTACACCTCAGGGCATCACGATGTTGCATCCCTTCAGGACGCTCATACATTACTGGCTCCGTTGCTGGGTAGCAGCATGGCTCCGGTATTGTTTGCCGTGGCGCTCATTGCCGCGGGGCAGAGTTCTACGGTAACAGGCACACTGGCCGGGCAGATAATAATGGAAGGCTATCTGCGTCTGCGTATCAATCCCGCATTGCGCAGGTTGCTTACACGCCTGCTGGCTATAGTGCCTGCAGTAGCGGTACTGGTTATAGCCGGCGATGCTATGGTTGATAAGCTGCTTATCTTCAGTCAGGTGCTGCTCAGTATGCAGCTGGCATTTGCAGTTATCCCACTCATCCATTTTGTGAGCGACCGTAAAAAGATGGGAGAGTTTACCATCAGTACACTTACTAAGATTGCCGCATGGCTTATCGCCTCAGTGATAGTGGTGCTTAACCTGAAGTTGTTTTTTGATAGTGTACAGGAGTGGGTGGCCGGCTCAGACTCATTTTGGCTGAAAGCATTGGTGGCACTGTTTGTGGTATTTGTATGCATTCTGCTGATTATCACAGTTGTGTATCCCTTTATTCAGCGGCACCGCACAGCTAATATCAGCATACATGACCGTATGGGCGAGGTGGCACTGGCTGTATCTAAGAAAGTGCCTTTCAAAAAAGTGGCTCTGGCGCTTGACTTCAGCAGTAATGATAGTCAGGTAATAAAATATGCCATGCAGCTTTGCAGCAGTCAGGCTCATTATGTGCTGATACATGTAGTAGAGAGTGCATCGGCACGTATGATGGGGCAGGAGGCTCACGACCTGGAAACGCGTGAAGATCAGCAGCAGCTGGACATGTATGCTGCCTTATTTGCAGAGCAGGGGCATGAAGTTACGGCATTGCTTGGGTACAAAGACCGTGCCGGTGAGATAGCCCGCATCGTAAAAGAGCAGGAGTGTGACTTACTGGTTATAGGTAGCCATGGTCACCGTACCGCCCACGATTTCATATTCGGGGAAACCGTGAATACTGTCCGCCATCTGGTGAAGATACCGGTGTTTATAGCTCAGTAGGCATTAGTATAGCCTCTTCATCATGCACTGTTTATAAGTAGTGTATAGGTTTTAGATATGAATATGTAAGTGTTACCCAGGATTCAGTGTATTTTTTTCGTCTTTAGAGTGGGAGCATTCCCATTTCCTTGCTATATCACTTTAAAGAACGCACACTTTGTATGAAAAAACTATTGACGCTTACAGGCATGTTTTGCCTGCTCATTATTGCTGCAAAAGCACAATGGACCACTATCTGCAGCTCCGGAAATGGTATGGTAGTAAACATGATCAACTATCATGACACCATTTATGCCACCGGATTTTTCACTTCTGTATGCGGGGAAACAGCCAGATACATTGCCGGCTGGGATGGTACTTCATGGCATGCCCTAGATACCGGCCTGTCTAATGAAGGGCATAAGCTCAGCGTCATTGACGACCAGTTGTATGTAGCAAAATATAGCTGGGCCGTAGATTCTAACTGGGTGCTGCGCTGGAATGGTGCAGGCTTTGATAAGGTAGGTGCAGGTGTATATCTTTCCGGGGCAGCAACCGGCACCTTGAAAACACCCGGGCTATACGACATAGTAAGCTACAGGGGTAAAATGGTAGTATGTGGCGAATTTGATAGTGTGGGTAATCAGGGTATATCCGGTATTATGCAGTGGAATGGCAGTGACTGGGAAGGGCTGGGCTCAGGTTTATCAGGCGCTATGGGTATGTCTGGTATCATGTACCCACATCAGATGCTGGTCATTGATACATCGCTCTATGTGGCAGGTAACTTCACCACTGCAGGCGGTGTTACCGTAAATGGCATAGCCCGCTGGGACGGATACGCATGGCATAGCGTGGGGGCCGGCTTTGATGGTATCGTATATGCACTGGGGGAGATAGATGGGGCTCTTTATGCCGGTGGTGAGTTTACCATGTCAGGTACTATTCAGTTACAACGTGTAGCAAAATGGAGTGGCTCCGAATGGGTTTATCCCGGGTTTGGGGTGTATTATACCTCCGCCGGTGTAAAACCCTATATACATACCATAAAGCAGATAGGCTCCAGAGGGGTTTTCGAAGGTGGCTTTGATAGGCTCATTACCCCTGCCGATACTATGATTGCACATTCTGTTGTAGCTGTCCGGTCCGGTGGTTTTGATACCCTGGCCGGGGGAATAGCCAACGGTGAGTTTGAAGGGTTGTTGCCTTATCATGATACGGAGGTATTGGTAGGAGGTGCCATATTTGGCTTCACCACCAGTACACACATAGCACATTATCGCTTTCAGTCACTGTCAGTGAAGGGTGTATCTGATAGCCACATACGGCTTTACCCTAATCCTGTAACAGATGTACTGCATATAGAAGGCTGTACCCCCGGCGACATAGTTGTAATAACAGATGTAACCGGTCGCAGATGGCAGGAGCAGGAGCTTACAGGTGCCAATAGCTCAGTGAGCCTGAAGAATATACCTCAGGCATTACTGTACCTGCGCATCATACAGCCCGATGGAAGTGAAAAAATGTCGCAGATGCTGATAAAAGAATAGCCCGTCAGAGCTTCTTTTTGTCATTCTTAATATGGTTGTCCAGCCGTTGGCTGAGTTCCTCCATAGAGTCCATCTGCATCTGCTGAAACTCCATGATTTTCTGCATCTGTGTCACCATCAGATGATCCAGTTTTTCGTGAAGCATGCGTATTTCCAGTTCTGCTTTCAGGTTCACTTTATAGTCATATTCGTTCCTTTCCCTGTCCTTGGCTTCCTGCCGGTTCTGGCTCATCATTATTACCGGGGCCTGTAGTGCAGCCAGGCAGGAAAGAACAAGATTCAGCAGAATGTAGGGGTAGGGGTCAAAGCCCTTATTGGCAAGAACGAAGGTGTTTACAAAAATCCATATCAGCAATATGGTGCTGAATGACAGGATGAACGTCCAGCTACCGCCAAAGTCGGCAACTTTATCAGCCAGCCTTTGCCCGAATGATGACTGATCCTCATTATCCGGTGTAGTGGTGGTGAGTTCCTGTTTTATGATTGAGTCTACTACCTCTGCTTCCACTTTTACAGCTTCTCCGGCTTCTTTCTCTATAATGCTCTGCAGATACTTTCGCCGGTACTGCTGTAGCGCCTCGTGCGACAGATATGCATTGTCGTCAAAGTCAGGGTGCTCAGTTCTGATAAAATCAGTCAGATTTCTCCTGATGGAGGATGCAGGTACAGCGTCACGCTTATCAAGCTTTTTGCCGGTTATGAAGCACTTAATGTTATTCATATGTCGTTGCAGAATATAGACTGTAAATTACTGAATATTGCTTCGCGCAGGGCATCATTAAAAAGCCGCTGCAAGGGAGAGCAGCGGCTTTAATATCAGTATCAGTGGCAGATTATCTTATAAGAGTTACATCCCCTTTATAGTAGCGTAGCTTGCCCGACGGAGATTCCAGTATAATGCTGTAATAGTACACGCCCATATCCTGCTTTATACCACCGGTGGTTCCATCCCAGCCACCATTAGGGTCATAGGAGTTATGATATACTTCCTGGCCCCATCTGTTGTATATGGTAAAGTCAATGAGCTTTTTGAAACGCATTTTCCCTATCCTGAATACATCGTTGCGTCCGTCTCCGTTGGGAGTAAATGCATTGGGAATATATTCCTGCTCGTCAAACACAACACGTATGGTAACGTATGCCGAGTCTTTACAGCCGTATTCGTTTATACCATGTACCCAATAGGTAGTTATGGAATCTACCGGGCGCGCCACAGGGTTATATATATATGGGTCTCTTATGGTGCCATTCAGCGGTGTCCATGAGTAGTATGTGGCACCATTGGCATATAGCTGTATGCTGTCGCCATATACAATCTGATATTTGTCAGATGCTACATCCGTAAGTTTTATTACAGGTTGTAGTTTTATGAGTGCCTGTGTGCTGCTGGTACAGTTAAGATAGGTATACGTAAGTGTGTAAACACCTTCTGCAGTCTGCGTTGCAGCTACGATGGACGGGTTTTGCAGGTTGGAAGAAAATCCGTTTGGTCCGGCCCAGGTATAGCTGCCACCGGACACTGCATCACTACCTGTAAGTAGCAGCGTGAGCCCTACACATATGGGAGCATTGCTGGAGATAACAGGCGGTGGCGGTGGTGGAGGGTCTGTCAGTATCACCTCGCGCGATGCCTTGCCTACACAGGTAAAGGACTCTACAAGTATGCCCGAGTAGGTACCGGCAGTAAGTCCCATTATGGTTACAAATCCTCCGGCATCAGCGGTGATACTTACGGTAACGGGAGTAGTCCCGTTTATGACATAGGAAACATTGTAGGTAATACCGGGTGTAAGCCCTTCCAGTGTTATGGTACCCTCATTGCCGCCGCAGGTTACCGGGTTGGTAAATGTTATATTGGTCACTTCCGGTATGGGGTTTATAAATACAGTTACTGTAGCCGGTGCCGATACACAGCCTGCAAGTGTAGCAGTAACTGTATAAGTACCAGCATTTATAAGGAACGCAGGCGATATGACAGGATTGGGCAATGTGGATGAAAAGCCTGCCGGTCCGCTCCAGTCAAAAGTAGCCCCCGGTGACGATGTAGCAGAAAGTGTAAGTGTGCTGCCATCACATATGGGGGAGTTGGTAACGATAACAGGAGCCGGAGGTGCGCCTGCATCTGTAAGTGTTATAGTCCCATGCAGTGTGCCGGAGCAGCCATTACTGTTGGTTACGGTAACTGAGGAGTAGGTACCGGCTGTAAGCCCTGATATAATAACGGTACCTGCGCCATTGGCCGTGAGCACAGTTGTTACCGGACCCGATGGCGTAGTGTAGGTCACTGTATAGGTCTCTGCCGGCGATAATCCCAGCAGTGATATGGTGCCATCACTGGTGCCGCAGCCGGTCGGGTCTGTCTGTACTACAGATGCAATAGCCGGATTGGGGTGTACGGTTACTACTGCACTGGCGGTGCAGCCCGGGCTGGTAGCATATTCTATGGTAGCCGTACCTGGATTCATACCGGTTACAATGCCGGTACCTGCACCTACAGTAGCAATGGTAGTACTGAGGCTGGACCACGTGCCACCCATAGTACTGTTGGTAAGTGTTACCGAGTTGCCTACACACACCTCCATCGGTCCGGAAACCGGAGCCGGCATTGCCAGCACTGTTACTACGGTTGTGGCATAACAGCCTACGCTGTTTACAAATGAAATGGTAGCCGTACCGGCTGTTACGCCTGTTACGGTCCCGGATGACGGCCCTACCACAGCAACTGCCGTATTGGAACTGCTCCAGGTACCTGCACCTGATGAATTGCTGAGCGTAGTGTTACCGCCTACACATATCACATCAGTGCCGGTATTGGCAGTTAGTGGTACTACGGTTATCGTCTGTGTAGCAGTAGCCGTCTGGAAGCATGCATCTGTAACCGTTACCGTGTAGGTGGTAGTGGTAGTAGGTGTGAGTATGGCCGGGCTACCTGTTGCGCCTCCGGGAGTCCATACATAGGTATAGGATGGTACACCATATGCTGGTGTGGTAGATAGCGTCACTGACTGCCCCAGGCATATAGAGGTAAGCCCTCCGGCAGAGTTGATGGGGCTTGTTTCAAGCGTACGACCGAAAACAGTAACCGTGAGGGGCGAGCCTGCAGTAATATAGGTGGTGGCACATGGTGGGGTGGTTGCAAAGTTCTGATAGAACCGCATGGTTAAATTAAGCGGGTACGAAGAGCATTGCCGGGGAGGAAGACAGGCAGATATGTCAGAGAATATAGAAACATTGGTACCTGTACAGGTGCCGGCACTGGCAAGGTTACAGAACCAGAACAGGCTGGAAACTCCCGGGCTGCGGCACGGCCCCAGCATAAAGTCCACAGCACCATTCAGCAGTAGTGCACCGCCGCTTGCTGTGTAGTTAAATGACCAGCGTACATCAGTAACCGTAACATTGGGTGGTACGTTTGCCGCATTCACATAATTACAGCTTACTGTATTGGTGGGGCTATAGGAAGAGCCACCTACCGTAGATGCGGTAGCTGTAGTGACTAATGGGTCTATGATAACAGGATATGCACCTGCTGTCCTGTTCAGAAAATTGCCGGGTAGTACTATATCCAGTGCAGTAGCTGTGCGACGATATGCTATCATCTCCAGCGTGTGCTGCACATCGGCCTGCTCATATGCCGTAGCTGCCGACATAAGGTACACTGGTTTCCCGCCCTCATCTACTACTTCTATGTTGCCCGTATAGTCCTCCGATGGCATATTTAGCCGCATTCCATTTTCTGCCAGCAGGTGATCGCGCACCAGCAGTTGACCATCGGCATACGCAGGCATTGCGTGTTTTACATGAAAGTTGGTTTTCAGTGCGCCACGGCTGGCATATATTTCTATATCCACGCCAGGCCATGCATCTGTAACATAAACACCATCGTCACCGGCAGTGTGGTGACTCCAGTCTGCTTTGCCCAGTGTTGTTTCCTTACCATTGGGCGACAGATATATCAGTTCCAGATCTTTGTTGAATCTGAGCGCAGCTCCGGTTGTACCCAGAGAGGAGAATCCTGCTGCAGTATTGATAGCTACAGGTACAGGCTGGTGAGTAGCAGTGTATACTCCTTTGGTTTCGGGCCGTAAGTGCGTTTGTATGGTAAGCCAGTTGCCCTGTACATCTTTATAGTGCATGGCTTCAGTAGAGCTCTGCATCATTACTTCGCGGCCGTTACTGCCTTCCCGCACAAAATACTTAGTGTTCACTGTCCTTTCGCTCAGTACTTCATAGCAGTCGGCTGCTGGTGCTTCGGCAAACAGCATTCCCAGTTCGGGATGTTGCTCATATCCGGAATTTGCATTTATAGCCTCTTCAGAAGCATGGCGATAGCCGGAACTGAATGTGCGGTAATTTCGTTCCTGCTCAATCATTCCCTCCTGCACATTAAGGGTATTCTGTGCAGATAACAGCATCGGTGTGGCACTGAATAGCCACAAGATAAGGTATCGTAGTTTTTTCATTATATGCAAATATACTGTATATTGTATTGCCAGCCTCATTTTGAGTGAAAGAGATACATAACTGAGTAACTGTAATCGCATTTGTTACAGTCATTTTTAAGTAGTAAGCCGGGATTATTACCTGATTTAACTGATAGTACTATAGTTTCCCGATGTAAACTTTCAGATATAGAGGTATAGATAGATACAAAACACATAACAATTCCTACATTTGCACCCTAATTATCTGAAAACTATTTTTTTCACCCAAAATATAGTACGAAACAATGCCGTATTTATTCACATCAGAGTCAGTGTCAGAAGGACATCCTGACAAAGTAGCTGATCAGATCTCTGACGCACTCGTTGATAACTTTCTTGCGTGGGATTCTCAATCAAAAATCGCTTGCGAAACACTGGTTACCACAGGTCAGGTAGTACTGGCTGGTGAGGTAAAGTGTAACACTTACATTGATGTTCAGACTATTGCACGCGACGTGATAGCAAAAATTGGCTACACAAAGAGTGAATATATGTTTGAAGCGCATTCCTGTGGTGTGCTTTCTGCTATACATGAGCAGTCTGCCGACATCAACCAGGGTGTAGATAAAAAGAAGAAAGAAGAGCAGGGAGCCGGCGATCAGGGTATGATGTTTGGCTATGCTACCAATGAGACTGCTAACTATATGCCACTGGCATTGGATCTGGCACACAACCTGCTGCGTCAGTTGTCTGCCATTCGTCGTGAAGGCAAGCAGATGAAATATCTGCGTCCTGATGCGAAGAGCCAGGTAACACTGGAATATGATGATAACAACAAGCCTGTGCGCATTGATGCTATCGTTATATCTACACAGCATGACGATTTTGCAGAAGAAAAAGCAATGCAGGAGCGCATCACAAAGGATGTGAAAACAATTCTTATTCCGCGTGTTATCAAGAGCTATCCTCAGTACAAGCACCTGTTCAATGAGAACATCAAATATCACATCAACCCTACAGGTAAATTTGTGATTGGTGGTCCTCACGGCGATACTGGTCTTACAGGCCGTAAAATAATCGTTGATACTTATGGTGGTAAAGGTGCTCACGGCGGTGGTGCATTCTCTGGTAAAGACCCCAGCAAGGTAGACCGTTCTGCAGCATATGCTACCCGTCATATAGCTAAAAATCTGGTAGCTGCAGGTGTATGTGACGAAGTATTGGTTCAGGTTTCATACGCAATTGGTGTAGCAGAGCCAATGGGCCTTTACGTAAATACATACGGCACTGCAAAGGTGGATATGAACGACGGACAGATAGCTAAGATACTCAGCGGTATCTTTGATATGCGCCCTTATTTCATTGAAGAGCGCCTGAAACTGCGTCAGCCAATGTATAGCGAGTGTGCAGCTTATGGTCACATGGGCCGTGTACCTGAAGTAGTAACAAAGACTTTCAAAAGCGCAGATGGCAAGAGCAAGAATGTAAAAGTTGAGCTCTTTACATGGGAGAAACTTGATTACGTAACGAAAGTGAAGAAAGCTTTCAAGGTTAAGTAACATCCCGTTATACAACATAAGGAAAAGCAGGGGCCGGTGGCTCCTGCTTTTTTATTTACAGGAATCGGAAAAATGTTGTTTTCCCGATTGTGCAAGGGTGGGTGGCCGCGCATGGATAGCTTTGCGAACTTTAATCACTTTTTAATTTCTTAAGAGTAAAACCACCACTTATAATGAAAGTTTCAAAGGTATTATGTGCAGCAGCACTGCTGGGAGTAGCATCAGTAACCACATTTACATCGTGCAAAAAGAAATCGGGTTGTACTGACAGTGCAGCCAGCAATTATAACCCTGATGCATCTAAAGATGATGGCAGCTGCATATACACAGACCAGTATGCTGCTATGAAGCAGGAGATAAAAGAGAATTATGCCAATATTGTATTTGCATCTTATCAGGATGCCTATACAGAGGCAGTAAAATTACAGTCGGCAATAAACGCTTTTCTGGCCGCGCCTACAGCAGCGGGACTGGAAGCCTGTAAAACAGCCTGGAAGGCCGCACGAGAGCCATACGGACTAACCGAGGGTTTCCGGTTTGCAGGTGGCCCCATTGATGATGAGAATGGGCCGGAAGGTATGCTGAATGCATGGCCGCTGGATGAGAACTATATAGATTATGTGACAGGCGTGGCTACATCTGGCATTATCAACAATGTAGCTACATACCCAACGCTGAACAAGGATTTGCTGAGCTCGCTCAACGAGCAGGGGGGAGAAGCCAATATCTCGGCAGGCTATCATGCCATAGAGTTTCTGCTGTGGGGGCAGGACGACCCGAATACGGCATCGCTCACACCGGGCAACAGACCATACAAAGACTATCTGACAACCGGAGGTACGGCAGCCAATCAGGAAAGAAGAGGTCAGTATCTGAAAGCAGCAATAGATTTGCTGATAGACGACCTGGCAATTGTAAAAAACGCATGGGACCCCGCAGTCTCCGCTAACTACCGTACCACGTTTCTGGCGCTGGACAACAACACCGCGCTGAAAAATATGCTTACAGGTATAGGCACACTCAGTAAATCAGAGCTGGCCGGAGAGCGTATGCTGGTAGCGCTCAATAATCAGGACCAGGAAGATGAGCACTCCTGCTTCAGTGACAATACACACCGCGATATAATACTGAATGCAAAGAGCATAGCTAATGTATATAATGGCAGCTATACACGGGTAGATGGTACTGTAGTCTCAGGCAAATCTGTAAAAGACCTGATAAGTGCAGTAAATACAACACTGGCAACAGATCTGAATGCACTGTCTGCTGAGACATTGATAAAAACACAGAATATTCCCATTCCTTTTGATAATGCACTTACTATGGAAATCGTTGGCGGCAGCGGGCCTATCATGACCGCAATAACAAGTCTGCAGGCACAGGGCGATAAAATTGCCGAAGTAGCAGCAGCGCTTGGTATCACTATCACTACCGAGTAAGGTAATGGGTTACCTGTTCTCTATCATGCAGCCGGAGCATTGTCTCCGGTTGCATTTTTTCAAAAAACTGCTTTTACACGTCAAATGAAGAAAATCAGACGCAAATATCATACCCTTTTCGTAATGGGAGTAATGTGTGTACTTGCCGTTCATGCCTGTCGCAAGGACACACTGGACCCCATGGGTAATGAATACATCTCCACAGAAGAAGGGGAAGAGACACCCGGTGGAAAATGGAATACAGTAGCTGATGTATCTGCCAATGCATTTTCATTCTCGTCTCCGGGGCTTACGGGAGCAGATAATCAGACCGCCTTTTTTGTAGGTAACTCTTTCTTTAAGCAAAACTGGGTGGCAGCTCCGGCATCTACACTGGCCCGCGATGGGCTGGGGCCAACGTTTAATGCGCGCTCGTGCTCGTCCTGTCATCTTAAAGATGGTCGTGGCAATCCTCCTGCATATGAGGGCGCACCATCTACCGGCCTGCTGGTAAGGCTGAGCGTACCGGGAGTAAGTAAGAATGGTGGTGTGATACCAGACCCGAACTATGGCGACCAGCTGAATGATCAGGCCATTCCGACTGTAGATGCTGAAGGTACCATTTCCATATCCTACAAAACCATAAATGGTACATACCCCGATGGTACCGCTTATGAGCTTCAGGAGCCCGTATACACCATAAAGGATATGAAGTATGGACCATTTGCCGCAGGTATTATGATGTCGCCACGGGTAGGACAGCAAGTAATAGGTCTTGGCTTACTGGAAGCAATAGAAGATAGCCGCCTGCAGGAGCTGGCAGATGAGACCGATGTCAACGGAGATGGCATATCGGGCCGGGTTAACTATGTGTGGGATATGAAGAAACATGCACCTGTCATTGGTCGCTTTGGCTGGAAGGCCAATCAGCCTACACTGCATCAGCAGTCGGCAGGAGCATTCTTAGGAGATATCGGTATTACATCTTCGTTATTCCCCGATCAGAACTGTACTGGTATCCAGACCGGATGTATGTCATCGCCCGATGGTGGCAAGCCGGAAATAGAAGACGCTGATATGGATGCCATGGTGGTTTACATCAGCAATCTGGCAGTACCTGCCCGCCGTAATGCAGGTGATGCAGCCATACTGAACGGTAAAAAATATTTTAACAGAACAGGCTGTGCTGCGTGTCATGTGCCCCGCCATGTAACGGGAACACATCCGCGTTTTACCAACCTTTCTGAGCAGACCATATTTCCATATACCGATCTCCTGCTGCATGATATGGGGCCGGCACTGGCTGATGGTCGTCCCGACTTTCTGGCTACTGGAGCAGAATGGCGTACCCCGCCATTGTGGGGTATAGGGCTTATACATACAGTGAATAGCCACACCCGCCTGCTGCATGATGGCCGGGCGCGTAATGTGGAAGAAGCTATATTATGGCATGGCGGGGAAGCAGAAAAAAGCAGAGAGGCTTTTAAAATGCTTACAGAAGCCAACAGGAAAGATGTAATCAGTTTTATTAATTCATTATAAAGTATAAAGATGCTCAGGAGCAGAAGGCAACTTATATATGCTGTAGTTATGACACTAACCATATCGGGAGTGATAGCAGCATGTAAGAAAAAGCAGGACAATCAGGCTACACCACAGTTTGAAAGAAGTGCAATGCTGAAAGATATTGCCGGTAATGTAATCATGCCCGGTCTGGATTCTTTTGTAGCTGCAACCGAGGCACTCTCTGCCACCGTGCAGCAGTGGGGTAGTACACCGCTCACTACTGCCGATATAGAAACTGCGCAGGCACAATGGCGGCGTGTAGCCAATGCATGGAAAGTCTGCGAGTTGTTTAATATCGGTAAGGTGCAGGAAACATATGTATATGGTACCGTACACACATGGCCTGTAAATGATGCCTTTATTGAGCAGTTCATCAGTGGCAGCAGTGAGCTTACTGAGGCTTTCATAGCCTCCAAAGGTTCCAGTTCCAAAGGTATTGCAGGTATAGAGTATCTGCTGTTTGGAGATGGTACAGCCACAGCCGTATTGGATAGTTTCAGTACATCGGCACGTGGCGTGCGTAGATTCAGTTATCTGAAAGCATGTGCTGCCAACCTGAATACAGTAGCCATACAGGTGCGTGATATGTGGGCGATAAATGCGGGCAACTATTACACTGATTTTGTAAGTGCCACTGGCACTGGGTTATCGGGTAGTATTAACATGCTGGTCAATGCTATGATAGCGCTGGACGAGCAGCTGGCATCTGCAAAGCTGGCACATCCTGCAGGGCTGCCGTCGTCAGAAATTGATAAGACACTTGCAGAGGCCTGGCGCAGTGATGAGTCGCTGGCATTGATAAAAACAGGTGTCATGGTACTGGAAGCCGCATGGCATGGCGGTGCCGATACTTCATATACGGGAATAGATGATAATCTGAACGCACTAGGTGCAAAGTATGATGATATGCGCCTGTCAGATAAAGTAGAAGAACAGTTTGCACTGGTACATCAGTCACTGGCCGGTATCAGTGGTACGCTCAACAGTGCTGTGAAAAACGACCGTTCACACATTCAGATAGCATCCAATGAGCTGAAAGCATTATTGGTGTTATTGAAAACAGACGTAGTGAGTAATCTTTCCATAACGCTCACCTGGAGCGATAATGACGGTGACTAGTAGTGCTGCATTATGCCTCCTGCACGCTATCGGTAGTTTTCATGGCACGGTACAGTATTATAGCGCCTATACTGAAGAATGATATGAGTGCTACTATGGCGCTGCGCATATTCATGATACTGTCTATGAAGCCAAATGAGAACATGCCTATTACAATAGCAAGCTTTTCAGTAACATCATAAAAGCTGAAAAATGATGCCGTGTCATGGGTCGGTGGCATGAGTTTGGAGTAGGTAGAGCGGCTCAGTGATTGTATGCCACCCATAATGATACCCACAATAGCTGCTACAATGTAGAATTCTGTAGCGGTATAGGTATAGTATGCTGCTATACATACACCTATCCATATCAGCACTACAAAGAAGAGTACCTGAAGATTACCAAATCTGTCCGATAGCCGGGCCATGGCATATGCACCCACTATAGCCACCAGTTGTATGATAAGGATAGCGCCTATAAGCTGGCCTGTTTCCAGTTTCAGCTCCTTGCTGCCGAAGATGGTAGCAGCCAGCATTACCGTCTGTACGCCCATGCTGTAAAAGAAGAAAGAGAGCAGATAGGTTTTAAGCCGGGGCAGGTGGCGTATCTGTTCCCATACCTTACGCAGTTCATGAAACCCGCCAGAGAGGATACCTCCTCCCGGCTCCTGAGGTAATGCAGTGCCTTTAGGGAGTTTGGCAAAAGGTATCATCGCAAAACCGGCCCACCATATACCCACCAGTACAAACGAAAGCCGGGGTGGAAAGCTATCATCAGTAATGCCAAACATTTCTGGCTTCAGTACAAACAGGAAGCAGATAAGCTGTAGTATCACACTGCCTATATAACCATATGCAAACCCCTGCGCACTTACCTTGTCCCGCTCGGCAGGCAGCGCTATTTCCGGCAGGTAAGAGTTATAGAATACCAGACTGCCACAATACCCCAGTGCTGCCACAGAGGAGCATATGATACCCAGCTCCAGTGTACTGCCTTTAAAGAAATACAGACAGCAGCACGATATAGCTCCGGTAAAGCAGAATAGCTGCATGAACAGCTTCTTATTACCTCTGTAGTCGGCAATGGATGACAGTATAGGGGATATGAGGGCTATTATGAGATAGGCAGCGGCTACCGAGTAGTCGAAAAGTGAGCTGTTTTTTACTTTTATGCCGAAGAAGGACACAATATCACTCGTTACTATGCCATTCTCTTTCTGTGTGGTCACAGCAGTATAGTAGGCGGGGAATATGGTAGAGGTAATGACCAGGTTATATGCCGAGTTTGCCCAGTCATACATAGCCCATGCCCTTTGCACTGGTTTTGATGATGATATGGTAGCGGTAGCGCTCGTGGTTTCCATTTGTCTAATGTAAGACGAATTTGGAATTTGCACTTGTCCGGCTGAGATTTGCAGTATGAGTTACAGGGAAATTCCACGGGGAGAGGTCCTCAGTTTTATAAAAGCAACATATTTAGGCAAGGTCGTTACTGATTCCCGTTCACCGGCGGGCAACTGGTTACAGTTTACACTGGAGGAAATAGAGAAAGGGCGTGCTGTATTGTCTATGACAGTAAGGGAGGAAATGACCAACCCTTATGGGCATATACATGGCGGTATGATGAGCCTTATCATAGACGAGGCTATAGGATGGGGCGTAGTAAGTATGGATGCAGACAGTCATTATACATCCCTTACGCTCAATGTAGACTTTCTGTATGCTATAAAGGCCGGAGACAAACTAAACGCAGAGTCAAAGGTGCTGAGGGTAGGAAAGAAGATAATCAATGTAGAGTGTCATGTATATGATATGAATGGGCGTATTCTGGCGCGGGCCAATAGTAACCTTATTGTTACCGGTATGGAGTACAGTCAGTCATAATACCATTCAGAATACTTTATTGTATCAGCAGCTATAATGCATTAACGGAAAGATGCCGGTCTCATGGCCGGCATCTTTCCGTGTTACTATATTGTGCTGCTTTTTTATGCTGATGGTGGTGCAGGCTCCGGCTGGCTGTTATTGTCGCGCGGAGGTCTTGGGCCTCTGTTTTGCGGCCTGTTGGCACCTCCTTCCCTGTTCCCTTTAGGGCCTTGTTGTTTATTGCCCTGTTGTGGTCTGGGTGGTCGTTGCTGTTGCGGAGAGCCTGCATTGTCGCCGGTCGCCGCATTGGGTTGGCTATTGTCAGGCCGCTCACGTCTGGGCTGGTTGTTGCCACTCTTTTCACCCTGTGGTCGTCCTTGTTTATTACCTTGTTTTCCTTCCTGTTGTGGTTTTCCCCCACCTGTGTTACCTGATGGTTTCTGCTGGCCTTTCTGCTGCTGAGGTCTGTTGCCACCTCCCTGGTTCTGCTGACCTTTACCGCCGCCCTGTGCATTTTGCTCTCCGCCGGGTTTTCCTTTCTTCTTTTTCTTCTTGTTTTTCTCCAGGTTTTTCAGCGTTATCTGGCCTACGTCATTCACAAAGCCCATGTCGGCCTTTATGCTGCCGCGTGCATCTCTTGCTTCCAGCTCCACAGGCTGTAGTTCGTCGGCCTTCTTACCTTCCTTATTCAGCTTTATTATTTCCTGTACCCGCTCTATGCTTAGTGGGTATTGCTTGTTGTTGCCAGGGAAGCTATACCACATGAGGTTTTTGAATATGTCCTTTTTCTGCAGGTATGCAGGTCCGTTTACGGTGTCCAGTGAGTCTGCATTGTCAGGAAATACAGTGAGGGCATCCATGTAGGTGTCCAGCTCATAGTTCAGGCAGCATTTAAGCCTGCCGCACTGCCCCGACAATTTGGTCTGGTTAATAGACAGGTTCTGATATCTTGCCGCCGATGTGTTTACCGATTTAAACTCGGTAAGCCAGGTACTGCAACACAGCTCCCGTCCGCAGGAGCCTATACCTCCCACTTTACCACTTTCCTGACGGGCGCCTATCTGGCGCATTTCTACTTTCAGTTTAAAGTCAGTAGCAAATACACGTATCAGTTCGCGGAAGTCAACACGCTGGTCGGCGGTGTAAAAGAATGTTCCTTTCTTACCGTCGGCCTGCAGCTCCACTTCGCATAGCTTCATATCCAGATTCAGGCTGCGTGCTATTGCGCGTGAGCGTATCAGTGTTTCCGGTTCTCTCTCTTTGGTAGTAGCGCTTGTCTGCAGCTCTTCTTCAGTAGCGTGGTGTAGTATACGTTTGGTTACGTCATTTTCTTTTACACCATATTTCTTCATCTGCAGCTTCACCAGTTCGCCGGTCAGGCTTACCTGGCCTACATCAAAGCCGCTGGTGCCTTCTACAGCCATCCAGTCGCCTTTTTCCAGTATCATGCCGGTATTATTGCGGAAGAATTCTTTTCTGCTCCCTTTATTAAAGGTCATCTCCACTACGGTATAGGGCCTGGCGCCATCATGAAGCGGTATATCCCGCAGCCAGTTATACACGTTAAAGCGGTTGCACGCACCGGTGCTGCATCCGCCGTTACCTTTGCAGCCCGCCGGCGACCCACCGGTGCCGGAGCTGCAATTGCCACATCCCATCTATCAAATAAGTTTATATCAAGCAGACCGTTACAGCTCATATCGGGTACCGGAGTGATACCGGAGGACTTTATTTGTCCTGGTCATCATCACCGGCTATATATATTACTGACACCAACTATCGTTGTTCCCTTCCGCACAGCCGTTCACTATTGTCTGCTAATAGTTAAAACAAAAATTACAATCTACAAACCTACAAAGAAAAGTGATGATATTACGTATTGAAAAATCAAATACGTTTTGCTCTTCATTTGTATAAAACTATGTTACAATACGGCAGCAATGGTGCCATTAATTTACCGATGATGGCCAGTCCTGTTCTGCCGCACCAAACTGTTTATTTGGGGTAGCCCCCATTACAAACTCCAGTTTACCACCTGCCATCAGCTGGTCATGTGTTATATAGGTTTTTGTATAAGGTTGCCCGTTCAGCTTTACCGATTGTATGTACGGATTTTTACTGCCGGCATTCCGGGTTGTTATATACATCTTTTTATTGCCAGGTAACATTATCGTTACCTCGTCAAATACAGGACTGCCAAACACATACTCACCTCCACTGGGATTGGCGGGATAAAAGCCGGTCATGCTCAGTACTCCCCATGCACTCATCTGGCCGCAGTCCTCATTACCTGCATAGCCTTCCGGTGCGGCATGGTACATAGAGTCTATAATGGTGCGTATCCATTTTTGTGTTTTCCATGCCTGCCCCACATAGCTATACATATAGGCTATGTGATGGCTGGGTTCATTGCCATGGGCATACTGCCCTATCAGGCCGCTTACGTCAGGTGGTGCCTGCTCTCCTTTCATTTCTGATGGTGCGCTGAATAGTTCGTCCAGTTTGCCGGTAAACCCATCATAGCTGCCATATCCTTTTGCCAGCCCACGTATGTCATGAGGTACAAAGAAGGTATATTGCCATGCATTACCCTCCTCATAGCCCGATTTGCTACCGTCAGTAGATGCGAAGTAGGGGTCGAAAGGCTCTGTCCAGGAGCCATTTTTATTTTTTGGCCTTATGAACCCTGTCTTTTTGTCAAACAGGAGTGTATATGCCTGTGCTTTTTTGCTGTACAGGGTATAGTCGTCCTTTTTATGCAGCATAGCGGCTACCTGTGCTATACACCAGTCGTCATAGGCATATTCCAGTGTTTTGGTCACTGTATGCCATGCCAGGTCCTGTGGCACATAGCCATATTCACGGTACCATTGTGTGCCTCTTATATTCTGCTCCGCACTTTTTTTCATTGCTTCCAGTGCACGTTCCGGGTCTATGCCAGGGGTATGTTTCAGCACAGCATCGGCCAGTACCGGCACTGCATGGTAGCCACTCATACAGTTGGTCTCATAGGTACTCAGATCCCATACCGGCAGTAGTCCTGTTTCATCGGAGAAGGCCAGCATACTGTTCATCATATCGCGCATGCGCTCCGGCTGTGTAATGGTAAATAGCGGATGCAAGCCTCTGAAAGTATCCCAGAGAGAAAAAACCGTGTACCGCTGCCCGCCCCCCGGCATTTTTAGTTTTTGGTTATCGGCATTGGCATATTCACCATCGGCATCTGAGTACAGGTTAGGAGCCATACAGGTATGGTATAGCGCCGAGTAAAAAATGCGTTTCAGCTGCGCGTCCTTTGTGCTTACCTGCACTTTTGCCATCTCATGTTCCCACTGCTGCTCTGCATTCTTTTTTACAGTCTCAAATGTTTTACTCCGGGTTTCGTTCAGTGCCAGTATGGCCTTATCGGTACTGGTCATGGATAGCGCTACACGCATCAGTAGGGTAGTGCCCTTCAGGTCGCCCAGCTCCAGCTCTCCATTATAACGGCCGCTGTCTGCCAGCTGGCTTTGCCGTATTTCTGTATGTGTGTTGTTGTCATATATGTGTAGCTTACGGATGGGGACAGACAGACGGGCCGCAAAATATACCCGCTGCGTTCTGGCCCACCCGCGCGACATGCGCCAGCCGGTTATTGTAGAATCGTCTACCTGCTTTATATAGGTATGTGTTGCGCTGTCCCAGTTCATCATGTAGGTGAGGTGAAAGCGCAGCCATGCCTGCCTGCCCCGGGGGAACGTATATTTATGTACACCACAGCGCTCTGTCGCAGTTAGCTGCACATCTATGCCATTGTTCATTTTTACATGATAGTATCCTGCCGATGCATTTTCATTCTTATGGTCAAAACCTACCCTGAAAAACTTACAGGTATCGTTTATCTGCTCTGTATGGGGCATTACCGATATGTCGGTCCAGTCGCCGCATCCGGTACCACTCAGGTGCATGTGGCTGAATCCCGTTATCATACTGTCGGCAAAGTTGTAGCCACTGCACCAGTCCCAGCCCTGAGTCCCATTGTCCGGGCTTAGTTGCACCATACCAAAGGGCACCGTAGCTCCCGGAAAGGTATGGCCATGCCCACCCGTACCTATAAAGGGATCTATATAGCTTATCAGCTTTTGTGCATCCCCACAATATGGCATCAGCAAGCTTATGAGCGCAAAGGCAGTCGTTCTTAACACAGAATTCATACTGCTAAGTTAGTGACCGCCGGTTAAAATATGAGGATTGGATGGTCTGCGTATTATTACTGAAGGTCAATTCCTCATCATCTCTCTGTCCGTATCTGTTAGGTGGCTGCCTTTTTATGTGCCATATGTAGTTCAGGTCTTACCGTCTGCGTTTTCCCTTATAGGACGATAGGGCTATTTCCGTTATTGCACTCATGCGATGGTGTTCCAGTGCTACCGCATCGCTGTATATTTTCAGTACCGCATCCCATGCCCTCTTTTCTTCGGCACTCACTTTTGCAGCGGTAGCTTTTATCAGTTCATTTGCTTCTCTGCTGCACTTACATGCAGGGTCTACCATACGCAGGTGTTCCAGCCCTGCTGCATAATCTCCGGCTGCTATTTGGGTTCTTGCATCCTGTATCTGTCTGCTGCATACCTGGTTTTCATATGCGGTAAAGACTTTTGTGGCCTGCTGCTGTGCTTTATCATAGCAGGGTTTTACAGCATCTGGTATAGATAGTAGCATTCCTATTGCTTCCTCATATTCTTTCCTTTTTACCAGCGCATCAGCTTTGCTCATTATATCGTCACAGTGCTGCCCGTAGTAGGCTGTTATCTTTTCTTTGGATGACTGTACGAAGTCTTTATATATAGCATCCCCGGCTTTTATCCCTGCTATGGCATTGGATATGGCTGCTTCCTTGCTGCTGCCACTACCTCTTATGTTTTTGGTAACAGAGGAAAATATCACCTTACTGCCAGCCTGCATTACAAACAGGGCCAGCTCGGCATTTACTACTGTAATCTGTTTCATGCCGCCATCAGCCACATTTGTTTCATTGATGGTCAGTTTGGGCGTTAAGATAAAGTCGCCATATCCAGCTGCTGCCAGTCCATTGCCCGTGGCTATGTGGGCGCATTTCAGCTCCAGATTAGTGAGCTGTGCATTGGTAAGCCCCTCCATTGACGAAGGCACCACTACCGATAGCATTATCTTGCCTATATCCGCTTTCGACTGCCCATATGCTGCAGCCATACAGAGCAGGGCTATAAATGTCAGTATCTTTTTCATAGTGGCTTATTTAAGTGTAATGTAGATGGTATTACCTTTTACGTCTTTCTGTGGCTCCAGTCCTATCGATTTCAGGTATTTAAAGATTTCCAGCGCAAATCTGTTGGCATTATAGTTGCGCCCCGTCGCCTGATCTTTCAGCGGTATCCGCACATCATCAAATATCATGCGCAGGTCGGTAGTCCCCTGTAGATGGTAGTTGTTCTTATAAGCATTCTTTGACATCCACTCTTCCAGTACGTCAGATAAGGGTAAGTCCTGTCCTTTTATTTCAGACGACATCGTGTAGGATGCTCCCTGGTCAAAGCTTATATCCACCATTACAGACCGTCCGTTATTCACTATTTCAGTGAATTTGCTCTGTAATATATTCATCATCTCACTCCCACATGCATTTACCGCTTTGGTAGTCAGCTTGCCATAATCTTCAGTATAGAACTTTCCGCTGGAGCCTACCTTGTTAGCCAGTGAGTTTCCACCCGCTGCCTCATATGCCGACAGTATCACGTTCACAGAGTTGCCACTGGCCGACTCTTGCTTGTCCACTTCTACCTGTACATACATATCTGCACCGGAAGACTGTATGAGCAGGCTTTTTATGTCCTCCTGATTATCCGATGTAAATACCTTATTGTCATTCGCCGACTTCAGTTTGCCTATAAAGTCCACCGTAGAAAATCCCCGGTTGTCAAATGCCTCCTTTACTTTGGTTATTGCTATCCTGCGGGTCACATCTTCATCCAGTACTGTGCGTATATCTTCACCTTCTTTGGTAAAGGGTATCACCATTATTCTGGGCTGTACTGTGTTCACCGTTCCATAGCTGTTTGTAGCTGCCACCTGTGCATATGTAACAGAGCCGGCACCCATCAGGCATAGTATCAATAGTAGTTTTCTCATAGCATATAAGATGTTTAGAAGCCAAATTTTCTGGTTACCTTATTATCCTCCAGGTCTTTTCTCAGCGCCTGCACATTAACGGTGATGTCAAGGTACACACTGCGTGTACGATGTTTACTTTTCATTACATCCCCGTTCTGCACGGCATTGGTTATAAACGTCTCATAACGCTTATCAAAAAATGCCTCCAGATATGGTTTGAATTTTTGCTGTGCCTCCTGCTCCGGTATGTCTATAAGCGCACTGTTTATATCAGACTCCGGCACACCTCTGTACAGTAATACAAAGAATACATTCCTTGCGGCATTGGCATTGGCTTCATCTATGTTCTTTCCCGTGCCGGATGAGCGTAGAGTTATCGTCCCCTTTGTTTCTGATACGAGCGATACCTGTGCCCTGAGGCAGGTAATCATGCAGAGGAGCACGGTCGTAAAGAGCATCCTTTTCATAGTGTATAGTGGTTATTAATCTTCGTAAAATGTTTTTGCTTCTATCTTTTCTTTGGCTGCAATTGCTGCTGCTATATCTTCTGTTTCATCGCTCACTGCTGCTATGCAGAAATGCTCATCTTCCACCTTTTTTACAGTGGCAATGCCTATCTGTTTGCGGCGCACCATCTGCTGCCCGTTTACCTGTAATGGTTGCAGTTTCATGAGTTTCATCTTCTGTCCTGCTGCTATGCCCATATCTTTCCCCCCGGCTATAAGCAGGGTAGCAGCCTTACCAGCCTTTGTGGTGTTTTCTACACTCACCACAGTGAAGGTGGCAGGGAAATTTACAGTTACGAAGTCCTGTATTTGTGGATATATATCATTAAGCGACTTTTCAAATACTTTTTTCCTTGCATCGGCATAGTTGTCATCGCGTCCGTGTAGTGCAGCTGCGCCTGCCATAGCTGCCAGGCCTACTCCTGGCACTCTGGACCCTACAGCCAGTGCACCACCCAGCAGCCCGGCTTTTCCCAGTCCTTTTCTGCGGTTTCCGCCCTTTGTATCTATTACCTCTGTGCTGGTTGTTTGTCCGGTAGTTACATCCAGTATGCTCAGTGATATTTTCATTTTGCATACCTGCCCGTCATTGCTGTATTGGTCCACATTGCCCGTTACAAGATATTCAGCCCCCAGGCTTTTGCCCTGCTCCACCACACTGCCATCTATAAAGCTTTCTGATTTCTGCAGGTTACGCTCTTTTTCTATCACGTTCATCTTAGTGCGGTCCACTACTATAAACCGGTGTGTCTCTATGAAGCTCTCTGTAACCTTTCTTGTTATCTCTGTCAGGTAATTATCTTTTACACCCCTGCCCGTTATAGGCAGTACGCCTACTACTGTTTTGTTTTCAGCCTGAGTATATGCCGTAAATGATATTAGGGAGAGTAGTGTATGGAGGATAATAGTTTTCATCATCTGAAAAGGTTCCAACAAATATAACAGCCCGGCTTTTTATAGTGAATAAAGCAGGAATATTTTTTGTAAATGTCAGGGCTTATGTGTTGGCTACTACACAAGAGTGCCATCATATTGCATTCTTCAGGCAGAATGCAATACATAATTTTTCATCAGGAAAACGAGGTAATTCAGGATGCTGGTGATATAGGCTGCCGCAGTATGGTTTTCAGTTTTTCAGGTGCTGTTCTGCGCATGTCACTCAGGTATATTTCGCGGTGTTTTCCCCTCAGGTTATACCCTTGCTGTTTTATCCATTCATGCATGTGAGCTATAACCGGTGGCTCATCACTATATGGGCCGGTATGCAATGTTTGTGCACACAACCCTTCATGCATGGTCTCCAGCCTCAGGTCAGGTGGTAGTTGTATGCCCTTTTTCTTCTTTATTAGTGTTGCCGTAGCCTCGTTAAACAGTTCCTGTGTTACGGCTTCGGGTTGCAGTATCATCAGTGTCCACTTCCACGGAGTTCTGTCCTCCATAGAAAACCGCATATCGTCGGTCCACCACAGCCCTTCCAGTGGCATTACGGTATAGTCGGCCTGTAGCGGTCCTTTTTTTAGCATGAATTTCATGGTATAGGCTGTGCCATACAGGGCTTCTACTACTGTCTGGAACAGGGGCGAGTTATTGGGGTCTCCATGCCCGTCAGCCATGATGTATTGCAGTAGGGGAACTTCAGTGATTTTTATTTTACCGGCAGGCATTTTATATAGTTCTGCATAGTGCTTCTTAAGGTCTGTCTTTTCCATTGGTTTATTGTTTCATTATGCCTAAGATAAGAAAAAGGCGCATTCCCGATTTAAGGAATGCGCCTTTTATTATAATTGGTAAGAGATCTGTTAGTGTACTATAGATATCCTTCCTGTCATTTTCTGTCCGTCAGCCGATACTGTATACATATACAGTCCTGCAGGGAGTTTAGCTGTGCTGAATACAGCTTTGCCATTAGATACTTTGGAGTATTGCATAGATGCCACAGCACGTCCGGTCATATCATTAAGTGTTACCAGTACATCTGCATCCTTATTCAGGTTGAAAGGTACTGTTACTTCATCGTTTGCAGGGTTTGGATAGGCACTTGCTTTGTTGATGGTAGTAACACTGTTAACACCGCTTGGGTCGCCTACTACGCCACATGTAGCACATGCCGATACGCGGAACTCTATCCATGGATACTGCAGTGTGCTTGCAGTGCCGCCCGATGCTGACCAGAACCACAGTGGTATGTACTGTCCGCCCCAGCCATTGGCTGTGTCTGGCAGTGTTTTGAATACACCATTGTTCCTGTCGTCAGGAGAGTAGGTAGCCCATGCCGGAGTAGCGCTGGTACCTCTGAACGCTACAAACGGACGGAACATATTGTATTTGAATCCTACTGAAGAACCAAACACAGTATCATGTGCTGTAAATGAAGCGTCGCCGCTTATGAATGTTACACTTGCTCCCAGCAGGTTGCCAGCAGGTATAGATATGCCCGATGAAGAAACCTGTACCTGTCCTACATAGGTACCATCGCTCAGGGTATCACCCCATGCAGGGCTGGCGCCTGAGTTGTCCAGAATGATGTCTTTTACTACCACATTCACACCACTGGCTCTGGTAGTAACTGTATCAAAATGCAGGCGGTAGGTATTCATGGTATCTGTAGCAGCCAGACCGTAACGTGTAAGTACGGCAGGGTTGGTGGTTCTGCCCAGGTACACATCATCTGTGCTGCTTGTACCGGCTCCGTAAGCAAATACTACACGCAGTGTATCTGTTACACTTGTTTTGGTTGGGTTAAATCCATAACGGCCAAAGAACCTGATAGAATCCACCGTATATGCATCGCTGGATGTTACCCTGGTTTCTCCGTTATAATAAGACACATCGTTAAATCCGCTGTATGCAGGATCTGTAGTTAAGCCCAGCGATACAGACCTGTTATGTTGCCACTCGGTGCCGCTGGTACCTGAGTAAGCCATAATAGCCATAGTGTCTTTCCACAGATATGGAGCGCTTACCGCTATGGAGCTTGAAGTCGCAGCTTCATTCTGGTCAAAATAGTCTACATAGCTGTACCATCTTGGGGAAGCAGTTTTCTTTGCAGCTGTATAGCTGGCGCCAAAACGCTCAGCACGTGCCGCTTTAAATGCTTCAAGGTTCACATCCGATTGTATCGGATGTGTGTATATGCTCACGGCTTTTTCCTGAGCATTTACACTGGCAGCAATGGCTGCCGCTGTAAGGAGTAGAAGTGTTTTTTTCATTTGCTGGTATTTGAGATGAAAGTTAAATCAATATTATTGATTTTTAAAAATATTCAGCAGGTATTGGTTCATTTTTTCATGCCAGAATATTTAATTGTCTTTATATGTGTTGTGTGGGTATAATAGCCGCAAAAAAAAGTGGTTTTGCATTGCTGCAAAACCACCCGGACTGTTGTGTTCTGTTTATCGTTACTTAACCACTGTCACCTTACCTGTAGTCTTACTGTTACCTGCACTCAGGGTGTAGGTATACAGGCCTGCAGGTAGCTTAGATACGTCCAGTGTTGCTATGCCTGTTGATGCATTGGCAATGGTCTTTTGAGCTACTGTCTGTCCCAGCATATTGGTTAATGTCACATCCATATCTGCAGTTGTTTTAATTCTGTATGGGATGTTTATCTCTGTTACAGCTGGTACAGGATACGCCTGGCTGGCAGTTATCAGTTTTGTATCTGTTACTTTGGTAGTAACAGTACCGCAGGTAGCACACGTAGCTTTTACTGATATGTCAGGATACTGTATGTCTGCAGCGCTGGTAAGAGTGCCTGCATACCAGTACCACTGTGGTGAGTAGCCGGTAGATGTTGTTCTGCTGGCAAAGCTGCCCGTATTTCTGTCTGTACTGTTATATGGAGGGAACTGTACACTGCTCGATGTGCCACGGAAACCTACTGCACCGCGGAACATGTTGTACTTAACAGGTGGTACCGTAGGGCTGCCAAAGAATACCGTATCGTATGGGGTAAATGTATTGTCGCCCGACAGGAACGATACAGAAACGCCTACCATTTCACCCGGATTTATGGTAATTGGTGGGTCAAATTTCACCTTGCCTACATATATTCCATTTACCGTATCTGCCTCCCACGATGGAGGTGTGGTTGTATTGTTCAGCAGTATGTCTCTCTGCTGCATAGTAGTACCTGCTGCTACTCTGTTGCCACCGCTAAAGCCTACACGCTGTATCTTCATTGGGCTGCCTACTGCTGTATAGTTGGTTAGTGGGCTGCCAGATGCTACTGTAACTGTATTTTCCACAATGTCAGAACCTGTAACTCCGGTTCCGTGTATTACTGATACTCTGAGGGTGTCGATAGGCCCTGTGGGAGATAATTTTGCCGGGTTTACCAGATAGGTACCGGTAAACATTACAGAGTCTATTGTGTAAGCATCTGTGGCCGTTATTTTCATTTCTCCGTCAAAGTAGTCATACTCGTTAAAACCATCATTCAGCGGTACATAGAAAGAAGGATCCAGTACCATATTCATAGATACAAACCGGATGGTGTCAAAAGTAGTACCACCGCTACCGTCAGAGTACGCCGCAAGACCGTCATCACTTCCCCACATATAGGGTAGCGAAAAACCAATGGAACTGGACATGGCTGTTTCGTTTAAATCGAAATAGTCATTGTAATTATACCACCGCGAGCCACCTGCTGTTGTTTTGTTGGCTGTACCCGGGTGATGCTCATGTAGTGAATGGTGCATCCGTTGTCTGAACGATGCATAATCCACTTCCATAGGTGAGGGCAGGTGCCGGTTCATGTTGGCACGTTCCTGGGCTTCGCTCTGTGCTGCCATCGAAGCCATTGTCAGAAGAAGTAACATTCTTTTTTTCATCTGAACTTTTGTTTTTAAGGGTTAAGAAATGAGCATGTAGGATTTACAAGCTATAGATATCAAGGTCTCAAATATTATACCACTTTTCATGTCTGAGCCTGTATATTTCATTTTTCCCCCTTTAATCCCCTTGTTTTCTTAAAAACGGGATTGTATTACAAAAGAAACGGGTTGCCCATAGGCAACCCGTTTTATATTCAGACGATTGAAAATCTCTGATTAGTGCGCTACAGCTACACGGCCTGTAGTACGTACACCGTCAGCTATTACAGCATAAGTGTAAAGACCTGAAGGCAGAGCAGTAGTGTTGAACTTAGCAACACCGTTAGCTACATTACCCATATTCTGAGTAGCAACTACCTGACCCATTACATTTGTAAGAGTAACAGTAACATTAGCGTTATTCTGCATAGAGAATGGAACATTCAGTTCACCTACAGCAGGGTTAGGATAAGCGTTTACTTTTACTTTTGCTACTTCGCTTACAGATACTGTAGGCTCAGTAACTACACCGCAGCTTGCACATGCTGATACACGGAAAGAGATATCAGGATACTGTGCAGTAGCAGCAGATGAACCTGCACTCCAGAACCAGTGTGGAGAGTATGCAGCTTCGTCGCCGCTTGCATAGCCACCTGTGTTACGGTCATTTACGTTATATGTCAGCCAGTTTACAGTTGCACCTGAACCCCTGTATGCAATGATTGGGCGGAACATGTTGTACTTAACTGGTGGTACTGTTGGGCTACCGAAGAATACGGTATCACCTGCAGCATAGCCAGGATCACCTGTGATGAAACTTACGCTGATACCAACCATGTTACCGGCAGGTACGTTAAATCCACCTGGTATTTCTATAGCGCCTATGTATATACCGTTTACGGTATCTGCAGACCATGATGCAGGAGTTACTGTGTTGTCCAGCAGGATGTCTTTAGTGAATGATGGACTGCCATTTACATAATTGTTGGCAGTGTCAAACAGCATATACTGATATTTGAATGTAGAACCTACTGCAGCACCATAGTTTGTAAACAGGTCACCTGCAGCTACTGTAAGAGAGCCTTCGCGGATGTTGCTGGTAGCAGCGCCATTACCGTAAACAACTTTTACACGCAGTGTATCAACATAGCCAGATGCTCCAACCTTTGCAGGATTGGTTACATAAAGACCGGTGAACAGCAGTGAGTCTATAGTGAAAGCATCTGCAGAAGTGATTTTTGTTTCACCCAGGTAGTAGTTATAGTCGTTGAAACCATTATAGCTGGTGCCGAAAGCAGGATCTGTCATCATACCGTAAGAGATAAAGTTTACAGTATCGAATGTAGTACCGCCCGAACCATCACCATATGCCATCAGCGCATCAGCAGAATGCCACAGATATGGTGCTGCAAAGTCAATTGAACTTGACATTGCGCTTTCGTTCATGTCAAAATAGTTAACATAACTGTACCAGCGTGGATCTGCAGTAGTTTTGTGAGCCAGACCCTTGCTCGAGTTCAATCTGTCCCTCATCATGCTCTTGTACCGAGCTGCGTCAATCTCACTGGGCGTTGCATTCACCACAGACTTTGGCTTAAGCTGCGCTGTCGTAGTGAAAGCGATAGAGCCTGATGCTAAAAGTAAAAATAGCTTTCTCATTTTCTTGCTTGTTAAAATGGTTTTTGATGAAAAAATGGTAACGGTAAAGTTACAGTATTTTACAACATAAAAAAGATTTTCGTAACAGAAAAGACCCCCTTCGCGGCAAACGGTAACTTTACTGTTAAATTTCACACAAAATCCGTGCCATAATTATATAGTAGCTTTATGTATTGTAGTATTTATTTTGTATAGTACCCCTATTATCAGCATATGAGCAGCAGTCAGCTAGTATCAGACCATAAGTATCTGGCCCTTGCCTCAGGTATAGAGCAGCAGATACTTTCACAGGTGTTGCGTACCGGAGAGAAGTTGCCCTCTGTACGTAGTCTCAGCACGCAGCGGGGAGTAAGTGTCAGCACTGTGTTGCAGGCCTATTATCATCTTGAAGCAAAAGGGCTTATTGAGTCCCGGCCACAGTCAGGCTATTTCGTACGCTTCGACCCCTCCCGCTTCCCGCGCAAAATTCAGAAGTCCGATCCCCGGCCCGAGGTACGCAGTAAAGATGTGGAAACCATTATTTCAGAGGTATATAGCGATTTCACCATGGACGGTGTTATTCGCTTTTCCCTCAGTGTCCCGGCACCTGAACTTTTACCATTGGCTAAGCTGAACAAGGCCATGATGCAGGCCCTGCGCGATTTGCCGGCCAATGGTACTCAGTATGAGGAAGTAAAAGGCAATAGTTTGTTGTGTCGTCAGGTGGCTGCGAGGTCTATAGAGTGGGGGGGGCATCTGCACGAAGAGGATATCATTACCACATCTGGCTGTATGAGTGCTATTGCTTACAGCCTTATGGCAGTTACAAGTCCCGGCGATACAATAGCAGTAGAGAGTCCGGTATACTTTGGTGCGCTTCGTTTTGCGCGTAGTATAGGGCTTAAGGTGCTGGAGCTGCCTACTGACCCGGATACAGGTGTAGATCCTGATGATGTTGCAAAGGCATTGCAGACACACAATATTAAAGCATGCTTCTTTGTTACCAACTTCAGCAATCCACTGGGTTATTGTATGCCCGACGAGCAGAAGCAGCATCTGGTAAAGCTGCTTGCCCGGAACGGTGTGCCGCTTATAGAAGATGATTTGTATGGCGATGTGTACTTTGGCAAGACTCGTCCCCGCTCATGTAAGAGTTATGATGAAGAAGGGAATGTGCTGTGGTGCAGCTCTGTATCTAAAACGCTGGCTCCGGGCTACAGGGTAGGGTGGGTGGCCCCCGGTCGCTTTTATGATAAAGTAAGGCACCTGAAACTATACCATAGCATTACTGCCGCCACAGCCCAGCAGCAGGCCATCGGCTCTTTTCTGGCTACAGGGCGTTATGAGCATCATTTGCGTAGCCTTCGGCATACACTTCATGCCAATAGTTTGCGCTTCATTGGTGCTGTTATTCAATATTTCCCGGCAGGCGTGCGTATTTCTAACCCTCAGGGTGGGTTTATATTATGGGTAGAGCTGGATAAAGCTATCGATACATACCAGTTATATCAGGAGGCATTGCTGCATAAAATCAGTATAGCGCCGGGTACTATGTTCTCTCTGCATGACCGTTATCAGAACTGCCTACGTCTCAGTTACGGCATGGTGTGGTCGGCCGATGTGGAGCGGGCATTAAAAAAACTGGGTAGCCTCATAAAAGCTATGATGTAATGTAAAAGGAGCGGAGCCTATTGGCTCCGCTCCTTTTATTATTCGTTACTACGTTATGTGTTTAGCTTGTTACAGCATAAAGTTCAGCTTTGGCAGCTTTCACTCTGTCGCTGCTTACATATTCGTCAAAAGTCATTTCACGGTCTATCAGTCCTCCGGGAGTCAGTTCCAGAACCCTGTCAGCTACGGTGCTGGCCAGTTCATGGTCACGGGTGGTGAAGAGGATGGTTCCTTTGAAGTCTTTCATGCCATTGTTCAGTGCCGTAATGCTTTCCAGGTCCAGGTGGTTGGTAGGCTCATCCAGCATCAGCACATTGCCCTTCAGCATCATCATGCGGCTCAGCATACAGCGCATTTTTTCACCACCACTCAGTACACTGGATTTTTTCAGCGTCTCCTCGCCAGAGAATAGCATGCGTCCCAGAAAGCCGCGGATGAAGGTCTCATCTTTTTCTTCAGAGTACTGACGCAGCCAGTCTACCAGATTATCGTCATTGTCTTTGAAATACTTCGTGTTATCGTTCGGCAGATAGGTTGGGGTCACAGTTACACCCCAGCGGAAGCTGCCGCCAAAGTCATTGTCCTCGCCTGCCAGTATTTCATAGAATGCCGATGTCGCCAGAGAGTTGGATGAAAGTACTGCTATCTTCTGTCCACGTTTCAGGTCAAAGCTGATGTTGTTAAACAGTACTTCACCGTTCAGCGTTTTGCTTAGCTCTTTTACTTCCAGTATCTGGTCGCCGGCCTCACGTACCTGGTTGTTAAACAGGATTGCAGGATATTTTCTGTTAGACGGACGCATTTCGTCCAGCTTTATTTTATCCAGTGCTTTCTTACGGCTGGTTGCCTGTTTTGATTTTGATGCGTTGGCTGAGAATCGGGCAATGAACTCTTTCAGTTCTGCAATTTTATCTTCAGCCTTCTTATTCTGGTCGGCACGCTGCTTCAGCAACAGCTGGCTCGATTCGTACCAGAAGGTATAGTTACCGGAGAAGATGTTGATTTTGCCAAAGTCTATATCCGCCACATGCGTACATACCTTATCCAGGAAGTGACGGTCGTGCGATACTACCAGTACTATCTTGTCATAGTCTGCCAGGAAGTCTTCCAGCCAGTTTATGGTCTCAAGGTCCAGGTCATTGGTAGGTTCATCCAGCAGCATAATGTCCGGATGACCAAACAGAGCCTGTGCCAGCAGCACACGTACTTTCTGGTTACCATCCAGCTCTTTCAGCAGTTTGTGGTGATATTCTTCCTTTATACCCAGGTTACTCAGCAGTGTAGCTGCATCACTTTCAGCATTCCAGCCATCCATTTCGGCAAACTGTGCTTCCAGATCTCCCGCTTTTATACCGTCTTCTTCAGTGAAGTCTTCTTTGGCATAGATAGCATCTTTTGCCTTCATTACTTCATATAGGGTACTGTTTCCGCGTATCACGGTTTCCAGTACAGGCACTTCGTCATATTCGTAGTGGTTCTGCTTCAGCACACTCATTCGCATGCCTTTTGATATTTCTACCTTACCAGTGGTAGGCTCTATCTCTCCCGACAGTATTTTCAGGAATGTAGATTTACCGGCACCATTGGCGCCAATAATACCATAGCAGTTACCTTCTGTGAACCTGATGTTCACATCTTCAAACAAAACGCGCTTTCCATAGCGCAGCGATAAATTATTAACTGATATCATTGTAAAGACCTCTTTTCCGGGTATATTATTGCAGATTTAAATACTTTCCGGCTTTTTCGAGGTGCAAAGGTACAACTATCATACGGAACTATAGTTGTTTTCTTATATAAATCAGTGTTTATTTGTTACGGATCCGTCACAATTCAGTGCTGTACATATTTATCGTTTATGGATACACTTGTTGCCATTTTTGCAGATAAGTCGGTTAACCCCAAACAACTGAGAGAGACTATAAGCAGTATTATAGTCTCCGGCACACTGGAGATAGAAACACTTATTTCATTTGCTCATACTGCCCGCCCGCCTCTAAAAGCTACCTGCATTGAAGCTATTGAGTACGTTACCCGTCTTCACAATATCCGGCTTACACAGCCGCAGCTGAGCTGGGTCATAGGATGCCTAGCAGCTAAAGAGCCTCATGTCATTTGGGAGTCGGCAAAGGTAACAGGTAATGTCATTGCTCATCACCCGGTGCTTGTAGCACAGGCTACCGCCGCACTATTACCGCTTGCAGAGCATAAGGGTACGGTAGTGCGCTGGAGTGCCGCTTAGCCCTCGGTAGCATCGTTACCGCATTCCCTGCACCAAACCTGATTGAAATGGTAAAGCACATTTCAGAAAACGAAGAAAAAAGTAGTATTGGAAAGATATATACAGCAGCATTAAAGAAAATACACACTGTTTAGTTATCACCTGTATATCATTACAGCATCTACCTTCACCAGTGTACCATTTATATAACAGGTAGATAGTGATTTTTTCTCCTCCCCTTTACTGCTGCCACAGCTATGGCAGGTATAGTGATGGTAGCCATATTTGTATATGCGTATAGTCTGGTCAGTAGCAGGTATGTATATGCGCCACTCATGTGTCGCATCCAGAGCGCTGCCAGGTAGAGATCCTGCTGTTGTGCCACCCTCATTTCTTGATTTTAGAGCGAAAACAGTTTCAGAGCCATACGAATACTGTACAGTATCCATAAGTGTGTCCCGTGTTACAATGCTGAAATTACTGCCCGGTTCATAACCAGTAGTATATATGGTATCCAGGTCTTCTGCATGATAGCCATAGAATGTGATAGGAACTCCGGCTATTTCCAGGCAGGCTTCTTTTTTACAGCAGGAAGCCCAGCTTATAGTTATAGCAGCCAGTATAGTTGTCAGGTAATATTTCAAAGCGTTGATTTTTTACTGAGTTGTAAATGTAACACAAATACTATGCCATGGCCCCCCCCCTTGCTACTGACCTCGTGCCTTATATCAATGTCTGTTATAGTTGTTTCAGGAATTTTACTAAATTTGAGGCACACATCTTTGCTAACCTCATTGATAGAATCTATGAAAAAGCTCATATTGTCTGCAATACTCTCATTAGGTGCGCTTGCCGGTTATAGTTCTGTTACGGTTCATTATGAAAATCAGGACCGTCTCGGCTATGTCATGAAAGTAAAGATAGATGGAGCTATCAAAGAGATTAAGATAGAAAATGGTAAGGCCGCCTCTCTCACCATTCAGGGTGGTAATAGTGCCTGTGTTATCGTTACTGGTTGTGGCGATATCGAGGTTAATAACGGAGACCGTATCGTGATACATGACAAATGTGTGTCTGTATACAAATCACTGCAATGGGATTATCGCCATTGGTAATTTTTCCTTCCCCCATTTTATATAATGGTCTTTAATGTGATGTATTCCTGTTATGGGGACATCTATTGGAATATCCCATTTTTCATAAAAAATAATGATTTATTTTAATGTGAATATATCAGTTGTAAAAAATGATATATTTTCAAAAAACAGGCTGAAAATCTATTCTTTAATTTTGAATCAATGCCTGCGAAACATACCTCAATACCAGTAAATCAGATGATGTCCCAATTAGGGACGGGTATTTTCGTAGCGAAAGTATCTAGTGGAGATATCTATCAATATGAAAATATTGAGGGCTTTGATGACATTAAAAGATCACACAGAGACGAATATCATTTGTTTTTTTTACAAGAAAAAGGAACAACGAGTATTGAGATAGACTTTCAACGGTACACACTGCAACCATTATCCGTAATTTTCATCCATCAAAATCAGGTGCATCGGATATTGTCCTTCAAAGACTCAACCGGGAGTATGTGGGCTATCAACAATGAGAACCTTTTTCCAGAATATCTAAAGCTTTTGGAAGACATTTCTCCTGTCAAACCTTTGTCCTTGCAAAAGCAAACCTATTCAATCATTGCTGATGCAGTTTCCCTGTGTACAATTTTATCTGAGCGAAAAGACAATAAACTGCATCACTCTCTATTAAAAGGCAGTTGTAATACGCTAATTGGACTTGTAATTTCACAGTATTTAGTCCAATCAAGATCTATATCCAATCTTTCGCGCTTTGAAATCGTAACCAAGGCGTTCAAAGCATTACTGGAAAGCAATTTTATCGTGGCCAAGCGCCCGACAGAATACGCGCAACAACTAAATATCTCTACAAGCTACCTAAATGAATGTGTAAAAAAGACAACAGGACATTCAGCTTCATCTCACATACAGCAACGTGTAGTTTTAGAAGCCAAACGTCTGCTTTACCATTCTAATCAATCAGTAAAAGAGATTGCTGCTGAATTGGGCTATGAAGATTATCCGTATTTTTCACGGTTATTTACAAAAGCCACTGGGATGTCTGCTTTGACATTTCGAAGTAAAAACCGCGAATAGTCCAACACTTACTCTCCCTACGCCATTGATGCTCCCATCAATAGCCTGTTACTTTGTACAGTCAAAAAAATCGATGGTAAAAATGGCAGTACAAAATTAAGCATACTTATTCCTGGAGCAGGTATTCCCAGTTTTACTGCAACATAATATTGAAAAATTATACATTATGATTTCTAGTATCCCCAAATGGGTGACCAATTTGGTCAGCAGTTCTATGCTTCCGAATGTAAAAGTTCTGGATGTTTCCGCCATCAGTCCGCAGATAAAGAGAATCCGTTTTCAAGGCAATATTTCAAAATGGCATTTTGTGATTGGTTATGCCTGTGTAATACGTGTGAGTGAAACGGAATTCAGAAATTATACGATTGCTCATTATAACATGCAAAATGAGACTTTTGACATAATATTTCACATCCATGGAAATGGCGTTGGAAGCAGATACATCGACAACCTGAAAATTGGCGATGAAATATTCATCGGTCCTCCGAGAGGGAAAAAGCTATATAACAAAAGTGGAAAGCAACAATTGTTTTTTGGTGATGAAACTTCGTTTGGTGTAGCTTCTGCTTTGTTACCGTTATTGAAAGATAACAACCAACTATTTCAATTCTATTTTGAATTGGACCATGCTAATAGAAATGTTCCCGAGCAATTAGGGCTGGAAAACTTCACGGTGTTTCCTAAAGACAATTTCTTCAGGAATGAAAAACTAATAGAGAATCTACCAGTGTTCCAAACAAAGGAGTGGGGTGCTGCTTACTACATTTTGGTCGGAAATGCAAAATCTGTGCAGTCGTTCAGAAAAGCTTTAAAAAAGCTAGCCAAAGTGAATGTCTATTCGCAAGGTTACTGGCTGGAAGGGAAAAAAGGACTGTAACTCATAAAACTGCTCATAGTGATTTATGTATTCATGACCTCTGTCAAAACAAAAGAGGACGTCATGCAATTAACTCCAATGTTCAACAAGTTTATTGCCGGTGAAAATTGGAATTTTGACATTGAGGATTGTGATAATATCCTGCGTGTGGATAGCCAACAATTAACGGCTCAACAGGTCATCGATTTTTTGAATGCTCATAAATACGACTGTGTTGAATTACTTTAATTTTTCAAACTCAGTCAATATAAGTTCATGCTTTACCCATCCTATAGGCGGCCTCCTGTCCCCCAATATTTTGAGGATGCAGCAGTACGGTATTTGTAAAGCCTTTAAAACAAGAAAGCCGGGCGCCCTCAGTACTCAGTTTTGTCAGTTACAGTAATCCCGTTGGGTTTTAAACCTAAGACCCGTACATGAAAAGTGTATTGCTCTTCCAGTTGACACAGCTGGGATAAGAATATCTATGTATGATTTTTCTTCCCCACAACTTTTGAACATGATCAGGCATCTGCATCTACATATCCACATTTTTATATTGATGTGCCTGTTGTTTCGTAAATTGCACTCATGAACCCTTTTGCATATGTCAGTTAATGAAAATACATATTTAGCCCTGCCTTATAATACTTTTCTTACTCGGTAGCGACAACATATAATAAAAAACGCGCGAGCAATTTTTGCGAAGTTTTTGAGTAATTTTAGGTTGTTGTGATTCCTTTTAGTGATTGATAGTCATAGACTTGTGTGCTATCTCACTTCCCGGAAAAATAAAATTGCTCACTGCGCAGTTTTCATTTTATTCATGTCGTTTACTACTGCTTAAGTATATAGTTGGTATGCAGTTAGTTTCCTTGTGGCCTGGCTCATGTTATTATATTAAGGGGTGTTATTGGTTTATTCGTCAAAGATTTTCCACATTAAATAAATCCTTACCTTTGCACTCCCATAAAAACAAGGGATTTTATTGTTAACCACCGGGAAGCTATATGCAGGCCCGTACAAATGTTTTAATGTATTTTGGAAAACCAGAACATCGAAGAACAGAATGTAAATACAGAAGCTACTGCTGCAGAACAGCAGGAAACTCCTGTACAGGAAACTGTGGAAACCGTGGAAACACGTGCACCACGTCGCTATTATGAAGAAGCATCTGCTACCGCGCACGATGATTTTGACTGGAGCGTAGACAAGCGTAACGTAGCGTCTTATAAAGAAGACATCCGTCAGAACATGGATGCTATGTACGGCCAGACTTTCAAGTCTATCGCCGAATCAGAACTGCTGCAGGGTACTGTAGTAGGTCTTACCAAGACTGATGCTATCATCAACATCGGCTTCAAATCCGATGGTCTTGTTTCTCTCAACGAATTCCGTGACATCCCCGATGTGAAAATTGGTGATGATGTGGAAGTTATGGTTGTTCAGAAAGAAGATAAGAACGGCCACCTGCACCTTAGCCGCAAAATGGCACGTGCAGCCCGCTCATGGCAGCAGATTGTTGACTTCTACAAAACCGGAGAAGTGGTTACTGGTACTATCACCAGCAAAACCAAAGGTGGTCTTATCGTGGACGTTCACGGCCTCGAAACCTTCCTTCCTGGTTCTCAGATCGACGTTAAGCCGGTTACAGACTACGACCAGTACGTTGGTAAAACAATGGACTTCAAGGTTGTTAAAATCAATGAAACTATCCGTAACGCCGTTGTTTCGCACAAAGCGCTTATCGAAAGCGATATCGAGCAGCAGCGTAGTGTTATCATCGGCCAGCTGGAAAAAGGTCAGGTACTTGAAGGTACTGTTAAGAATGTTACCGACTTCGGAGCGTTCATCGACCTTGGCGGCGTAGATGGTCTGCTGTATATCACTGATATCAGCTGGGGCCGCGTAACTCACCCAAGCGAAGTACTGCACAACGGTCAGAAACTGAACGTGGTGGTACTGGACTTCGACGACGAGAAGAAGCGTATCAGCCTGGGTCTGAAGCAGCTTACTGCTCACCCATGGGACAACCTTCCTGCAGAAATCGTAGAAGGTGCAAAGGTGAAAGGCAAAGTGGTGAACATCGAAGATTACGGTGCTTTCCTTGAAATCATGCCTGGCGTAGAAGGTCTGGTACACGTATCAGAAATCACATGGTCTTCTCAGCCTATCAACGCGAAGGAATTCTTCAAGATTGGCGAAGAGCATGAAGCAGTTGTTGTGACTCTGGATAAGGAAGAGCGTAAGATGAGCCTGTCTATCAAGCAGCTTACTGCCGATCCATGGGATAGCATCGAAGAGCGTTTCCCTGTAGATAGCCGTCACACAGGTGTTGTTAAAAACATCACTCCTTATGGTGTATTCGTTGAGCTGGAAACAGGTATCGGTGGCATGATTCACATCAGCGACCTTAGCTGGATTAAGCGTTACAACCACCCAAGTGAGTTCGTTAAGACGGGCGATACTATCGAAATTATGATTCTGTCTATCGACAAAGAGAACCGCAAGCTGGCTCTGGGCCACAAGCAGCTCGAAGAAGATCCATGGAACACTTTCGAAACAGTATTCCCAATCGGTTCTATCCACGAGGGTAGCGTAACCCGCAAAGACGAGAAAGGTGCTACAGTTCAGCTCCAGTATGGTCTTGAGGCTTATGCTCCGGTACGTCACCTCCGTAAGGAAGATGGCGGTGCGGTAGAAGCAGAGGAAACACTGCCATTCATGATCATCGAGTTCGATCGCAACGATAAGCGTATCATGGTATCTCATGCACGCGTATGGGAGCAGGTGAAGCATGAAGAAAAAGAAGCTGCCCGTAAAGACGCAGTTGCTGAAAACGAGAAAACCAAAGCTGCAGTTAAGAACATTCAGAACAAAGTAGAGAAGCCTACACTTGGCGACCTCGGCGCTCTGGCTGCTCTTAAAGACAAGCTGAAGAAAGCTGAAGGCGAAGCAGGCGAATAATCGCTCGTTTCATATAGTTAATTCTTATCGACCACCGGCCTCCCGGTGGTCGATGTATTTTATGGCTATTGCCTTTAAGCTACGCATATTCACCTTGTTATAAGAATATAGCATACATTTGCCATCCAACTTTTTATAAAATAATCATGAAAAAGATAACTCTGTTTATAGCAGCGGCAGTAGCGCTGTCTGCACAGTCTGTAGTGTCATTCGCACAGACCGGTGATGAAATTATTACAAAGCACATTGAAGCTATTGGTGGTGAAAAAGCCTGGAGCAAAGTAAAGTCCATGAAGATGACCGGAGCTACCAGTGTACAGGGCATGGATGTAGGTATGGAAATCATGATTCAGGATCAGAAAGCCATGCGTACTAATGTTTCGCTCATGGGTATGGAAGGCTATATTATCATTACCGACAAGGGCGGCTGGATGTATATGCCTTTCCAGCCGGGAATGGATAAGGTTACTCCATACCCTGAAGAGCAGCTGAAAGCCGTAAAAGGAAATCTTAGCATCCGCAATGGCTTCCTGGCCGATAAGTCAGTTGTAAAATCTTCGAAATTCTCTGGTCGTGATACACTTGATGGTGTGCCATGTCTCAAGGTTGATATTAATGGTACAGACGAAAACGAACGTACTGTATATTTCGATGAGAAGAATTATTACATGGTGCGGGTAGAAAGCACAGTGAAAAAGGGAGACGAAGAAGCAGAAGTTGCAGTTTCATATAGCAACTTTCAGAAGCAGGATGGTGGCATCGTTGTTCCAATGACACAAACTAATCCTATGCTGGGTGGTGATATCGTTTTCAAAAAGGTAGAAGTAAATCCGGTATTCCCTGAAAGTACCTTTGTTGCTACAGAACCTGCTAAGGAAGAAACAAAGAAATAGTCCCGGCTTACTTTGATTTTTAACAATTTTACATATAGTTCATAGGTTACATTCGCATTCTATCAATATCCCGAACCAATGTTACAGACTAATTACATCCATGTGCCTTACGGAAAAACGGTACATGGCGAAGAAGAAATAGAAGCAGTAGTGAATGTGCTCCGCACCAGCACCCAGATGGGTAAGCATGTGCGCGAGATGGAAGAGCGTGTTGCAGCGCTATATGCCAAGAAATACGGTATCATGGTTAACAGTGGCTCGTCTGCTCTCTACCTTGCCGCAGATCTTCTGGATTTTGAGCCGGGGGCAGAAATCATTACACCTGCGCTTACGTTTTCTACCACAGTGGCTCCCCTGGTGAAAAAAGGGTGGGTGCCTGCTTTTGTAGATGTGGAAGAAGGTACTTACAATGTTGACGCTGCTAAAGTTGAGGCAATGATTACGCCAAAGACAAAAGCAATGGTCATTCCTAATCTTATCGGTAACCTGCCCGACTGGCAGCAGCTTCGTGCCATAGCCGATAAGTATGGTCTGTTTGTATTGGAAGATAGTGCTGATACGATCGGTGCCGAAATCGGAGGCTCATCCAGTGGTCGCTTCACTGATATGAGTACTACCAGCTTTTATGGTTCGCATATTATCAACTGCGCAGGTAATGGCGGTATGCTTTGTGTTAATACAGATGCATTTTATAATCGTGGCCGTCTGTTGCGTAGCTGGGGACGTAGTTCTTCACTTTTTGTTGAGAGTGAAAAAATAGAAAATCGTTTCAATGTAGAAATTGAAGGGATTCCTTACGATGCGAAATTTGTATTTGAAGAGCCTGGCTATAACATTGAGCCTAGTGAAATGGGCGCAGCTTTCGGTATCGTTCAGCTCAATAAGCTTGCTCAGAATATAGATACACGTACTGCCAATTATCATCGCATGCGCGAGTTTTTCACTCAGTACGAAGAGTTCTTCATTCTGCCAAAACAGCTGCCTGACTCCCGTACAGGCTGGCTTGCATTTGCTACTACACTTCGTGCTACAGCGCCATTCGTTCGCCGCGATATGCAGATATTCCTGGAAAAGCGTAATGTACAGACGCGTACAGTCTTTACCGGAAATATACTGCGTCAGCCAGGGTTTAAGAATGTGGCACACAAAGCAGCAGCAGAAGGTTACCCTGAAGCAGATAAAGTAATGCGTGGCGGTATGCTGCTGGCCTGTCATCACGGCCTCAGTGATGCTCAGATTGCACATGTTATGGAGAGTGTTACAGAGTTTATGAAGAGTATATAATGTTGTTCGCTCTCCTGAAAATATGTTTTGTTGCATGGCTTGCTTTTCGCAACAATGTAAGGGCAAAGGCCAAAGGCCTTAATGGATTGGTGTGGGCTTTCGTAACGATGGTCGCATTCTTCTCATCCCTCGTCATTGGCTATCTTATTGTAGTCTTCAACTTTTGTGCAGATGTGCTGGATGTAGAGGCGCTTTCCTCAGCCGACACTACTATACGAATGGAAGCCAGCCAGCGTATTGTTGATGCTATAACCGCTTCTCCGCTCCACATGTTTACTATCGAGATGTTTGCATTGGGTGGTTACCTTCTGGTGCGTTATATTCTGGAAAAGAAACCAGACAAAAAGCAGCCCGAAGTTCACTGGATGGATAAGCTGGGCGGGAATAATTAGTAGTTCAGGAACAGAATCAGAACATATAATGGTATGATATCAAAAAGATGCGGGCCACATAGCCCGCATCTTTTGCTTCTGTATAAACCTCCGGCCAATGGCCGGAGCAGTAGTTTTACTGCTCCATCACAAAGTGCAGGGTCTGCTTGCCTTCATTCAGGTGCAGGGTCAGCATGTACATGCCATTGGCAAGACTGCCATCCATCAGCACCTGTGCATCCACCATGCCATTGCTCACATGCAGGCTGCCACGGTATACCACCTGCCCCAGCATGTTCGTGATGTCTACCGGCACCTCACCGCTCACTTTGCCGCCCACACTACCCCGTACCGTGAACCGGCCACGGTTCGGGTTCGGCAGCAACCGCAGGTCGGCAACATCTGTAGCTGTGCTGCCCGCACTCAGTGCCGTAGTCGTGATAAATACCCAGTCATGCGTGCCTATGTTATGACATACACCACTGCTCGTTACCATACAGGTCACCGAGTCGTAATCGTTGAAGATATACGTGAACGTATTGCTCGTAGCACCCGATACCGGATAACCGTTCACCTTCCACTGATACAGCGGTGACGGACCCGCATCCGTAGCTACTGCTATCAGCGTTACCGGCATACCTGCCGTTACCGACAGCCCCGGCTCCGGATAGATTGTCACATGTGGCAGCAATAGCTCATCCACGCTCAGCGTCACATCCGCACTCCATACCGTATCCGTCAGGCGGCAGCGGTAGTCGCTCACCAGCCTGTAGCCCAGCACATCCCCGTCATCAGGGCTGTACGTATAGCTTACACCCGTACTCACCATACTGCCGTTCAGGTACCACTCATAGGCCGGGGCATTACCGCCATACTCCGGTACGGCTGTCAGTGTTACCGGGGTGGACTCACATACCGTATCATTGGGGCTGATGCTCACGCCTGCATACGGTACCGCCTGTGGCAGTACCGTCAGGGTCTTACTGCCCGTTGCTGTGGCTGTCACCACGCAGTGCTCATCGCTGGTCAGGGTCACCGAGGCCACATCCCCGTCCGCAGGGATGAAGCTGTACGTACCACCCACACCTACCGTTACGCCGTTCACACGCCATACATAGGCTGGCGCTGTGCCGCCATGTACCGGTACCGGGGTCAGGGTCACTACCTCTCCCGGACAGACACTGTCCGCAGGGGCCGCACCTATCGTTACCGATGGCAGCGCAGGGCTGTTCACAATCACTGTCGCACTGCCCGCCATATTGCGCTGGCAGCCGCTCGTAGCATTCGTTGCCTGTACCGTATAGATGCCGCTCACCGTCATAGGGCCGAAGTCCAGCGCAAAGCCGCTGCCCGCCAGATAGCCCGTAGCCGTAGCACCGCGGTACAGCACATAGCTTACACCCGGCTGTGAGCCGTCCAGTCCTACC
>Ga0075012_10000126_pt1 | contig 76045 bp, 61 predicted proteins | sample All_14_2_FD_71474 | JGI IMG/M metagenome (GOLD analysis project Ga0075012, IMG submission 71474) | Freshwater microbial communities in response to fracking from Pennsylvania, USA - Allegheny Zone_MetaG_DW_15 | ecosystem: Environmental > Aquatic > Deep subsurface > Groundwater > Drilled... | reverse complement strand
CCATATCATGCCCCGCCATCGGGTTCGCCCCTTTTTTGAAGACCAGCTCGCTGTGCAGCAGGTATGCCCCCGACACCACCACTACTTCGCCAGCCTGCAAGCCCTCTGTGATTTCCGTAAAATCTCGATTCGTCTTGCCCATCGTCACCATTCGGCTCTCAAAAGCGCCAGCAGCATTTTTGAGCCAGACCGTAGCGCCATTTTTCCCTTGTATCAGCGCATTGGTTGGCACGGCGATGGCGTTCCTGACTTTGCCCTTCAATGTCATCCAAGCCTGCATCCCCGGTTGGTAGTCGCCGTTTGGGTTGGCGATTTCCACCCGTACCATCACGATTTTCGACGAGGCTTCGAGCGCCGGGTTCACGAAGCTGACCTTGCCCCGCAGCGTTCGTTCCGGGAAGGAAGGGATTTCGAGCAACGCCTCGTTGGTTTGGTTAAGGAACGGCAGGTCGCTCACGTAGAGCTGCGCCTCCGCCCAAAGGGTGTGCAGGTCGGCGAGGCGCAGCACGGGCGAGCCTTCCGCCAGGTAGTCCCCCTCGGCAACGCTGACCTCGGTGGCAACTCCGCTGTATTTGCTGTAAAAAGTCAAGGTATTTTTCACCTGGCCACTTTTCTCGACCTCTGCAATTTGCGCATCCGTCATGCCCCAGAGCAGCAGCTTGTTCCGGGTGGCATCAGCGATTCGGGCGAAGTTGGGGTCGGTGTCGGCGTACCTTTTTTTGCTCTGCAAAGCCAGCAGGTAGTCCTGTTGGGCTGCGGCAAGTTGCTCGCTGTACAGTTCAAACACTGCCTGCCCCGCCCGTACGGGTTCGCCCACGTTGCGCACGAACAGCCGCTCAATCCTGCCCGGCACCCGTGCCGTCACGGTATTGATGCTGTTCTGGTTTTCCTTCATCGTTGCTGAAAGGGTGACTTCATCGCCGAGGGGTCTAAGCCGCACGGTGTCCGTTTGGATGTTTGCCAGCCGGATTTGCTGCTCGCTCAACTTCAGCTCGCCCGCTTTCTGGTTCGGGTCAACTTCCACCCGCACCAGGTCCATCTTGCAAATTGGGCAAGTGCCCGGCTTTTTCTCCATCACCTGCGGGTCCATCGAGCAGGTGTAATAGACGTTTTCCGGCACAGCTTCAGGGGAGCTTTCTTTGCAAGCGGCAGCCGTCAGCAGCAAGGCAGCCAAGGCAATATTTTTTATTAAATAGCTCATTTTCAATCAATTTGATTTGACAAAACTCTCGCTGTCCATGAGGAACTGCGCATCGGCGGCAATCTCATCGTTTTCTGAAATGCCCGACCGCACCTCCAACCAATCGCCGGACATGCTGCCCACCTCGATTTTTTTGCTTTGGAAAACACCGTCTTTTTTCAAAAAGACCACCCGTTGCCTGCCGAGGTCGAGGGCGGCGGTCTTCGGAATCCAAATGGCGGAACGCCCACTTGCCTGCACGGTCGCCTTCAGCAATGCCCCCGGCTTCAACTTGCCGCCCTTATTGTCGAGATAGACCCTCGCCCGGAGGTTCTTGCCGCCCGCCCCGAACTGTGGCTCGACGTAGTTGATTTTTCCCAAAAATGGTTGGTCGAACGGCTCGATGCGGATGCTCACGGGCTGCCCAACCTTGACCAGCGCCACATCGGACGGGTAAAATTCGAGCAATGCCCATACCGTGGCGAGACTTTGCAGACTGAACAGCCGTTGCCCTTTTTGAAGGTACATGCCTTCCCGAAGGGAAAGTTCGCCGCTACTGGAAGCAGGTGTCGGTACGGATTGGGCAACTGCGGCTTCCGCCCCCATCCCTTCGCCCATGCCCGAATCGGGTGCGGGTGCGGGCATGGCTTTTTCAAAAACCAGCCCGTCGTAAGGGCTGAATATGGGCAGCGAAAGGCTCGGCTTCCGGGTCTTCTCCGCCTCACTGATTTGCGCCGAGGTCAAGCCGAGAAGCGACAATCGGCGGCGGGCATTTTCAATCAAAACCGTGTTGGCAGCATCGTTTTCCAACAAGAAAACCAAGTCCTGCTGCGCCGTTGCGATTTCCGGGCTGTAAATGTCGAGGATACGCTGCCCCTTCCGCACGGGCTGGTACGGGTACTTGACGTACAGCCGTTCGATGCGCCCGCCGAAGCGGGCGGAAATCGCCTGAACCTTTCGGGCATCGTAGGCGAGGTAGCCCGGTGCTTCGATGCTGGCGCTGATGGTCTTGCGCTCCGGGCGTACAGTTTTTATGCCGCTGAGAACATACTCGTAGGTAGGTTTCAGCAAAAAGTCGAGGTCGGCAGCGGGGGCAGCGTGGCTGCCATGGTCGTTGTTGCTGGATGCGGAAGTCTCCTTCTTCACCAAGTCCATTTTGCATATCGGGCAAGCTCCCGGCTCGTCCCGAACGATTTCGGGGTGCATCGGGCAAGTGTAAACTGCCGATGCCGTGTCGTGCTGCATGGCTGCATGGTCGTGTCCGGCGGGCATCTCGACGGACTTCAAGTCCATTTTGCAGACGGGACAGGAGCCGGGCTGTGGATAAGTCTTGTCGCCCTCGCACTTCATCGGGCATTGGTAGGCGGTGACGTTCCCGCCATGCTGCGAGTGGTCGGCTGAACCCTCCTTGCAGGCTGCAAAAAAGAGCAGCAGCAAGGCAAATAAGCCGTAGGTTTTACCGGATTTCCAATTCCTTTTCATAGGCGGTTTTGGCTTGGAGTAATTGTTGGAGAAGGTCAAGTTGCGCAAGGCGGCTCATTTTAAGTTCCAGCCAGGCATCGAGCGCCATGAACAGTTCGTCGGTGTTCTGTTCGTAGGCGAGCAGGGTGCTTTGGAATCGCTTGCGTTGGTTGGGCACGATGTCGTTTTCATAGCGTTCGATTTGGTCTTGTAGGGTCTGCATCATCACGAGGCGGTCGGCTGCTGCGCCCCGCACAGCGTTGGCAATGGCGGCTTTTTCCCATTCGAACGCTGCGAGGCGGAAGTCAATGCCCTCGATGCGGGTCTTGATGTCCTTGTTCGCCCAGGGTGCAATTGGCACGGTCATCATACCCATGAGCGAAAACTGCCAAGGCTGCCCGCCGAAGGCGAACATGTGGTCATAACGGACACCAAACTCCGGCTTTAGTTTGGAACGGTTGAACTCCTGTTCGAGCCGGGCTGTGCGGAGGTTGGCTTCTACTACCCGGATGTCGCTGCGGGCAGCGATGAGGCTGGTGTCGGGCAGGCTGGGCAGCGGCGGCATTTGCCAGACGGTGTCCACGTCGAAATCCATCTCCTGTGGGAACTGCATCAAGGCTTCGAGCATGGTTTTCTGCTGCCGGATTTCCCCGGCGTACATCGCCTGCATCCGGTCGAGGTCGGCGAGTTCCGCCTCTGCCTTGTAGATGCTGCCGAGTTTTTCCCGGTTAAACTGGTATCGCTGCTTGGCGCTCTCAATCATCAGGCGGAGCAGGTTCTTACTCTCGTCCAGCACGGCGATTTTGCGTTTCAGCACCAGCCAGTTGAAGTATGCGGTTTTTGCTTCGGCAAACAGCATGTTCCGCATCACGCCCTTTTCCGCTCCCTGCATCGCCGACATGGACGCCATGTAGCGCCCCTCGGCTTCCTGCATTTTGCGGTTGGGCAGCATCTGCTCCCCCGATACCATGAAGCTGCCCATGCCATCGCCATGCGCACCGCTTTGGCTCCACCTTTTCGGGTTGTAGGGCGTCATCCATAAGCCGCTGCTGACACGGGGCGGAGGCAGCGTCACCGCTCCCTTGGCGTAGGTGTCGAGTTCCCGGATGCGGACATCGGGGGCTTTCAGGGCGGGGTGGCCACGCTCGATGCGGTTCAGAATGCTGTCAAGTGGCAATGGCGCTTGAGCAAATAATCCAAGTGAACAAAGATATGCTATGCCGATAAGGACCTTTTTCATCGTCTGTTATTGTAGTAGTTAACCTTGCTTTGGCTTTCGTTTAAAAATTCTTCCCAATAATCCTTTTTCTTTTTCATAAAACTGGCTGATGTCCTTGACCAGCATCGTGTGAAAAAAGTCCTTGAAGAGAACATCATTGTGCTCGTTTAGGTCAGTCCTCCGAATATTTAGATAAATAAAACTGTCCTCCATATTGTGCTTAATTTTGAACAAATTGAGGTGTTCAATATCTGCATCATGCTCAAATAAATTGCCCTGTAAGGCATCCATCAAAGCCTTCGACATATTATCCAAGTCTTTATCTTTAGTGATGCTTCCCAATACAAAAACTACGAGCACACACAATTTTTCCCCTCTTTTAAAAGCAATCTCTTTTTCTGAAAAGGCTTGTGCAATTGCGTTCTCAAATGCTTTCCGCAATCCTTTGACTTTCGATAGGGCTTGTTTTGATTCTGGGCTAATTTTCAAGGGTATTACCATGATTGGAAACTGGTCTTCGGCATGGCAAACAGGGCAATGAAACTGGGCTAGTGTGCTGACTTTTGAAGACAAATCGGCAGAAAAAAAGGGCGTTTTAACTGGCTTTTCTTTTAGGAAGAGAGAGGTTAACAAGTTGCGACTAAATAATAAATGAGCCATAGGGTGCTCCGTTGAACGATTTAGCCATTGAACGATCTTGATTTGCTCTGCTTTGGACAAACTCGCACCCAAAGAAAAACGAGACTGATTTTCAGTGTTGTAAGCAGTAATCACTATATTTTTGATTAACTCAAAATCAGGCTCATTTTGCGTGATTGCCACTATAAGTTGCTGATTGAAAAGTGCGTCACCAGTCATTAGTTATATTTAAATTGTTATTGGATTTTTACTCCTGCACATCATACACTTCAATTTTTCCTTGCCGCCGCAACTCCCGCTCCTTCGTCATTTCAAAAACAACGGGCGTGACGAGCAGCACATAGATGGTGGATGAAATCGTGCCGCCGATGAGCGGAATCGTGATGGGCAACATCATGTCGCTGCCGACACCCGTTGCCCAAAGGATGGGGATGAGACCAAACAGCGACACCGAGACCGTCATCAATTTGGGTCGGAGGCGCTTGGCTGCCCCCCAGATGACCCACTCCCGAATGTCGGCATTGGTGATGGTCTCGCGGGAATTGCCTTTCTCCTCTACGAGCCGCTGCATGGCTTCGTTGAGATAGATGGTCATCAGCATCGCCGTTTCGATGGCCATGCCGAACAGGGCGATGAAGCCCACCGCCACGGCTACCGACAGGTTTGCCCCATAAAAATAAACCATATAGACCCCGCCAATGAGCGCAAAAGGCACGGTTATCATCGTGATGAGCGCCTCCTTGACGGAGTGGTAGGTCATGTACAGCACAAAAAAGATAATGACCAGCACGATGGGAAGGATGAGCTTCAGTGTCTGGCTCGCCCGGATTTGGTTTTCCCATTGCCCACTCCATTCGATGTAGTAGCCTTTCGGCAATTGCTTCACGGCGGCGTCCAATTTTTGCTGCGCTTCCTGAACCGTGCCGCCGAGGTCGCGCTCCCGCACATTGAACAGCACCGTTCCCCGAAGCATGGCGTTCTCGGAGTTTATCATCGGCGGTCCTTCGGAAATACGAACGTCCGCCACCGCTTCGAGGGGAATCGGGCCATAGCGGGCGGTCTGCACTTGCAAACGGCGCAGGGCGTCGAGGTTGTTTCGGAAATCCTGGGCGAAACGAGCATTGACGGTGAAGCGCTGCCGTCCCTCGACCGTGGTGGTCAGCACCATACCGCCGAGCGCACTTTCGACGAGCATGTTCACGTCGTCCACGCTGAGGCCATAGCGACCGATTTCCTCCCTTTTCACAACGATGTCAATGTACTTGCCGCCTGTGATGGGTTCCACATAGAGGTCTTTCACGCCCTCGATGCCTTCGAGTTCTTTTTTCAGCAACTGAGCAACGGAGTAAATCGTGTCGAGGTTTTGCCCGTACACCTTCAGGCCCACGTCCGTGCGGATGCCCGTTGAGAGCATATTGATTCGGTTGATGATGGGCTGCGTCCAGCCGTTGACTACGCCGGGGATTTGCAGCTTGGCGTTCAGCTCGTTGATGATGTCGTTTTTGGACAGGCCCGCCCGCCACTCGCTTTTTGGCTTCAACAAAATGATGGTTTCAATCATGCTGATGGGCGAGTTGTCGGTGGCGGTGTTCGCCCTGCCAGCTTTGCCCAAAACATGGCTCACTTCCGGGACGCCGGCGATGAGCTTGTCCTGTACCTGCAAAAGCCGCTTGACCTCTGAATTGGACACGTCGGGCAGGGTGACGGGCATGAAGAGCAGTGAGCCTTCGTCGAGCGGGGGCATGAACTCCGTGCCGAGCCGCATCATCATCGGGATGCTCACTGCCAAGGCGATGAGCATCACGGCAAGGGTTGTCTTGCGCCAGCGCAAACAAAGTTTCAGCACAGGCGTGTAGAGTTTTTCCAAAAAGCGGGTGATGGGGTTGGCGCTTTCCGGCTTCAGTTTCCCCTTCAAAATCAGCAATATCAGTACGGGCGTCAGCGTGATGGCAAGGAAGGCATCCACTAACAGGATGAAGGTTTTCGTCCAAGCCAACGGGGAGAACAGTTTGCCTTCCATGCCCGTCAGCAAGAAGACCGGCAGGAATGAGGCGATGGTCACGATGGTGGAAAAAAACACGCCAGGCCCTACCTGTTTGCAGGCTTTTTCGATGACCGTGAGCCGCTCCGCAAAGGTTTTTGCCCACGTCGCCTCCGCCAAGTGTCGGTACGCATTTTCGACCATCACGATGCCGTCGTCCACCACCACGCCGATGGCGAGGGCGATGCCCGTCAGCGACATGATGTTGGAGGAAAGCCCAAAGGCTTCGAGCAAGATGAAGCCGACGGCTACCGAAATGGGCAGTTGTATCAAGATTATCAAGGCACTACGCCAATGGAACAGGAACAGCAGCACGACGACCGACACGGCAACCATCTCTTCGATGAGGGTACCCTTCACCGACTCGATGGCGGCTTCGATGAGTTCGCTGCGGTCGTAGCTGACCTTGAACTTTGCCCCGTCGGGCAAGCCCTTTTCCACCTCCGCCATCTTCTTCTTCACCGCTTTGATGACGTTGTCGGCGTTCTCACCGTAGCGCATGACCACGATGCCGCCGACGACCTCGCCCTTGCCGTCCATGTCGAAGATGCCGAGGCGCAGGTCGCCGCCCATCTGCACGTTCGCCACGTCTTTCACCCGAACGGGCACAGAGCCGTAGTTGCCGACCGGGATGTTCTCGATGTCCTCCGTTTTTTTCAAATAACCCAAGCCACGCACGATGTACGCCATGTCCGACATCTCAAACTTGCGCCCGCCCACGTCGTTGTTGTTGCTGCGGATGGCGTTGAGCACGTCCATGAGCGGCACGTCGTAGTAGTTCAGCTTGTAGGGGTCAATGTTCACCTGGTACTGCTTCCCAAAGCCGCCGAACGATGCCACTTCGCTCACGCCCGGCACGGTTTGTAGGGCAAACTTGACGTACCAATCCTGCAACGCCCGCTGCTCGCCCAAGTCCATGCCGGGGGCATCGAGGTGATACCAGAAGATGTGGCCGACACCCGTGCCGTCCGGTCCGAGGCTGGGCGTAGCACCTTCGGGCAGTAGGCGCTGGGCGAAGTTGAGGCGTTCCAGCACCCTCGTCCTTGCCCAGTAGATGTCGGTGTTGTCCTCGAAAATGACATACACGAAGCTCATTCCGAACATGGAACTGCCCCGGATATTTTTCACCTTCGGAATGCCCTGGAGGTTCGACACCAGCGGGTAGGTCACCTGGTCCTCGATGAGCTGCGGGCTGCGCCCCATCCATTCGGTGAAGACAATGACCTGGTTTTCGGACAGGTCGGGGATGGCGTCAATGGGGTTGTTCCGCACGGAGTAAATGCCCCAGGCGAACAAGCCCGCCGCCGCCATCAGCACGAGCAGGCGGTTGCGAAGCGAAATTTGGACGAGTTTTTCTACCATGAGTGGTTCGTTTTCAGCGGCAGCATTTTTTGAGGAAAACCGCCTTGAACAGTTTTTTTAGCAGGGTGAATATAGCTTTCATCTTGGTTGGCTTTCTGCCAAATTTGATTTATCCAAAGTTTTTTAATGGATGAATTTTTCAAGAAAACGGTTGATTTTATATGCCTTGTGATAACCGTCGTAAATGGACAGTTCGGCATCGTTCTTAAACCAAACACGCAATTCGTCATGCAGGTCGTGCCGTGTCGGAAATGCGTTCATCAGGTTTTGAAAGGTAAGGAGGCGGATGGGGGATTTGCCGTCAAGGCTGAAATGCACCTCTAAAACCCGCTTTGTCTTTTGAGTGGTTTTGGTTTTAGAGTAAAGCCAGATTTTCCCCTGTTCCTCCACCTTGTAATTGGAATTATTGTAAATCCGGTAAAAAAAACCATTACAAAGCACCGCCCCATAAACCCCTTCCTTTTTCAGCTTTATCTTTTCCTCTCCGTGAAAAATGGTGATGTATTTGCCGCCAAAAAAACCTTCCAGCCGAATGCGGTGCTTTTCCTTTCCGCAATCCACGCCGTAGCTCAGGCTGTCCTTTTGAAGATCCGCATACGTGATGTACACACCGCTTTTTTGCGTTTGGGCTTTCGCACCAATCGAGCACAAGAACATCGTCATCATCACGGCGGCTTGCAGGAAATAAGTTGCCTTTTTCATGGTCAATGATTTTGATAAGATTTTAGCGATACCACCCATTATTTCACAGCATCCAGAGCATTGCCCCCGCCATGCCCACCATCAGCAAGTCCTCCACCAGCGTAATCGTGGACATCGGCAGGTTGAACACCGCACCGAGGCAGGCGCATTGGAACTTGCGCTTCGCCAAGAGGCTCTGGATGACGCCCAACGTGCTGATACCCATGATAACAAAGGCGGCGGCATTCGTGAAAACGGGCTGGATATTGGTCAGGAACAAAAGCCCGAAAGCCAACTCCACAAACGGGTAAACATAGCCCCAGCCGAGCCAGCGCCTCGCCACGAGGTCGTAGCTGCTGTACGACATGGCGAAGGCAGGCACGTCGAGCAGCTTGAAAAACGAAAAAACGAGGAAAAAGCCCGCCATAAAATGCCGCATCCAGCGCATCCCGTCGAAGCTGTCGGCGGCAAACTCCACCAGCAGCGTCACGCCGAGGATATAGCCGAAGACCAGCAGAATCGGCTTGTAGGTTTTCAAGAACGGCTGCCTTTCCTCCACTTCGACCCTTGCGGGCGCAGGCTTCGGCGCATGGGCCTGTGCTTTCACAGGTGCTTCGCTGATTTGGTACTTGGGGTGGTCTTTCAGCGCCGCCTTCAGTTCGCCCAAGCCCACGTGCCGCTCCATGTCGAGGACGGCAATCGGTGGGTCTTGCGTTACACGGGCGGCGGTGATGCCCGGTACTTTTTCAAGGGCTTTTTTGACGGTTGCGGCGCAGCCGCCGCAGGTCATTCCGGTAATTGAAAATTCATGTGTCATCATTGGTGATTTTTTTAGGGCAAAGTTCCGGGCGGCGGCAGCCAGAAGCGTTACAGAATTCTGGAAATAGGGTGCAGGATTTTGGGCTACACCTCATCCAACCTTCTCCGCCCATGCCCATGATGGCCCTTGAACTGCGTCGGCGTCATGCCCGTCACCTGCCGGAACTGGTTCGAGAGGTGCTGCGAACTGCTGTAGCCCAAGCGCCATGCGATTTCGCCCATCGTCAGCTCGTCGTACACCAACAGTTCCTTGACCCGCTCTATTTTCTGGGCGATAATGAACTTCTCAATCGTTACGCCCTCCACCGAGGAGAACAGCCTGCTCAGGTGCGAGTAGTCGTAGCCCGCCTTCTTGGACAGAAAGTCGGAAAAGTTCATCGTTTCCGGCTTCTGTGGTTCATGGTGTATTTCTTGTATGACGAGGTTTTTTACCTGCCCCACAAGGCGGCTCGTGCGGTCGTCGAGCAGTTCCAAGCCTTCCGAATGCAGGGCAGCCCGCATCGCCTCCAACTGCGCCGGGGTCGGTTCGCCCTCGATGTCCGCTTCGCCGAGGCGCACGGTTTTCACTTGTAAGCCAATCCCTGCCAGCAACCGTTGAACCATGCGCTCGCAACGGGCGCAGACCATGTTTTTGATAAAAATCTTCATTTCTCTCTTTGTTTTCGGCTCACAAAAAACAGCGTGAAGCCGCTCGCCACCGTCAGCAGCCCGAAAATGGAAAATGCCCGCAGCAGCCAGTTGGCGATGTGGTCACGACTGCGGTAGTCCATCGTGTGCAGCATCCACAGGAAGTCGAAGCGCCTCCACGGGCGGTTACGGATGCGCTGCACCGTGCCAAGTTCCGCTGCCACATAGACCGTCGAGCGGCGCTCGTCGTCGAAGCTGACAGCATAAGCGGGCAGCGGCTGTTCCCGATACTCGTGGTGGCTGCCCGCTTCGGTCAGGTACTCCACCGACTGCACTTTGCCTGCACCGACGTAGCCGATTTCCGCAACGGCGACCGCTTCTTCCTGCGTGAGCGGCGGGCGCAAAGTGCCCGTCAGCGCATCCGCCAGCCGCACTTTTTTGTGTTGCCGCTCATGCCCTTTCGTGAAATAGGTCGTCAGCCAATGCGGTCGTCCGAGGATGCTGACGAGGCGCAGGTCGGCGAGGCTGTCCACCGCCTCCGTTTGCCGAAGGCTGTCCAAGAAAACGGCGGGGGAAACGTAGTTGGCGCTCGACGCAAACAAGGGCGCAGCCGCTTTTTCATGGTCGCCATGCACCTCGTCCATGTCGCTCCAAGAGAAGTACAAGCCACCCAGCGTCCAAGCCAAAAATTGGATGCCGATGATGACACCGAGCCAGCGGTGCAGGCGACGGGCGACGAAGTGGAAACGGGATTTGGTCATGTTTCTAAATTTCAGGCAATGGCACAAACGGAAAAGCCTCCATGCTATAGCACCTCAACCTGCGCTATTCCGAATGCCTGAAATCAAGGTAGTTGCCCCCCAATTCCGGCGACTTGGCAATGACCACCTTGTAGTAGCCTTTTTCCAACCAGACGCCGTTGGGTGCGGAGGGCGTGCCGCAGATGCCGCTGCAAGCCGAGGAACGGAAATAGCGTTTCCCGTTCATGGTGCAAACGGCGTCAATGAGCGCATAGTTGAACTGCTTGCCCTGGGCGTCGTAGCGGATGTAGTCCGAGGATTTCCCCTTCGGCAAGTCCCCGACATCTTCCCGGCTGACGGTCAAGCCTTCGAGCGCCGAGCCGGTCTTGTTGACGAACTTGACATAAATGGCATCGGCGGGCAGCAGTTCTTCTTTCTGGCAGCCCGCCGCCAGCAGCAGGCTTGCAAGGGCAAGGATAAATGGAAAGATTTTCATGTTGGACGTATTTGGTTGAAACAAACAAGTGCTTGGATGGCGGGGTCACTTATCTGTTCAATGCGTCCGGCGGTTGGGTTGCCTGTGTGGTTAAATGTTTTAATACACTACTGCAAAATCTACGGTTGACGCATCATCAACTCTTGATTTGTTCAAAATCTAAAACCACACATCAAATGAAAGTAGTTGCTTTGCTGATATGCCTATCTTTTTAAAGCGCGTAAACTGAGGTTTTCTATCTCATTTCTTATTGAAGAGATTGCCAATAATTGGAAGTCTTTTGTATGTTTCAATTACCAGCTCTAAAAAAGTTTCGTCTTTCAATTTTTCATCATTCCTCAATTGGAGGAAGCCAATTAAGCCTATGATTAAAAGTCCGCCTATGATGATAATCGGCAGTAAGGACCAATGGACTGTTTTCGAAAGGACTCCCAACCCTGCAATAATCACAATTGCAACAAGTAAGTAAAACAAACCGCTGCTCCAAGGTGAATTCTTTGTCATGTTGTTACTATTTTCAAGTTCATCAATTCTTCCAATCAGATATTTTTCCAATTTCTTGTAACAATAGAAAGTTGTAAAAAGCTGCATCTTATTGTTGACTGCATCACTATTCCATAATGCTTTCTTCAGTTCTGGGAGAAAGTAAGGACTCACAAACATCATTTTTTCTTTTATGTAAACTCTGACTTCTTTCAACTTTTTTTTAAAAAATTGCTTTTGCTCATCTTTGGTCAAATTTGAATTTTCATATTCAATCTCTTGAACTGCAGTTAAAAATTTTTGAAAACTTGTGTACGGAATATCAAATTCCTTAGCAAATAGAAACCTTTGTTCATAATCTATGAAATCTATCTTTCCACCAGCCTTCTTGCTTATCTTATCCTTAAATTCTTTAAGCGACTTTGTGGTTTTCCCGATTTTAGATGGCATTTTAGAATAGTTGCTACCTAAGCTTCGTTTAAGGTTTCTACTTTGTTTCTTCCATTCGCTAAGGATATACTTAAATCTCTGATCTTCCATTGCTTGCTGGTTTTACTTGTTTGCATTTTCCCAGCAAATCTACAAAACAACCTGCTCAGCCCTACGTCATCCCCATTTCCCGCCTCAACAACTGCGCATTCAGCGCCACCACCACCGTGCTCACCGACATAAGCACCGCCCCCAGCGCCGGGCTTAACGTGAAAGTCGGGTACAGCACCCCAGCCGCCAGCGGAATGGCGAACACATTGTAACCCGTTGCCCAGAGCAGGTTTTGAACCATTTTTCGATAGGTCGCCTTGCCGAAATTGACCAGCCCCAACACATCGGAAGGTCGGCTTTCCGTCAGGATGATATCGGCGGTCTCGGCGGCGATGTCCGTGCCACTGCCGACGGCAATGCCCACGTCCGCCTGTGCCAGCGCCGGGGCATCGTTCACGCCGTCGCCCGTCATGGCAACGAACTCGCCCTTTTTTTGGAGACTTTTCACCACGTCCACCTTTTCGTGCGGCAGCACCTCGGCGTAGTAGCCGTCCAAGCCAAGTGCGTCCGACACCGCCTTGCCCACCCGCTCGTTGTCACCCGTCGCCATGAAGACCTTGATGCCCTGCTTCTTCAAATCTTCGACAGCGGCTTTGGCGTCTGGTCGTATTTTGTCGGCAAGTGCGATGAAGCCTGCCAGCTTGTTGTTTTCCAAAATGAATACCACCGTCTCTGTCTCGTTGCCAACGGCGTTGGTGGGCTGGGTGATGTTCCTTTCCATGAGCGCAAACGGGCTGACCACGCTCACCGTTTTTCCCGAAACCTTGCCCTGAATGCCCCTTCCGGTCATTGAGGAGAAGTCGAGCACGGGCGGCAGCGCAAGGTATTTTTCGTTCGCCGCCCGCACAATGCCTTTGGCGATTGGGTGCTCACTATGCTGTTCGAGGGCGGCGGCAAGCGCCAGCAGGTCGTCCGCCGAGCGGCTGCCATCCATCGGCTCGACTCTCGAAACGCCGAACTTGCCCTGCGTCAGCGTTCCCGTCTTATCGAATACCATTGCCGTGATTTTGCGGGCATTCTCGAAGGCGGTGCGGTTGCGGATGAGCAACCCTCGCCGGGCGCTCATGGCGGTCGAAATCGCTACCACCAGCGGTATCGCCACGCCGAGGGCATGGGGGCAGGACGTGACCATGACCGTAACCATGCGCTCCAGCGCAAACGCCAGACCTTGCCCCTTTGCCAGCCAGACCGCCAGCGTCAACACGCCCACCCCGATGGAGATGAAGGTGAGCCAACGGGCTGCCCGGTCGGCGAGGTGCTGGGTCTGCGACTTGGATGCCTGCGCTTCCTGCACGAGGGCAATGACTTTGTTCAGGTAGCTTTCCTTGCCCGTTTTGTCCACCACCGCTTTCAGGCTGCCCTCGCCGTTGAGCGCACCTGCGATGATTTTCGAGCCAACGGATTTATTCACGGGGACGCTTTCGCCCGTCAACATGCTCTCGTCCACGAGGCTTTCGCCTTCCGTCACCGTGCCGTCCACCGGAATTTTTTCGCCGGGCTTCACCAGCACGAGGTCGCCGATTTTCAGTTCGTCCACCCGCATATCGTGGAGCATTTCGCCGTGGTACATATGCGCTTCGGCGGGCAGCATTTTCACAATCAGTTCCAGCGCCTTCGATGCTCCGGCAACGCTTTTCATTTCGAGCCAATGCCCCAGCAACATGATGACGATAAGCGTGGCAAGTTCCCAATAGAAATCCATGCCCGCCACCAGCCCGAACACGACCGCCGTACTGTACAAATAGGCGACGGAAATGGCGACGCCGATGAGCGTCATCATGCCGGGCGAGCGGCGGCGCAGTTCGTCCACCAGCCCCGTGAGGAATGGCTTGCCACCGTAAATGAAAATGATGGTTCCGAGGGCAAACGAGACCCAATCCCTGCCGGGAAAATCAAAGCTGTACCCAACGGCGTGTTGGAACATGGGCGAGATGGCGACGACGGGAACGGTCAGCGCCAAGCAGACCCAAAAGCGGCGCAGGAAGTCGCCAATCATGGCGGAGTGGTCGTGGTGGGCGGCATGGTCAGCGTGTCCGCCTGCGGACGGGGCTTGCTTGCCGTGCTCGTGTGCCTTGGCGGGCGGCGCTGCGGCTTGTTCGTGTTGGTGGTGTTGATGTTCCATTTAGCAATAGGTTTTTGGAAAAGAGGTATCACACAAAGACAAGGCTTTGCTGCTTACCAAACTATTCAGGCAGGAGGAGGTAAGGGTTGCCTGTCAGCACGAATATACTTTCAGCATTATTCCTATTTCAGCATAGTTGAAGCGGCTGGAAAAACTACTGTTCAAACACGATAGCGATAGTTTAGCGATAAAAATATTTTCGATTGCGTTTTGCAAACAAGACAAGTCGTCATAAATTTGACGACAAATTGTCTTTTTGCATGAAATCTCAACAACCTCTGTCTGGCTTGCCAAAATACAGCCCCGAAAATTGGCTTCCTCATTTTCTATCAACAAAAAACTATACGGAAAAACCCACCGTCCAACTTGACCTTCCGCAAGGCTTGAAAGGTATTGCATTGCAAACCTCGCTGGGTTCGCCTTTTTTGGTCGTGCTTGCAGCTTTACCTGACCAGTTCCAATTGGCAAAAGACAGTTTGCAGCAATTATTCCGGGAGCATCCGTCGCTCCATTGCGGGGCGATATATGCCGGGGAAAATGATAGCGATGTTCGGTTTTTTATCAGAAAAAAAGACAGCGATGAGCCTGATTACTTAGGAGAAATCGAAACCAACAAGAGCATCTCTCCCGATTTTTATGCGCCGTTTGCCAAAGTACAGACCCAACATGATAAGTTTCGCCCCTTGCGCCCATTGACCGAAAACGTGGAAAACCTATTCTTCGAGATGCACTCCGCCATTCGGGATATTGACGGGATGCACGCCGACGAAGCCCTCGACGAACTCTGCAAGGTGATTTACACCAAACTTTTTGACGAGGAAGCAACCGAGAACAGCGCCGTTTTTAAAATGCAAAGAGAGGTGTACGGGACTGCCGAAGAATGCGCGGCGACGCTCCGCCAGCTTTACCTGCAAGCGAACGAATACGATGCGCGGGTTTTTTCGCTGAAAATACCGGGCTACAAGCGTTCACGAGGTGTGTTTGACAAGCCTATTCGGCTCTCAACTTTCGCTTTGGTCAAAATCGTAGAACTGCTCGAACCTTACAATCTTTCTGCCTCCGATTTGGATGTGAAAGGGCGGGCTTTCCAAAAGCTGTACCTCCCGGCATTGCGGGCGGGCATGGGACAATATTTCACGCCGGCAAGTGTGGTCAAATTCATGGTGGAAGCATTGCAACCCAAACACACCGACCTGATACTCGACCCCTTTGCAGGCTCGGGGCATTTTCTCACGCAATGCCTCGACTTTGTACGGCACAATGCCGCTAACATCCCGGAAAAACAGTTGCTCGAATTTGCCTTTCACAAGCTGCACGGCATCGAAAAAAGCGAGCGAATGGTGCGCATCGCCATGACCGACATGCGGCTGCACGGCGACGGACACGCCAACGTCCGCTGCACGGATGCTTTGCTTGACTTCAAAAGTTATCAGGACTTGAACGAAGCCACCTTCGACGTGGTGCTGACCAACCCACCCTTCGGCTCTATACTGGGCAAGGAAACCTTTGCGCATTTGGGCAATTTTCAGTTGGCAAACGAAAAAAAATCGGTGCCGTTGGAAATCATTGGTTTGGAGCGCAGCGTCCAGTTTCTACGCGCTGGCGGGCGCATGGCGATTGTTCTACCTGAAAGCATTTTGGTCAACAACAACAACCAGGCGGTGCGCACATGGCTACTCTCCAAGCTGAAAATCATCGCTCTGATTGGTCTGCCAATAGAAACATTTTCGCCTTTCGGCGCCAACATCAAAACTTTTATTTTAATCGGTCAAAAATGGGATGCAGGGACGGTGCAGAAATTGACATATCCGGTTTTTATCGCCGATTGCGAAAATATCGGTTACGATGCCTCCGGCAAGCCGCAAGAGGACGCAGATTTGCCCTTGATTTTAGAAGAACTGACCCGATTTTATAACCAAAACAACATCCGATATGCGTATTAAAATCATCAATGCTGAACGATTGTCTGCCGAAAAAAGGTGGAATTTGAGCTTTCTCGTAGCGGAGAATGGAAAAAGAGTAGCTACCGGGAGCATCTTTGTGCCGATTGGGGAGGTCGTTGCAGAACGAAAAAACGCACTCGACCCGCAGGACTTCAAGTCCCACGTATTCAATTACATTGGCTTGGAAAACGTGGAGGCGAACTCCGGTCTGTTGGTTAATTTTTCCCCTGTTAGAGGAGCTGAAATCAAGTCCCGCTCCAAGATTTTCCAGCCTGGCGATATTCTTTATGGAAGGCTTCGACCCAATTTGAACAAAGTTTTTTTGGTTGGCTCAAACATGTCCGAGGGCATTTGCTCAACAGAGTTTTATGTCCTTACGCCTAAACAGGACAAGGTTCTGCCCTTTTATTTACGGTATATCCTTTCTTCTGAATATGTTTTGGAAAAAGTCAAAGTGTTGATTTCCGGGGCAGCCCTGCCAAGGATTCAGCTGGAGGACTTTTTGAACATCGAAATCCCGCTGCCACCTTTGGAGGAACAAAATGTGCTGAATGATTTTCTGAAAAAAGCCAGCGAGGAGTACAAACGGGCTTGGTTTCGTTACCAAAACATGCCCCAGATTGTATTAAATGAACTTCAATATGCCCTTGAAAGCCAACGAGTGCAGCCTCAATTGGATGAGTCCCGGTTTGAGTTTGCGGAAGTAGATTGGAAAAACCCTTTTCCCGTGGGAGCATTTTCACCTAAACTGACCCTGTTTTAGACCGTTCTCAGAATTTCACGATAGCCGTTGTCCGCCAAACGGATAGCCGCGATGAGTTCGGGTTTCGGCAGGTTGGCAGCTTCAATTTTCAATTTTTGCGCAACAGCCAGCCATTCATCCTTTGTGAATTGGTTTTCTTCTTCGGATGGGTAGTTTCGATGGATGAAAGAAATGTACTCGTGCGCTGTATTGTCCTCCCTTCTGATTTTCCTAAAAACCGCCCTCGACTCCTCAGAACTTGTTTTGAGCATCCGAATCAGTCCGCCAAAATTGGCAGCATAAGAAACCTTCGCTGAAGGACGGGCTGATTCAGGTCCGCTCAATCGCTCTCTTTTGCCCGCAGCGTTCAGCGGTTCCCCGTCATTTTTGCAAATGGTTTGACAGGCACATGTTTCAGGGCAATTGCCTTTGGAAACAAACGACCCGCCCCTCGCCAAGTGCAGGGCATCCCGCAAGGCTGCAATTTCTATGGAAGCACCAATAAAATGGTCAATAATCTGCGGTACGGCATGGGTTGCATCAAGGGATTTCCACTTCCAAACCATAATGAGCAACAAATCGGTAGGGGTAAGCTCTTGTTGAAGGACATCGAAATGCCCTTTTGATTCATCGGCATCGAGGTTCATGGATTTCACTTCCAACCTGAAGATTTCACCTTCTCTGGTTTCGGGATTCCATGCTTTGTCTTTTTGAAGGCATACGAAATCATGGTACTGGTGTTCTGGAAACCAACCAATCTCCACTTGCTCGCTTTGAAGAACGCTGTTCATGTAATACCCCCACAGGGCTTCCAAAAGCATTCCCATCCCACTTCCAATGCGACTACCCCTTGAGACCAAGACATCCTCGGCAAAACGGTTGATTTCCACACAGGCAAGTATTGATTTGCCCTTGATTTCTTCATTGCTCATAACCATCACTTGTAAGGGCGGCAAAGGTAGTTTTCAATAAACGTTATATTAATAAAAAAACAACCCTTTTATCTCTTCAAAATCATAGCCATTACATGAGTAACTCTAATTTAGATGGTTGGGGCGTTTATGATGAGCGCCCCAACCATCTAAATTTGACTTCAATAGTTACCTGATTGAGACCTTTTTTACCCCAAAAACCTCCCCAGCCAACGCTCCTTCCAAGAAATAAACCCCTTCTCCCACGCCAGCCATGTCCATCGAAAAGCCTTGTTCCCCTGCCGCTTTTTCGCCCAAATCGAAATTGCGAACCGTTCGCCCCGCCACGTCGAGCAGCCGGAATTGCAGCCTTCCCGCTTGCGGCAACGTCAGCCGGACGTTCAATTGCCCGCTCGCGGCAACCGGGTTCGGATGCAGGGAAAACTGCGCTTCACCGAGCCGCTCCCCGCTCGCCGAAGCCACCGTGTCGGCAGGCGTGAGGTGCAGCGCCAGTTCATAAGCGTCGTCGCCAGAGGTGGCGTGGTTGTGGTTAGCTGCAAGCCCTGCCAAATAGATAGTGATATTGCCCACGTCGGTAGCGGGCGCTTGCCAATGGAACGTCCAAGAAAGCGAGCCGGATGGGTCTGCATCTGCTCCGCAGGGCGTGTGCGAGACGTACTTCCGGGAGCCATCGTTGTAGGTGCGGGTGCGGTCAACGTCGTCAATCGAAAACTGCCCGGTGGTGGTGGTACCGCTGTCCTTCAGCGCCAGACCCACGAAGCCGAACTTGTCCCGGTCGGCTTGTGCGAGCGTCACGACGGCATCGTACACCTGACCGGGGACGTATTGCCCGCTGGTGTCCGACCAGTCGAGGGTGAGCGTACCGGGTCCGGTGTTCGGCGTACCGCCGTGGCAACCGTCGCAGCCCGTTTCGCCGGGTGCGCCCGTGTGACCGCCGACTACGGGTGAGTCGCAAGGGCCTTCGGTCAAAAAGGAAAGGGCGAGCAGCGCCGCCAATAGGAAAAGTACGACAGGGAGTTTTTTCATAAAGCAAGTTTTGCGTAAAGACGTAAAGTTTTTATGTGTGTCGTGATGTGTGTAAATCAACAGCTCAAGTGGCTGATTTTTTCATGAATATACCGGGCAAAGTCTTTTGAAAGTCTCAACTTATCTTTCCCCCAACTCAATCCACCAAGGCTTTGGGAAGAAGTCGTAATTAGTCCTTTTGGATTTTTGTCAAGGAACTCGTTTTTCAAAATAGAAAGATACAAGTCGTATTTTGACCATTCGCCTCCATATTTCATGGTGAGGTTTTCACTTTGTATAACCCAAGGCCAACGCTTCATCCATTCTTCATCATAGCCTTCATCGGGCTGCAACTGCTTGGCTTCCGATACCACCTTGTAAACAGACAACATTTTTTTTACGCCCACACCGTAACAAAACACAACATCATTTATCTGAACGCTATTGGGAGGTTGAGCAAAATGGAGAGGATAATTGAATTCATTGAACAGCCGTTCAGGAGTAACCGGGTCTTCCGTCACACCAATAGGCTTTAGCCAATAATTAATGGTGTCGTTTGCTGAAAATATCTCTGCTGTCTGGCCGAAGTTATAGCTCAATTTTTTCAACTCTTGCCTATCCGCCTTTTCTCTTTCTTTTCTTCTTTCAAATATGCCTTCATATTCGGAAATCAAATCTGGAGCGATTGGTTGCGCATATTTGAAATAGTTGTTGAAATAACTACTTATTAAATTCGCACAAACATTGGGGTCGTTTATTGATAAATTCATCTCAATATTTTCCTCCAAACCTCCTTTCGTGCAATTACCAGAGCCTACAATTGCTGTCCATGAATTGTTAGTTCTGATGACATAAAGCTTGGGATGAAAAAACTCGCCCTTGCCCAAATACAGCCTGCAATTCCAATTGCTTGCCTCCTGAAAGTCGAGCAACTTTTGCAAAACCGACGGCGGTGTTGGTAAATCAATGCCAACTAAAATATTCAAGACAGTATTGGAGGAAGCATTTTCTACAATTTGCTGCAATCCGTATTCCGACATCATTGCTACCGCAATCCATATTTCTTCTGCATTTTGAAGAAGTGGTTTCAGTTCTTTGTTGATTTTCAAAACCTGCTTCATGATTCTACTTTTTCATTGCATACGCCTTTGCTTGAGATAGTTTCGGACAAAGGCGTGGAGTGATAATAATTTGCTCTGCGCCTTTGCCTGAAATATCAACCTCACTCCACCACCACCTTCCCCGAAAATAACCGCTCGCCATGCTGCAAGGTCAGCCAGTACCAGCCCGCAGCCAGCCCCGTGAAGTCAGCCGGGATTTGCTGAATGCCCGTAGTCAGCCCTTCCAGCTTTCTCGTTTCCAGTAGCCTGCCGTCTGGGGAGTACAGCATCAGCACGGCGTCGCCAGCCTGCGGCAAATCCACCTCGATGATGAAACTACCCTTGCCGGGGTTTGGCGAGATGGTCAGCGTACCTTGCTGCACCTGCTCATTCGTGGCGCTGGCGGTCGGGTTCACGATGAACTGCCCCATCATGCCGCCGTCCTCGTGGCTGAGGATATGGCAATGGAACATGTAGGGCAGCATCGGGTCGCCGTAGTTGGCGTACTTCGTCACGAGCTTCACGCTGCCGTTCATCGGTGGCACCACCACCACGTCCTTTCTTCCCCGCATGTTGGGCGGCGGGGTTGCACCGTTCACTTGCAGCACGTAGAAATGGTTGCCGTGGATGTGGAACGGGTGCGCCATCATGGTCTGGTTGGTGATGTTCCAGACCTCCACCTTGTCCTGCTCCGTGGTAAATTCCACATCCTCCATGTCGAACTTCTTGTTGTTGATGAAAAAATTCGTCATGCTCATCATCGGCTGGGCGGTGAAGCCAATCGAGCGGGTCGCAGCGCCCGTTTGCGACAGCACCTCGTTGGTCGTCAGGGCGGTCGGAACGGTCGTCACCGGGTCGGCGGTCGGCGCTCCTACGTTGATGGTTAGTACCGAAAAATCGGTATTGTCGAGCGGACCTTCCATGCCGCCCATCATCATCGTGCCGCCGGGGAAGCCTTGCGGGAGTCCCGTGCCGAAGGATTTCAGCGTCAGCGTATTGCCCTGCTCGTTGCCCAAGTCCACGAGGATTTCCACCCGCTCGCCGGGGGCGAGGATGAGGCGGGTCAGGACAACGGGCGCGTCGAGCAGCCCGGCATCGGAGGCGATTTGCTTGAACTGCTTGTTGTTGGAGAAGCCGAAATTGAAGAAACAGTGGCTGGAGCCGTTGAGCAGGCGGTAGCGCACCACTTGCCCAGGGCTGTTAAGCACCCCGTCCACCACGCCATTGACCAGCACGGCATTGTCCATTTCGTCCTCCAATAGGATTTGCTTGTTGGCATCGAAGGTCTTGAATTGGAACACCAGCGGCACGTCGTCCACGCCGTAGGTGCGGGGCAGGTCGAGGGCGGCTTCTTCCGCATCCCGCACGAAAATGAACCCGGCAGCGCCGAGCAGCACCTGGTCCATCGTCTTGCCGTGCAGGTGCGGGTGGTACCAGTAGGTGGCGGCTTTGTCGAGTACCGGAAAACTTGGCGACCAAGTTTCCCCCGCCATAATCATCACATGAGGACTTCCGTCGTTGGCGGGCGATACATTCAGCCCGTGCCAATGCACCGTAGTGGTGTCGCCCAACTGGTTGTGAACGTTAAGCGTGACCTGTTGCCCGGCGTCGAGCAGGATGGTCGGACCTAAGAAGCTGCCGTTGTAGCCAATGGTGTTGGTCGAAAAGCCAGGGTAGATTTCGGTCGTCCCTGCCTGTACGGTCAGGTCAATCGTGCTGCCCGACAGCGTGGGCGGGATGGGGACGGGCGTTTGGGCAAATGCCGAAACGGTGATTGCGGCGAAGCCGCAGAAAAGCAATTGTTTGAGTATGGATTTCATGCGTTGCATTAATTTTGAAATGGCGGCGGTCAAGACCGTTGCCGTTAAAGAAAACAATGGAAAACGGATTTCCCTTTCGTTGAGGTCAGGTGGCAGGCAAGTTCAGAGTCTCAATTCCGCCATTGCTGGTTTCGCAGGAAAATCGGGACTTTCCGATGGCTCCAAATTTCAAGGACGTACAAATCAGCCAACACGCACCGGGTTCTGGCTGCCCTCAAGACGCAGACGGCGCAGCTCAAGACTGTTCGCCCGTTGCCCCGAACCGCTTCCATGCAGGTCGCACAAAATTTGGAGAAGCGGGCAACCAACCGGGGGTTCTTTTTCCGCATCGCCCGTAGCAAAGCACAGAGTGGACAGACGAATCGCTCGCTTGCCAACAGCAAGGCGCTGGCAGTTCCGCCATAGCCGAAAACCCTCAGCCAATTGGCAAGCCAAGCGGCTGCCCTGAACCTCGCCTTGTCTATTTTGTCTTCCAGCTTCATTGTTGGTCTGTGTTGTATCTTACTGTTCAATGGATTGCCTGAAAAGGTTGCTTCTTGTGGAGTGGTTGACAAAAATCACCATTGTCACCATACCATCTTAACAGCCCTCGCCCCAGTTTCATTTTTCAGGTGCAAAAAGTACATTCCGCTCGCCAGCTCACGGACCTGCAAAACCGCCGCCGGGCTGCTCGGCTTGATAGTTTCATCCTGCCAACCCCGAACCACTCTCCCCGCCGCATCGAACAGCACGGCATCGAAAGGCAACCGCTCCGCCACATTCGCCCAAAGCAGCAAGCGCCCGCCTGCCCGGTCAGTCGTCAGGCGAAGGTTAGGAAACGGATCGCTGGAAGGCAAAGGCATCACGGCGGTCGGGTTGCCGTCGCTGCCGTCGCCGATATTCAGGTCGTCCACGTAGAGGTTGTTGCCGCCGTCGGTCACGTTCACGATGCGGATTTTCACGTAACGTTCATCCCGGTAGGCGTTCAGGTTGATGCTCGCCTTTTTCCATTGGGTGCTGTCGGGAATGAAGGGCGTCGTCTGCGTGGGTCCGGTGACGAGGGCATTGCCCGATTTGCTGAAAATGGGCACATAGGTAAAGCCGCAGTCCTTCGACAGTTGCACGATAAGTTCATCGGAAAAGTTGGCGTCGCTGCGAGCGTATGCCCACCAGAAAGTCATGCGCAGCGTGGAGTCGGGGTGGGCGGTGGACAGGTCGAGAAAAGGCAGTTCGAGCCAATCGAGCGTGCCGTAGTTCGTGTTGTCGAGGTTGTTGATGCGCATGGAAAACGGGGCGCTTTTGGCGGCGAGGCTGTCGAGTTCCCAGGCGATTTGAGCGTCGGGGTTATAGATGGTGATGCCTTCGGGCGGGTATTGCCCATCGTCGAAATTCCGCACGAAAGGCAAGGGGTCGCCGATGCCCGGCTCGGTCACTTCGAGGTAGCCAACGAGCGTGAGTGTGTCACTGCCCTCGGCGTTGGCGGCGATGAGCGTCACGTCGAACACGCCCACCGTGTCGTAGGTGACGGTCGGGTTCTGGGCGGTGGAAGTCGCCGGGTTGCCGCTGGGGAAAAACCATTGCCACGAAGTCGCCTCGTTGAGTGAGCGGTCCATGAAATAGGCGCTGTTGCCTGTGCAGACGGTCGGCGTGAGGGTCACGAAATCCGCTGCGACGGGGCAAACGGCAGGAGGTTGATAGGCAGAATCGCAACCTGTGGCGAGAAGGTTGTCCGGCGACCAGATAAGGGTTCGCACCGTGTCGAGCGTGGCTTGGATGCGGTCTTTCTGCCCCTGCGTGAACATATTTTTGCAGGCATCTGGCGTGTAGTCCATGTAGTTGCGCACCTGGTCGGGCAGGTTGGGATTGTCGTTGGAACAGGAGTTGGCGTTCAGGTTGCAGGTGGAATTGGGGTTGGCGGCGGGTGGCGTGTCGCAGACGAAATCGCCGTCGGCGCAGGTATCTTGCCCACAGCCACCATTGAAGGTGTGGTACAGTCCGAACCAATGCCCCAACTCGTGCGTGGTCGTGCGCCCACCGGAAGCGGCAGCCGTTCCTTCGTCGCCGAACAGGGTGGCTCTCACCACGATGCCGTCCTCGTCGGGCGGCGTGTATGGGAAGGAGGCGTAGCCGCCGATGTTGCCCTCGATGGTTTTCACGACGTACATGTTGAGGTAGCGGGTGTTGTCCCAAAAAGAAAGCTCCTTGAGCATGGTTCGCTCGACGGGTTTGTGGTTGGTCAGCGGCGTCTTCAGGCGCACGACGCCGTTGGTGCAGCGACCCTGTGGGTCTTTTTTGGCAAGGCAAAAACGAACGCCCGTGTCCACGCCGCTGCCGTCGCCAGGGGTGCCGGGCAACTTGCCGTAGTCCTCGTTGAGGATTCGGATTTGGCTTTCAATCTGAGCGAAAGAGATGTTTTCCGAGCCGCCGTTGTGGATGACGTGAACCACGACGGGGATAATGCGGATGCTGTCGGCGTTGCTTTTTTCCGTTTGCCCGAAGGCGTTTTTCTCCAAACCTGCCCGGATGCGCTCTTCCGCCCACTCCAATCGGTGGGGAGGGTACAGGCTATCGAACAGGCAGGGGACTTGTTGGGCGGGCAGGTTTTCCGGCAGGAAAAACAGCGCGAGGGCAAGCACGAAGGAGCTAAGGGTGCAACGGATTGGATGGTCATTCATTGTCAAATCGTTTTTCACGCTTAAAATCATGGTGGGATGCTGTTGTATAATCATCTTTTAGGTCTGCGCACTACCTTCAAAGCAAGTCCAGCCGCTGGATGACCATGTGCCGTCGGTCGTAACGCAGGACGCCCTGCTTTCGCAAGGTGTTCAGAAAATCCGTTACGTATTGCCTCGATGAATTGGACAGGCTGGCAATCATGGTATGGGTGAGCCGCCAGGTTATCTCCCACTCGCCCGTTGCCAACTGTCGGCCCTCCTCCTTCACCCAATCCCTCAGAAAAAGCCGGATGCGGTTTTCCGTGCGGTTGTAGCGGAAGTGGAGCATCCGTTGCTCCGTTTTTTGCAGGCGCAGCAGCAGCGACTGGTAAAAATGCCAAGCCGCCTTTGGGCTTCTTTGCAGGATTTGCGAAAAAATGGATGCCGGAAGCACGATTACCGTGCTGTCTTCCAGCGTCTCTGCCCGGCAGTTGTAGCAGATGGCACCCGTCAACAGCCTTTCGCCCAGTACCTCGCCCGGTCGTGCGAGGTGGACGGTGGTTTCGTTGTTCTCGCCCGCATCCTGCAAAAGCTGCACCTTTCCCGAAACCAGCACAAACAACTTGTCGCCCCTCTCGCCTTCATGGAATAGGATGTGCTGCTTTGCAAAGTCTTGAACGTATGCCCAGTACAACAGCGACTCCCGGTCGCCGTCGGCAAGGCTGTCCCAAAACCCCGTCTGTGATAAAACATGGTCGTCCAATTTCCGGCGCATGGGTTTCTCGTTGTTATTTCACCGCCCGCCACATCCGCAGCGTCCCAAAAACGGTTTTGTACTTCCCCGTCTCCTCCACATTGTCGAAACCCGCCTCGTACAGCAGTTCCGGCAAGATGCCCCGGACACTGTCGGCGGTCGTCTCAAAGCCGTCGAGCAGTTGCACAAGGTAAAATAGCAGCCGTTGCAAGCCGCTGGCGGGCTTCCCCCAGTCGGCGATGTGGATTTCGCCGCCTGGCGTCAGCACCAGGTTCAGCTCCCTCAAAGCCTGCTGGCGCTGCGAACTGGTCAGGTGGTGGAACACCAGCGATGAAACCACCCGGTCGAAGCTGCGGGACTCAAACGGCAGTTTGTTCCCGTCGTACCGCACCAATCGCACAACGGCACGGCTTTCGGCGACCTTCTTGCGGGCAATGGTCAGCACCTTCTCGTCCACATCTACGCCCGTCACATCGGCGTCGGGGTGCTGCTCCGCAAGCAATATGGACAGGGTTGCCGTTCCCGTTCCGAAGTCGAGCACCCGGTCGCCGGATCGGACGCCCGTCTGCCGGACGAGCGCCGCCTTGAACGCCTTTTCGGGCATGGTCGCCGCTATGAGGCGGTCGTAGAACCCGGTCAACCAGTCGAAGCGGAGCGCCGGGACGTGGTTGGTGGTGGTGGAAATGGGTTTCATCGTTTAGTTCTTTTTTTAAAACGGACTCGAAAACCGCTCATCCTCCAAAAACGACACATCCGTCAGCGTCTTCAAGAACGCCACCAAATCAGCCCTATCCTGTGCCGAAAGCTGCAAACCGCCCGGCTCGATGTTGTGGAACAGCAGCCCGTCCAGCGTCGGCGAGTTCTTCACGCCCGTGTCATAATGCTCGATGACCGCTTCCAATGTGGCAAAGCGACCGTCGTGCATGTATGGTGGGGTGATGGCGATGTTCCGCAGGCTCGGCACTTTGAACTTCGCCTTGTCCGCTTGGTTGTTGGTCACTTTGGAGCGCCCCTCGTCCGTGAAGTCCGCCTCGGCATCCAAGCCGTTGTTCATGTACAGGTCGTTGGTGAAGTTGAAGCCGCCGTGGCAATGGAAGCACTCGCCGCCCTTCTGCCCGCTGAACGGGTCGAACTCGGCGAAGAACAGCTGCCGTCCTCGCTCCTCGCTGTCCGTTAGCGTTTCCGTGCCGACAAGGTAGCCGTCGTACTTTGATTTGTTGGAAACCATCGTGAACTCAAACTGCTCCATCGCCAGCCCCATGCGCTCCGACGTGATGTTGTCATCGCCAAACGCCCTGATAAACTGCTCCCGGTAACGCTTATCGGCTTGCAGCTTGGCGACGGCGTTTTCGAGCGTCTCGTTCATTTCCAGCGGGTCTTGGATGGGCTTCAAGGCTTGGTCTCTCACCTTTGGCGAGCGTCCGTCCCAAAACATCCCGTTCTTGTGCCACGCCAGGTTGAACACCGCCATCGCCTGCCGTTTGCCCGGCAACTGCTCCACGCCAAGGCTAAACTGCCGGATGTCACTGAACCCGTCCTTTTGCAGGTGGCAGTCGGCGCAGGACTGCGAGCCGTCCTTCGACAGCATTTTTTCGTAAAAAAGCATCCGCCCCAACTGCACCCCGGCGACGGTCGGCTTGTTGTCAACGGGAATGTCCGGGTCTGGGAACTCGCCGAAGTCGAGGGCGTAGGGCGTGGGGTCGTACACGACTTTAGATGTGTCGTCGTCGGGGTCGCAAGCGACCATCAGGGCTGCAAGGGAAAGGAAAGTGAGGATGATTTTTTTCATAAAAACAAGTTTTCGATTACTGTCTGAATTTTGGATTGTCTAAAAAATCGTCGTCCGTTAGGGTTTTAAGGAACGCAATCAGGTCAGTTTTTTCTTGGTTGGTCAGGTTGAGCGGCTTTATCAATTGGCTCTTGTGCGGGTGGTCTTTCCCGCCGCCATTGTAATGCTCCACCACCGCCTCCAGCGTCGGCAGCGAGCCGTCGTGCATGTAGGGCGCAGTCACGCCCGCGTTGCGCAGCGTCGGCACTTTGAACAGCGCCCGGTCAGCCTCCTTGCCCGTGAGGCGGAAGCGACCGGGGTCGGGATAGTCTTCGTACAAGCCGTTGTTTTCAAAGGCGTAATTCGTGAAATTGAACCCGCCGTGACATTGCGAACAGGCGAGTTTTTCGCTGAAAAACAAGTCCTTGCCACGACGCTCGGCGGCGGTCAGGGTGGACGTTTTGCCGTTCAAAAATTCGTCGCAGCGGCTGCCGCCGCTCAACATCGTCCGCTCAAAACAGGCAATCGAGCGGGTGATGACGAAGGCATCCGGCGCTCGCTCGTAGGCTGCCCGGCTCTCCCGCACATAGCCGCTGTCGCCGTTCAGCCGCTCCGCAATCAGCAGGATGTTGAAGTCGAACTCGGCGTGTTCCTGAATCGGCACGAGGACTTGCATTTCCAGCGTCGGAACGCCGCCCTCCCTCGTGTAGTAAGGGTGGTAGGCGACATTGGCGAGCGTCGGCGCATTGCGGGTGCCAAGCCTTCCCTCCACGCCCTCGCTGAACTGCTTTCCGTCGGTAAACGCCATTTCCGGCAGGTGGCAGGATGCGCAGGAAACCGAATGATCGCTGGATAGGATGGGGTCGAAAAAAAGCCGCTTGCCAAGCGCCCAACGCTCCGGCGTCAGTTCGTTCCCTTCGGGAAAAACGGGCGCAGGGAAGCCCTCCGGCACGGCAAGCAACGGCTCGGCGGGCGGGACGGGCTGCTCTTTTTCGCAGGCGAAAAGGAACAGGCAAGCGAGTAGCAGTAGGCTGTTTTTCATGCTTTAATTGTGGTCGCCAAATTTATTTGGCAGACCCATTTCTGAGCCTGCCAAATAAATTTGAAGACTACTTCACCACGAGCTTTTCCAGCGCCAAAATCCGGTCTCCGCTAAAAATCCGGGCGACGTAAACGCCGGGCTGCCAGTTGATTTCCAACGAAACCGACTGCGCCGAGCCACTCAATTCCTTCGTCAAAACCGTCCTTCCGGCGAGGTCGCTCACCGTCAGCGTCAGTTGCTCGTAGCCGGGCAGGTCGTAGCGCAGCGTGGCGTTGCCATTTGTCGGGTTTGGCGAAATGCCAAACGTGCCGACAACGCCCGGCTCGGTCACGCCGCTCACAACGGAGGCCGTGAAGACATGGTTCTTCATGTTCTCCGCAATGGTGGCGGAAGCGCCCGTGGCTGCATGAGAGGTCACACCGCCCGTCACGTCAAGTTCGGCGAGGATGTGGTGGTAGTTGGCATCGAGGTTGATGGCCAAGTGGCCACCGTCAATGACCGCCTCCACGGGGATGCTGAGGTTCTGGTAGTTGGCATCGTCAATGGTGTGGACCTGGAACACGTCGGGGAAGGTCGAGCCACCATTGTTGCTCGTCTTGCCTTCGAGTGCGATGAAGCGGTAGCCCGCCGCCCAGCCCCAATGCATGGAGGGGTTCTTGGGTGCCAGCGCATGGTCGTTCGCGTAGCTCGCCGGGTCGAGGTGGTTATGGTCGGCGTCCACGCCGATGCTGAACTCGATGCCCTCGATGGTCGTCACCGGGAAGCTGCCCAGTTCAAAGATGCTGTCCTTTTGCGCCGTCACCAGCAGGTAGCGGTCGGTCACGGGCGTCACCTGCCCGCCATCGTGGACGAGCCGGATTTCGCTTACGTAATACTGCAAACGGGTGACCCGGAAGGGGTAGCCCATCTCGGCGGTCGCCGTAGTGTTGAGTGCGAAGGACTGTTCGCCCAGCTTCGGGTGGAGGTGCAGCGCCACGTCCATTTGGGCAAAAAGCCCATTGGCGAAAAACGAAAGGAGAAGGAAATGTAAAAATCTGTTCTTCATAAAAATTGGATATTAAATTGTGAAAATGGATTTGCTGTTTGCTGCGCCAACACAGTTTCGCATGGCGGCGCAGTGTGTGATTTTATTTTTCCAAAACAATCTTCCGGGTAGCGAAAAACGCCCCGCTCCGAATGGACAGCAGGTAAATCCCGCTCGGAAGACAGCCCAAACTAAGTTGCTGGACTTGCGTCCCGCCCTTCTGGGTCAGGACTTCCCTCCCTGTCATATCCGAGATTTTCAGCGACACTTCGCTGCCCGTGGGCAGTTCCGGCAGGCGCACCAGCAGGTTGCCGGAGGTCGGGTTGGGAGAAACGGAGATGCGGCTTTCCCAAGCCTGCTCCCCGGCTGTGCTCACTTCGCCGGGCACTACTTTTGTCAGGCTGTTTTGCAGGCGGTTGGTGAACCAGATGGCACCGTCAGGCCCTACTTTGATGCCCGTCAGGCCCGCTTGCCCGGTGGCGATGCGGCCCAGTTCGGCGAAGCCATTCTCAATGTCATAGATGTAAATGTCGCCGGAAGCGTAGTCGCCGACGAGGAGGCGGTTGCCCAGCACCTCGATGCCACAGGGTCGCTCGATGCTGTCCTGCACGATGACCTCCCAAGTCACCCCACCCATTTCGGAATGTTCCGCCAGCGGCTCGTTGATGAGTGGCAAGGTGTTGACGACGCTGCCGGAGTTGATGTCGAGGCGCAGCACACGGTCGTTGCCGTTGTCCACAGCGTAGAGCCAGCCCGTGGCTTTGTCCAGCACGAGGTGGCTCGGCACGAAACCGTCCTTTTTTACTTGTATCTCTGTGTAACGGCGCACGATGCCGTTGGCGTGGTCGTCGTTGCCGGGTCCGTGGTCGCCCCGGAAGTCGTAGCGCACGATGGTTTCGTTCCAGCCGTCGAAGGCCCAGAACGCGTTCTCACCTTCGCTGGCGATGCCCATGCTGTACGGGCTGCCGTGCAGCATGTCGAGGTGGCTGCCATTGCCACCGGAGGGCTGGGCGTAGATGTCGGGGTCACTCGACCAGAGGGCGGGGCCCGTGAACGTACCGTTGTTGTGGTTGGCATCTTTTACGCCGGGCGAGGTGGCGAAGTTGAAATTTTCGCTGAAAGCAATGCCCGTCGGCAGCGACATGAAGTGCCAGGCGTTGCCGTCCACCCGTTGCAGGAATTCTGGGTTGGCGTCATCCGGGTCGTAAATGGTCAGGGTGCTGCCGCCCAAGGCTTCTGTCCGTTCGTTGACGACCCACAGCTCGTTTTTGCCCAAAATTGGGAAAAAATCGAGGTCGGTAGGCTTGTCGAGTTGGTTGGCGGAAGTGGCGATGGTGGTAAAAACGGGCGGTGCCAGCAGGTACTCGTCAATTCGGTTGGGCGCTACGACGTGCGGGAAAATTTCCGTTTCAGCAGACAAGCTGTTGTTCGCTGCTTCCTCGTCCGAGCCGCCGTTGACTGCCGTGATTTCTACCGTGACATCATACAGGCCGCTTGCGTCTGCCGTCCAAGGCGTCGGGTGGTGAAATTCATATTCGGTGAACGGCTCGATGTTCAACCCACTTTCGGTGGCAACGACGGGCACTCCTCCGTTGATGGAATAGCTGATTTCGAGTGAAGTAATGGCGCTGACACCGTTGTTGTAAATCGTGGTGGAGATGTGGTTTTCCGCCATTTCCTCGCCGTACTTCTGGGCGTGAACCTTGTCCAATTTGGCATCCAACAGGGCGGGCACTTGCACAGTTACGTTGTCAATAGCTCCGCCGTAGAGCCAGCCGCCGCCGTCATCATAGTGGAAGGCGATGAAAACGCTGTCGTGCCCGGCATGGGCGCTCAGGTCAATCAGGTGGGTATCCCAACCGCCGTGACCGTGCAGGTCCTCCACCTCCTCCCAAGTGGTCAGGTTGTCGGTCGAGACCTCGACGGTCAGCCGCTCGGTAGCGCCCTGGAAGACGTTGGCTTGAAAAAACACGTCCACCGACATCACGGCAGCATTCACCGCCGACAAGTCGAGCGGAGGGGTAATGAGGTAGTCTTGGCTCTTGTTGCAGTTGCAGGCATCGTCGTTGGAAGCGGCGATGCGGGTAGAGCCATTGGCGGAGACGGTCCAGTATTGGCTTGAAAGCGCCGAAGGCGTTCCGACCTTCCAGCCGCCATCCGAGGCGAGGGTCTGGTTCGACCAGCTTGCGGGGACGACGCCGCTTTCAAAGTTCTCCGAAAAAAGGACTTGCGCCCCGACTATGGTCGGGGCGGTAGCGAAAAGGAAAAAACAAAGTGAGAGTAAGGTTTGCTTCATGATGACAGGATTTTATGATTAGGTGAAAAATGCTTGTGACTCGAAAAAACTGGCAGCGGCAGCCTCCCACTTGCGTGGGAAGCTCGCCGCCAGCCAGCTTATTTAACCCCAAAAAACCAAATCTTTTAAGGCGAAAACGCCCTGTTAAAAGTTGAACCGTCATGGATTTATGATGATGTTGATTTCGTAGTCATCATAATTGTCGCGCTCATCGTCGGAATGCACCCATACCGTCCACAAAGTGGTGGTGGTAATGCCGCCAACCACATAAATGCCCCTGATGGTGTATTGCTTTTCATCATGCACCAAACCGAATTGGCTTGGCACAACAACCCCTGCGGTGTCCAATATGCCCCAGGCGTATTCGTGCAGCGCGGCATTGTCGGTAGCTTCGGCAATGATGTGGATGGTGTCGCCATTCGCGAATACCTGACCTTCCTGTGGGGACAAGACCGTCAGTTCGGGCGATTCAAAGTCGTCCGCCCCATCGTCGTTTTTTGCGCAGGACAGTAGCCCCAGCAGGGCTGTTGCCAAAAAGAGGGCTGTCTTTTTGTTAAGTTTGATGCTCGCAGTTCCCATACGTTTCAATTTTGTGCGTACCGCCAGCAGCGGTTCAATTAATCTCCATTTGTAGCATCATGCCGCTGTCCTCGTGTTCAAGGTTGTGGCAATGGAATACGAACACGCCCTTTTCCTGACCGAATGCCGCGATGACCCTGACCTTCTCGCCGGGCATTGCCAGCACCGTGTCCTTCCAACCTTTTTCGTGCGGAAACACCTGCCCCCGTCCGCCCGTGCGGTCGAGCACTTGGAACAGCGCCCCGTGCAGGTGCATCGGGTGCGGGTCAATGCCCTCGGTGTTGTCGAAAGTCCACAATTCGGTAGCCCCTGCGGTGATGGTCTCGTCAATGCGGCTCTCGTCGTAGCTCTTGCCGCCGATGTTGTGCATCGCCATCATCCCGCCACCATGACCGCCGTGACCCCCGCCGTTGGAGATGTCGAACGAGCGGCTGCGGGTCGCCGAAGCTTCCGGCAATAGGGCGTAGCCGGATAGCACCGCTGGTATCTCGAAACTGTTCGTGCTGCTTTCTGCCACCTTGAACTTCAGGATGCTGAAAGCCTGCTTGCCCTGGTACTCGCCACCGTCGAAGGTTTTGCTTTCGAGGAAAACTTCCGACCCGACAGCCTGCCCGGCAAAGCTGACCAGCACATCCGCCCGCTCGCCCGGCGCAAGCAGTATCGCCGTCACCGCTTCCGGTGCAGCCAGCAGCCCGCCGTCCGAGCCGATGAGTATGAAGGCTTCGCCATTGCTCAAGGCAAGGTTGTAGATGCGCCCGTTCGAACCGTTCAGCAAGCGAAGGCGGTAGGTTCTGGCAACCACCTCCGCAAAGGGCGAATGGACGCCGTTGACCAATACGCTTTCGCCCAAGAGACCGTTCATCATGTCGGTCATGTCCGGCGAGTAACTGAAATTGCCGTTGGAGTCCGCCCGCTTGTCCTGAATGACGAGCGGCAAGTCGTATTCGCCGGAAGGCAAGCCGAGCGCCTGCTCCTCGGCATCGGTCACGAGGAAAAAACCAGCCAGCCCTTCGTAGGCTTGCTTGGCAGTTTTTAGGTCGGGGTGCGGGTGGTACCAGTAGGTGCCGGCACGGTTGACGACCGGGAACGAATATGTGAGCGAGCCGCCCGGCTGTGCCACGTCCTTCGGGTGACCGTCCATGTTGGCGGGCGTGAGCAGCCCGTGCCAATGTAGGTTTGAAGCCTCGTTGAGGTTGTTCTGGAAAACAGCGTTCACGGTGTCGCCCTTCGTTGCGGTGAGCGTCGAGCCGAGTATGCCGCCGCTTTGGTAGCCCGACACGCTGGAAGTCTTGCCCTTGAAAACGCCTGCCGTCGTCCGCTGCGCAGACAGCGTAGCGGCGCTGGCGGGCATGGTGGGCGGCACGGGCAGCATCGTGTCGAATGCCCCCTCGACGACCTTCGGGGCTGCCCCACTCATGTCCATCATGCCCTCCTTGTTGCAGCCGCCACAGGCGGTTAGCAGTACGGAAGTACCGCCGAACAGCGCCACGCCCGTCCCTGCACCCGCCAATCCTATAAATTTTCTTCTTTTCATGTTCGTGATTTTGAAAAATTGGGGCGGCGGCTGGCCGCCCCTTTCACCCAATACCTATGAAGAAACTTTTACCATTGCTTCATTTAAAAAAGAATGCCGCAAGCGGATGAAGCAAGGCCGCAGCTTGCGGGGTTTAAAAAAATCAGCGTCGTTCAGTTGACCGTAATCGTCTGCATGGTGGAGTCCATCTTCGACATGTCCTCGCTCAAGACCATCTGCAGGACGGTGTAGGAACCTGGATTGTTGTAGGCATGGGAGGGGCTTTCGTCCGTGCTGGTCGCTCCGTCGCCGAAGTCCCATTCACTGTGGTGGGCATCGGTGGCGCAGGAGGTGAACGTGATGGACGTGCCAGCCGTCACGGTGGCGGCGCTGGCGGTGAAGCAAGCGACCGGTTGCTTTACTTCCTCATCTTTTTTACAGGAAGCAACAGAGAGTACGGTGCTGAAAAGCAGCCATGCGAAAAGTTTGAATTTCATAAGAACGTTGAATTTGAGTTTACAATGGTTGATGGTAGCTGCCCGAAAACCTGACAGCTACGCTTAAAAATTAAAGTTCAGCCCCGTGCGAACCCCCATCAGGTCGGGTTCGCCGTTGCGCCAAGCGTGGAGGTAGTAGCCTTCCAGCGAAAGGTCGAAGCGCCTGCCGATAGGGAACGCTACGCCAGCGCCCAGCCGGGCGTAGTTTTTAATCCCACCCCCTTGTTCGGCATGGTGCTCACCCTTGTAAATGCTGCCCGCCACCTCCGTTTCGTAATGTGCCATGAACGGCGACACCTTCATGCCCGACCAGCCGATGCTGCCGTAAGGATGCCAATTGGCTTGCGGCAGCCCCTTGTAGCGCAAGCCAAGCCCCAAGAAGGTCAGGCGCTGGTTGGACACCTCCATTTGCAGGAAGCTGTGCTCCGGCGAGGGCAGCGGCAGCGTGGGCAAGCCAATGGCGGCGTCGGAAGCGAGGGCGTTGTAGTGGAGCGTTGCCCGGTGCCAGTCCGCCGTCAGGCTGACTTTCCTTGAAAAGCCGACTGCCGCCTGAAAGCCGTACCCGTAGCCCGTCTGGTGTTCCATGTCGGGTTCGAGCGGGTAGAGCCAGCCAGCCGATGCGCCGATGCTGAACGACTTGGGCAGCAGGGCGTTGGCGGCTTTTTTGGTGAAGGGCAGGTCGTCGGCAGGAAGCATAATGAGGTCGTTGTCGAGCAGGAAAGGCAAGTGGTGGCTGGTTTGCAAAAGGGCAATGCCCAGCGTGGCAAGCCCTTCGGGGGTCTTTGTTGCTGTGATTTGTTGCCCGTTCTCCGTGCCTGTCAACGGTGAATTGTTCACGCCCGTGCCAACTCCGTCATTTGTCGTTGGCAAACCGGGGGCGACTTCTTGGGACGCCTGTTCCTGATATTGCGTGGGGTAATCACCATTGTACCTTGAAATTGCGGGATAGCTTTCGATGTGCCCTTGTTGGGCAAGACTTCGACCAGCGGCCATGAATGGCAATTCAGCAATGGCATCCCTCCGAGCGGCATTTGATTCTCGTAGGGCGGCTTGCAAGGCGGCTACCTGCTCCCGCAGGGCATTGACCTCGCCGCAGGGCGAGTTGGGAATTGTAAATTGAGAAACCGAAGGTTCACGCAAGTAAATTGGAGACTGGGCGGCATCCATTTTTTGGTTCAACGCCGTCAACTGCGCCGTGAGGCTGGTGAGCGAGCGGTCTTGCTCCCGAAAGGTGAAGCCCCACCAGAGGTTCGACCCCAAGAGCAGCAGGAGCAGGGCGGCGGCGGCAAGCTGCCAGCGGCGGCGGACAAGGGGCTGCACTGTGGGAAGGGTAGCGTCGAGGCGATGGGAAAGCGCCTGCCAGTCCTCCCCAGCCGTGCGGTCGGAGGGACGCAGGGAGCGCATTTTTTTTCCGAATTGTTCGTAAAAGTCGAAGTCTGACATGCTGTGCTTTTTGAAACCGGGGCGACGGGCTTGCCGTCATTTCCCTATTCAAAAAGCTGGGGGGAAGGGTTGCCTGAGCGACTTGATTTTCTGTAAAATAGTATAAAGCAAGGCAAGTCTTGCAATTGATTTGAGCGTGCGGAGTTCTGTTTCCCAGCTATTTATGCTGCTTTCGGCGGTGAGAATTCCTCAATGCAAATTAGGCCGGAAAATCTTATCTTTCCGAAATACGAAGGGAGAGATGGGGTCTTCGTTTCCGTCCTTGCCCCACATGGAAAACTTGAATTTCCTACCGGGCAGAAAGCGCAAATCTCAAACAAACCCTTATATAGCACAACAACTCAACGCCCCAACGTCTTTCGTGAAACCGATGGCTGCCAATTTGATGCCCTCCGAAAGCGTCAGATACGGGTGGAAACTTTGGGCAAGAGCCGTGACCGGGATGCCAAACTTGACGGCGTAACTCAACGCCGTGACTAATTCCCCGCCTTCCGGGGCGACGATTCTTGCGCCGAGCAAACGGTCGGTTCCGGGGTTGCGGATGAGTTTGATAAACCCTCTGGTATCGTTGGCGGCAATGCTCCTCGGCACGTTGTCGAGCGTGATTTTGCTCACCTCGAACGGGATGCCTTGCGCCTCCGCCTGTACTTCGTCCATGCCAACGCCCGCAATTTGCGGGTCGGTGAACACCACCCAGGGCAGCGAAGTGTAATCGGCTCGGCTTCCGGCATCGGTGAAAGCGTTTTCGACCGCAATTTTCCCTTCGTAGGCGGCGGTATAGACAAAGGCGGGCGTATTGGTCACGTCGCCCACACCATAAATATTGGGCAGGTTGGTTTCCATTTTATCATTGACCTCGATGTGCCCGTTTTTGGTCAGGCGCAAGCCGATGTTTTCCAGCCCCATGTCTTGCGTGTTGGGGCGTGTCCCGGATGCCACGACGATGCTGCCGGGTTCTGAAATTTGGGTCGTTGACCCGTCCGGGCATTTGCAATGGATGATGGTTTGGCTGCCCTGCCGCTCAAATTTTACCGCACGGAAGTTTGGCAAAATCTCGATGCCCTCGCTGCGCATTTGCCTTTCCAGTTCTTCGCTGATGTCGGGCGTTTGGGTGCGCAGCACACGGTCGGTAAATTCGATGATGCGGACTTTCGAGCCGAGGCGGTTGTATGCCATTGCGATTTCCAGCCCGATGTAACCTGCGCCCATGATGGTCAGGCTTTCGGGTTGCTGTTCCAAATCGAAAAGGGAAACGTTGGTGAGATAGCCGACCTCTTTCAGCCCCTCGATGTCGGGGACGTTGGTGGTCGCTCCGGTGGCAATCAGGAATTTGAGGGCGGTGTAGCGGTCTTTTCCGTTGACAACGATGGTTTTTTCGTCCTCGAATTTTGCCCAACCTTCCACCATTTTCAGGTGTTGAAAACCCTCCACCACGTCCATGTACTTTTTCTGTTGCATGGTGGCGACGAGTGCCTTTTTATCCTGAATGATTTTTTGAAAATCAATATCGGCACCTTTCGGGCGGATGCCCGCAAAATTGGAGTGCGAGGCGTGGCGCACGGTTTCGGCGGCACGGATAAGGTTTTTGGACGGCACGCAGCCCACGTTCACGCAAGTGCCGCCGAAGGGCAGCCCACCATTGACCATGAGCGCAGACAGGCCGAGTTCCTCGGCTTTGATGGCTGCCGAAAATGCCGCCGAGCCGCCGCCGATGATGATGAGGTCGAAATGGTTGGGATGTTTGCCGTTCGCAGCGGACAGTTGGGCCCTGTAATTTTTGCTGCCGTTGATGATGTTGGCGACAGATTCGGACGTGGTGCGGCTTTCATCAATCACAACGGTGCCGATGCCAGTCTGATAGTCCACTTTTTTGCTCAAAATACCGGGCTTGCCTTCCAGCATTTTTTCGATGCCGGTGGCGCAATGGTCGCAGGTCATGCCCGTGATGTCAAGCGTGACGGTCTTTTGTTCGCCGTTTGGCTGTGGCATATCCGTACCGAAATTTTTTTTGAAAAAACTCATGCGATGATGGCTTTAAAATTTTAAAGATTCAGGTTCTCCCCGCTGTTTTTACCCTTCCAAAACGGTGTGCTTGACCGCTTTGTACCCAGTGCTGTTGATGGCTTTTTCGATAGCCTCGATGGTGGTTTTGGTCTTGTCGAACTTGACCACCGCATTGTTTTTTGAGTAAGAAACCGTCACCTCGACGATGCCGGGCAGTTTGCTGATTTCACTCTTGACGTGGTTTTCACAGCCCGTGCAGGTCATGCCTTCGATGGAAAACTCGACTTTCTGCACGTTGCTTTGTGCCTCGACTATGGCGGCGGGTTGCGTTTTCGGGTAAAAAACATGGGCGTAAAGCGGGAAAGTGGACGTGACGGCTGCGAAAATGGTCACGGCGAGAAGGAACGACTTGGTTTGCAGGAACGACCGTTTTTGCGGTATCTCGCAGTCGCAGTCGTCCGCAGCGACGGGTTTTAGTTTTTGATACCATGCAAAACCGAGCAAAAGGGCGGTTGCGCCGAGCAAGTACGGTCGGGCAGGCTCAATCCACGAAAACGAGGAGGCAATGCCTCCCGTTCCTGCCATGAATGCCAAAACCGGCGTGATGCAGCAAAGCGATGAGGCAAATGCCGTGAGGATGCCGGAAAAAGTTGCTGAACTTTCGAGTTTCATCTTTTTGAAAATTAGAAATTTAAAAATTACCGCCTTCAAACCAGCACGGCATCGGAAACCTCCGTGATGTGGCTGAAAAGCGGACGGATGATTGCCAAAGGCTCGCTTTTGAGGGAGTAGAAAATCGTTTGCCCCGTTTTGCGGGTCTGCACGATGCCAGCGTCTTTGAGTTTGCGCAAGTGCTGCGAAACAGCGGGGATGCTCATGCCGAGGATGTCGGACAGGTCGCAGGGGCAGAGTTCGCCTTCTTCTTCCAAGAGGAAGAGCATTTTGAGGCGCACCTCGTTTCCCGCAAGGCTCAAAATCTGCGAAAGCAACTCAAAGGAACGGGCAGACTGTTTGAGTTTTTGGCGACAGGTGTGTATCTGCGCTTGGTCGGCGTACTGGCGGATGCAGGTTTGAACCTCTGTTTGCTGAATTTCTGTCATTTTTAAAGTTTTGTGCAAAGGTACATAGTTTTCTTATTTAAGCAAGTGCTTAAATAGTTTTTAACAAAAAGTCGCCTCTATGGTTTTCGGCTGAGTTGGATTTCCTACCCTTGCTGATTTTTTCTACTGATAGTACTGAGCGACATCAACTGCCTGAGCCTCGCCCTCGCCTTGCTCAAATTCGACTTCGACGCCCCCACGGAGATGCCCAGCATTTCAGCAATTTCCGCATGGGGAAAACCCTCCACGGCGTAGAGGTTGAGCGCCAAGCGGTAGGCAGCCGGAAGTCGTTGGGTAAGTTTCAGCAGTTCCTCGGCAGAGAGTTGGTCGAGTGGTTCGTCGTGATTGGTGGTGGGCAGTATCAGCGCCTCGTCGAGTTCCAGCCAGTCGGGTTCCCGCATCCGGTGGTGGTAGCAGTTGATGGCGGTACGGACAACGATGACTCTAAACCACGCGGTGAAGGGCTGCGCCGGGTCGTAGCGACCGATGCCCGTGAAGACTTTCAGGAACGCCTCGTTGAGCACCTCCCGCGCCTCGCCCGCATCGCTGCAATAGGGCAAGGCAACCGCCAGCCCGTATGCGTAGAAACGGTCGTACAGCGCCTGCTGGCTGCGGCGGTCGTTGCTGCGGCAGCCGGACAGCAGCTCATCGAGTGGCGGTTGCTTCATTTCCTCTCTGCTTTATTGCACCAAGCTCTCGCTGCGGTCGTACTGGCAGCAGCCGTGCAGGTTGTTGTAAACGGCATCGTCCGCCTTGTGCAGGGGCGTGTCGTAGCCCTTGGCGGCGATGGCTTTCTGGATAGTGTCCACGCTGGTCTTCTTTTCCTTGAAGGTGACGGTCAGTGTATGGGCGTCCACGTCCCAGACGGCGGATTTAGCGCCCGCATCGAGTGCAGCAGTTTGGATTGTTTTTTGGCACATGCCGCAGTTGCCGAGCACTTTGAAGGTCTCGGTGACAGTGGATTTTTGCGCACTGGCGGCGGTTGCAAGGAATGCCAACAACAGCGCCGGGAGGATGATTTTTAGATTTTTCATAATTGCTGAATTGAATTGGTTTGGAATGCCGCCGCCATTTGGCTGGCGGCGGCATTGGTTACTTGACTTCTTTCAAGTCCATTTTGCAGACCGGACAACTGCCCGGCTTGTCGTAGGTCTTGTCGCCCTCGCATTTCATCGGACATTGGTAGGCGGCGGCTTGCTGCTCGCTGCCCTGATGGTGCTGGTGTTTGGAGTGGTCTTCCCGGCAAGCGGAAAAGAGGAAAATGGCGGCTGCGATACAGCCCGCTTGGAACATACTTTTCATGTTTGAAAATTTTGATTTTAACAATGAATGAAGCGCCCGCTGGTTTTTTCAGCACGGACGAAGGAAGGCAGGGAATCACCCGGCAAGTGGCAAATACGATAAGCCCTCCCGGATTTCCGGGACGGCAGCAAAGCCCTTGCAATGGGTGCTGAGGCTATCTAACAGCGAAATGTTTGCTTGGAAACGAGCAGGCTACGCCCATGCAGCGGCACGGGCGGTGCATGTGGTTGGAAAGAAATGAAATGCTGTGAAAATGCCGAAACGAGTATGTCGGCTACCGGGGCGGGCGGCGAAACGAAGATGTCGGCCAGGCTTTTGAGCGCCCAAGCTGGCAGCCCGTCGGAATAGTCGGAATCAGTTCTGGCAATGGAGACTTTGTTCTCGCAGCAGGGTTTTGACAGGATCCCCGCCTTCTCGCATTTTCCGGTTGAATGGCAGGATTGCACCACTTGCCGTTTTTTGGCGCAGCAACCGCCGGGAGGCAGCAAAAGCGACGAGCGTACCGTCCCCTGCCCATGACAAACATGGGTGAACACTGGGACGCCGACGTTGGTCAGCAATACCAGCATGACAAGGTGGTATGCAAGGATGCGGTTAATCATGTTGAAACCAAACGCAAAGGTAATTTTTAAGTTGTAGGCCGCTTTACAGAGTTTTTGCGGGGATGTGCATAATTTTGACACGGACTGGTGGCTCGCAGCAATCAAAACACGTCAGGGGAGTCCCCCTTCTAAACATACTGTGCATGATTCCATCCATCACCGCTCGACTCATCCTTGAAACCGCCCGCATCGAGGAGGTCGTCGCCGACTTCCTCTCCCTCCGCCGCAGCGGAGCAAACCTCTCCGCCCTTTGCCCCTTCCACCACGAAAAGACGCCCTCGTTCAGCGTCTCGCCAGTCAGGAACACCTTCAAATGCTTTGGCTGCGGCAAGGGCGGCAACGCTGCCAAATTCCTCATGGAACACGAAGGCTACAATTTCCCCGAAGCCTTGCGTTGGCTCGCCCGGAAATACAAGATCGAAATTCAGGAAATCAAGCCATCACCGGAGCAACTGGCAGCACAGCAAGCGGAAGAAAGCCTTTTCATCGTCAACGATTTCGCTCAGAAGTTCTTCCAAAACAACCTGCCCGGCACTGGGCTGGACTACCTCAAAAGCCGGGGCTTCACGGAAACCACCATCCAGAAATTCGGATTGGGCTTCGCTCCCGGCAGTTGGGACGGCCTGACAAAAGCGGCCACGCAAGCAGGCTTCAAACTGGAAATCCTCCAGAAACTCGGACTGACCACCGCAGCAGGCAAAGACTTTTTCCGCAACCGGGTCATCTTCCCCATCCATAATCTGAGCGGAAAGCCCATTGCCTTCGCCGGGCGCATTTTGTCATCCTGGAAGGAACTTGACCAACCAAAGTACCTCAACTCCCCCGAATCTCCCATCTACCACAAAAGCCAGACCCTCTACGACATCCACCTCGCCAAGCGGGCCATCCGCCAGCAGAACGTGTGCATCCTCGTCGAGGGCTACACCGATTTGATTGCCCTGCACCAAGCGGGCATCGAGAACGCGGTCGCCTCGGCTGGCACCTCACTCACCACCGAGCAGCTTTTGCTTATCCACCGCTTCACCCCGAACCTGCACATCTTGTATGATGGTGACCCGGCTGGCATCGGCGCTGCGTTGCGAGGTTTGGACTTGGCACTTGAACTCGACCTGAACGTGAAGGTCACTCCCCTACCCCACCCCGACGATCCGGACAGCTTTTTGCGCAGGGTCGGTATGACTGCTTTTGTGGGCTACCTACAACATCAGGCAAAAGATTTCATCAATTTCAAAGCCAGTACCCTGCTCGCAAAGGCCGACAACGACCCCGTCAAAAAGGCCGCCGCAGTACACGCCATCGTGGACAGCATCGCAAGGGTTTCCGACACCATAAAGCGCTCATTTTTTATCAAAGACTGTGCTGTGCTGGTGGGCTTGAGCGAGGATATTTTGACGCATGAAACCACGAAGGCCATGCAGGCATTGGCGAAAAGGCAACACCTTGTTGTTCCGATGCAACCAACTACCGCCGCTTTGTCACTCCCGAAGGAAAGCCATGAGCGCCACCTCGTTCGCCTACTCCTCGAACTCGGCTCCGAAACCTTTGATGCAAAAGAAAACATCACAGTCGCCGAGCATATCCTTGGTAATATCGAGGACATACTGGAGTATTTTGAAGACCCATTCTGCCAGCGAATTTGCCGGGAAAGCATTGAATTGGTCCTGGCAAAAAAGCCCGTAACAGCGCATTATTTCATCGCACACGAAGACCTCGCCGTGAGCGGATTTTCGGCGGATCTGCTGCATGAAAGCACCATCAAACCTGACCCATATTGGAAGGAAACCAACTATTTTCCCGGCAACAACCCGGGCGAGACGGCCTACTTGGACGGTATCGCAAAGACCATTTCCAGCCTCAAACTAAAAGTGGTCAACCTGCTTTGCGAGCAAAACCGCCAAAAGCTGCAGGACGCAACTTCGGGTGACGAAGTAACTTTGGCCCAACTATTAAGGGTTCAAGAAAAGCTCAACAGGATGCGGATGGAACTGGCAAAAAGCCTTGGGTTGGTGAAAATCTGATGGATGTATTTGCCGAAGGTAAGAAGAACGGGGAGGCAGCCAAGACTGCCTTCCCGATTCCAATCTGTACACACAATAGCACAGTTAGCAACGCGAAAAAACAAAATTTCTTGGAAATTAAGATGCTAACTTTTACCTTGCGCTTACAGTTAGCGACTACACCCTTTTCAAACACACTGCCATATTTCATCCGACTTCTCCTGCTCTTACTGTACACAACAGTATCTTCCCTGATTGGAATAAAGCCAAGTTAAAGTCCGCTGTCTAATGCTGAACGCACGATGGCAGGCGGCAACGCTTAATCTCAACACGGTATGAAAAACAAGAACCGCAACGCTCACCGCCCCGGACAGGACGAACACCACCTGCTCTCTCAGGAACAACTCGCCCAGTTTGGCATTACCATCCAGCACGATTTTCCGACCGAACAGGCCGTCATCGGCGCTGCCCTGCTCATTTCCGGCGCTTACCAGAAAGTCAAGCGCTACCTGCCCAAAGCTGCCTTCTTTGAGGAAAAGCACCAAAGCATATACGCGGCTATGGACAACCTCTCCCGGCGCATCGAGCATATTGACCTGCTCACCGTCACCCACGAGCTGAAGGGCATGGGGCTACTCGGCGATACCACGGTCAAAATAGAGGGCAATATTATTGAAATGAAGCCGGGCGCGGTGCCACCACATTACCTCGCCGAATGCACAAGCACAGTCCTGTCGGATGCCCACCTGGAAAACCATTGCCGCATCCTGTACGAACTGCACATGCGCCGAGAAGCTGTCCGCCAAGGCTTCCGTTTCATCCAACAGGCACAGAACCTCCATCGCAACATCTTCGACGTTTTCGACGACATTGCCAGGCACACCCGGATTGTCAACCCCGCCAAAGTCCTGCGCCTCCGCACCATGAACGATGTCATGGAAGCAGGCAAAAACGATACGCCCAGCCGCCGCATCTGCGGCAACCTTGTCAAGGAAAATGAGGTCTGCATACTTTTCGGCGATGCCGGGTCGGGCAAGACCATCCTCGCCTTCCAAATCGGCGATGCCGCCAGCCGCGGAATTCCGATTTTCCACGGGGTCGAGGAATTTGTCAATGAGACCGAACCCAAGCTCACGATTTACTACGATTTTGAAATGCAGGACAACGAGCTGTACGCCCGGTACAAGCCGACCGGGGATGCACACCGCTTCAACGAAAACTACCGACGCTCCGACCTCAACCCGGATTTCCTCGACCTTGAAAACGCTGACGAACTGATCATGAACGAAATCCTGCGGGACGTGGAAATGCACAAGCCGGGGCTTATCATTATTGACAACATCACCTACATTTCCTCCGAGAGCCAGGACCCTGCTGTCGCCACCAAGTTGATGAAAAAACTATGCGCCCTGCAACGGCGCTACCCACCGCTCACTATCTTGGTCATCGCCCACACGCCAAAACGGGATTTGAGCCAGCCTGTGCAGTCGCGCCACCTTGCCGGGGCGAAGAACCTCGACAATTTCGCTAAGAGCGTCATCGCCATCAGCTTCTCCAAGCAAGATTCCGACAAGCGGTACATCAAGCAGACCAAGTGTCGCAACCGCAGCGACGGCTACCAGCCATACGACGAGTCACATGTCATTGACTGCGCAATAGCCAGAATTAACGGCTGCCTTCAATACGATTTTTATGGTTTCTCGCACGAACAAGCGCACCTTGTCGCAAAAGACCACTCGGAAGTCGAGACGGAAGCCATCCGCTATGCCTATGACGAGCGTACCAAGAACGACACTTCTTTCAGGGACATCGCCAAACAACTCAAGCAGGTGTACGACATTGACTGGGCGCATACCACCATCAGCAGAAAGCTCGCTGCATACCGACGGGAGATAGACCTTGGCATTGCCCGCTCTGAAAGGGTCTCGTTGGGAGAAGGACAGGAAAATACCCTTTGACTAAGTTTTTTTGTTGCACGTTGGTGCATCGCACCAACCCTGCGAGGGAACTATTTGTGCTATAAAATCATGATTTTCAATCGTTTGCATCAAGCCTTTTCTTTTTGGTGCAATGGTGCAAGCCGCACCACGTGCAACGTTTTTTGCTTTAACCTGCCGCGTCTGGCTGTCAATCCCTGCCTACCATCCTGCCGTGCGCCGCCTATTCGCCTGAATTGACCACCCTACAATCCAACCATCCAACCTTTATCAACTATTTGTGCTATGCGTATCAAACACACCCTCATTTTTCTGTGCCTGGCCACAGCCGCTTTCGGTCAGCTCGACCTGACCAAACTTCAACCCGTTGACCAGCAGCTTATACGCTGCTTCGTCAATGCCCGCTGTGCTACCCACGGCGACAGCACGTTTACCGTCGAAAGGTTTCCGTCCTTTTTCAGGACTCAGTTTATCTCGAAGTTCTATGATTTTGGTGAGGCCATTCCTTTCCGAATCTATTACGCCGAGGATGTGGGCCAGCCACTCTACTTTATCCAGCACGGGTGGTGCAGGGGCTTTTCAATCACCTGCCCCCTACCCCAGCCGGGGTTCTATTTCGTCCGCTTTTTCAACCAAGCCAAGCCTGCCCTCGTCGAGATTGACGCCCGTGAGCTGACCGTCAAGGTCAAGATGTACGGCGCTTGCGAAATACACGAGTGAGCACGCCGGAACCCCAGTTTCGGCAAATCCATGTCATCCCCGGAGGGGGAACGCTATCATTCATTTTGTCATCCCGCAAGGGAACTAAACTATTTGTGCCATGAAAAACATCCTTATCACCACCCTCATCATGGGCTGTCTACTACTTTCGTCCTGCAACGAGGACGACGAGCCACAGCCCACCACTACCACCGATGTGCCAACAAAGCCATGTAACTGCACCGACCTCCTAATTGGCTATTTTGAAATGGAGGACTGCCAGCTTTACCTGCCCACCGAATCGCCATTTTCCTGCCAAGGCTACGACTTGCTCGAACTTTCTTGGAACTTCGAGATGCACCGCGTCACCTTCCGCTCGACCGATTACCGCTTCTGCGAAAAGCCCGTGGAACTCTGGGTGTTCGACGGCGAACCATCTCCGACTGCATCATGGTCTTGTGAGGCAACGGTCGTCCATGCCCAACTCGACTTCAACGGCCACGAGCTGTGCCTCGAACTGGACGATGCTTTTTTGACTTGTGCTTTTGAAAAAGAAGATGGGTTCTGGTTTGCGCTGGCGGTGGAGTGAAGGAAACGACGGGTTGCACTTTTACTCAAGGCTGCTCCGGGCGGGGCAGCTTTTTTTATTTTTAAACCTCTCGAATTCGAGAGGTTTAGCGGAAATAGCGTTCAAATATCAACTGAGCTTCTTCTGCTCACCTGGCAATTCCTTCAGACTACCGCTATTCAGTACGACCTCCATCCACTCGATAGCCGCTTTATTGAGCAATTCGAGGCGTTGCTGCGCATCGCTCCCCCACTCCATCAGTTTAGCGTTTAGTCCTTGCAGCAGCGACATTACGAGTAACTGTTCGTGAGTAGCGTTGTCACGAAGATTTCCTTTTGCTTCGGGGTTTTGCAGTTTCCAATCTTTCGATGTCATACCAAAAAGCGCCATGTTCAACAGGTCTGCCTCATTCGCAAAATACAATCCTTCGAGTTTGGTGTGCATGATTTTTGGCGGAATTAGGTGCTGGCGCACCGCCGCTGTGTGGATTGGGTAGGATGCCTTTGCCATGATCCGCTTCACGTCCCATTCGAGATTGCTCAACTTGGCTTCCTCTTCTTTCAGGCGTTGGAATTCCCGAATGATGTAGAACCGGAAAACCGGGTTTATCCAAGAGCAAAATTCCAAGGCTATATCCTTGTGTGCATAAGTCCCGCCGCCGTGCCTGCCAGACTTGGAGACGATGCCTGTGGCATTTGTCCCTTCAATCCATTTTTTCGGCGACATGGAGAAGGTGTTTAGCCCGGACTCAAATCTAAACCTATCGAATTCGGTAGTGTTAAAACCGGGGTTGTAAACCTGCTCCCAAACGCCCAGATATTCAAGCGTGTTCCTGTTCCGCATCCAACGATAGAGAATTTGCTCGTCATCGAACTTCCTGACGATGTCGGTCAGGGAAAAAAAGTCCACTTCATTGAACTCAATGATATGTATATCCGCACCCTCTACAGTAATTTTGGAAAGTTTCTCTTTTGCCATGATTATATTTGATAAAACTGTTTACAGTTTTGCAGTTTTAACATTTAAACGGTTTGCAGTTTTGCCGCATCATACACCAAGCTCCTTAGCAGCAAGGTCGAGCAAAAACTCCTTCATGGTAATCCCCTGCTCAAAGCAGCGCATCTTGATTTTCGCATGGAGCGGCAGCGCAATGTCCAGCGTGATGCGCTTGGTCTTGTCGCCATGAATTGCACGAATAGCCTCATCGGCGGATTTCACCTGTTTTGCCGGAGCGGGTTGCTGCGGCATCAGGCTCGAAAAATCTGTTCTTCTATCTTTTGCCATTGTCGCTGATTTTAGTTGAGTTGATAATGGGCTGCTTTTGAGAGTACCTCTTTCGCCAGCACCTCGATTTCCTCGATTGCTTTTTGGTCAGTCCATTCTACGACGCCCATGCCCGACACGCCCGTTTGAGCGTAGGCAATCCGGCTTTTGACCTTGGCATCCAAAATAGGGATATCGTACTGCCCCAACAAGTCCACCATGTCTGCATGAAAGTTGAGGCGTTCATCGAACTTGTTCAAGATGAAATAAGCTGGCAGTTCAGGCTTAAAGCCTTTTGCCTGCTCGAAACGTTGCAGCAGCAGCACCATCGAGCGGAAGTCGTGTCCGCTGGGCAGCAGCGGTATCAGCATGAGGTCGCTGGCAAGCATGATGCGGGTGGTCATCTCGCCAAGATCGGGGGTGCCGTCTATCAGCACCATGTCGTAGATTTCCTTTTGGGATTCCACGAGCTTGTTCAAGGCGCGGGGTTCGGTGCAGCCCATCACGATGACCTCCGGCAGGCTTGCCTTGCGAGCACCCGACCATTCCATGCTGTTCTGGTTTTTGTCCGCGTCCACGATGCAGACCCGCTTGCCCTGATGGGCAAAGGTTACGGCGAGGTTCAAGGTTAGTGTGGTCTTCCCTACCCCACCCTTCAAATTGGTGATTCCTATTACCATGTTGCAAAGATATTAATTAACTGCAAAACTGCAAACCGTTTAAACTGCTTTCCGTTTTGCCGTGCCGCAAACATAGCAAGTATGGGAAACTTGAAAAAGAAAAATTGCCGAATTTGCGAGCATGGGATAAACGGCACTCAACAGGCAGGCGTTATCTTGGAATGATTGGGTAATCTAAAATCGTGAAATTTAGAATACTAAGACTGCAAAACTGCTTACCGTTTTGCAGTCTTAACAAAATCCGATGCGGACAAATCCCTCGCAGCAAGGCGGTTGGTCCAGGCTATTGGGTTTTCCTGCTCAATTTTCTTCTTGCGAAGGTTCAAGCGTTCCATAATAACGGCAAAATGTTCTCCCTGCTCAAACACTTTGAGTTCGAGAAACCACTTGACCAGTGTGCCAGCCCTCGCCGGGCCATCCGGTTGATTGGTTTTTGTCTCAAACAGCCTAATAACTTCCTCGACGTACCAGTCCTCAAAGCCACGCGTCTCGCTGCCCCTTACCTTGCTAACCATCTCCTCGGCCACGCCGTCCTTCACGCCGTAAGCCACCAGTTTCTGAACCGCCAGTTCCTGTGCCCTTGTGGGTGTTACCCCCAATGCCGATGCAAAGGGGAGTTTGTTATCGGAGCGCTTTTTCCGCTCTTCCTTGTCGCCAAAATTGAATTCAATGGCAATGACCTTCCTTCCTTCCTTAACCTCGGTCAGCTTGACCCATACGGTCGTTTTGTTCACCTCAGCCATTAGCACATCGAGCACGCGGCGCTTGAAATTGCGCCAATCGTCGTACTTGTCCTCTACGCCCAGCAGCTTCCTCAGTTCGTCCAATTCGTACTTGAGCTTGGAAGCCTTCTCGTGGGCACTCATGCGGTCTCGCCATGCCCGGAAAACCTGGAACATCCGCACCGAAAAGCCACTTTCCATCGCCAGCGTTTCGCGGTAGTCTATCTGCGCGTATTCCTTCAACGCCAGCAAAAACGGGGTCAATTTTTCGGAAAACATGAATTCCAGCGACACCTCGCCGACGTCGTTTTTTACAGGAACAATGCTTTGGAACCAGTTCACACGTCCCGGTAGGCGCTTGCCTTGATACGTGATACCGCTGTCAAACTCGATGCGTTTCTCGACAATACGCTCGCTGAACCGTTGCATCTCCTCATAAAAACTGCCGCTCCTGCCTTCGAGCAGCAGTTCCTGAAGCTCCTTTAGTGAGATGGTCTGCTCGTGCAGCCGGGTCTGATTGACTGGGTCTATCTGGGCAATGAGGTACAAAATCACCTTCTGCTCCTTCGCTGTGAGGGAGTATCGGGCATTGAATATGAAGAAATTTTCGACCCTTGCGATAGGGGTACTGCTTTTCATGGTATGAGTTGACTGGATTCGGGGGCGAATATAACGCTAATCGTGTACTGACAAAATTCTTCTTGACACAATTGGCGCGTACATGCTGTGTTTCCGGGTACACACTCACTCCCATTGACGTACACCATAGACTCCCATTCATGTACGCGACAACCCCATTGATGTACACAAATAATCCCATTGACGTACACGATTGTGGGTTGCTTTGCCCATTCACGTACACATTCAGGTTGCTTCTCATCCCATTCACGTACACGATACCACGCTCCCATTCACGTACACGATACAACCTAAAAGTCAACAATGACAAGGGTTTTGATGCCTTATGTAACTCCGAACTTATGCTGCAGCAAAATATAAAGACTAAATAATCAGGATAAAAAGTCCCAAAACCCACGATTGACAAGACTTTTTTAAAAAAAACTTGATACTCCGTCAGGTCCGCAGTAATTCCCAAGAGTTGCCCCCAACCGGTAAACGCGTTTCAACAACCAGCCGCAAAGCAGTATAAACTGCAAACCGTTTAAACTGCAAATTGATATACAACCATAGCCGGAACTTTCGATAGCTGCCCGCCCATTTTACTGCGTGTTGTTTTAGATGTGAAATGACGTAGCATTATGTAATAAACTGCAAACCGTTTAAACTGCAAAACGGCGACAACCCCAGAATACCTAATTAGTATGCAACCAGAAGTCTTTGCAATTGCTTACTTCTCCTGTAAAACTGCAAACCGTTTGAACTGCAAACCTTAGAACTTATGTACAGCATTTTGGAACGTAGGGTAGGGTAGTGTCAAGCTCTGAACATGGCTTTCAGTTTCAAGCATGTGCAGTATGATACCCATGATTTAGCTCTACTTATGCAGTATTCATGCTTATTTTTATTTGCAGTTTTGCCGCAAAACCGTTTAAACTGCAAAACTGTATTATAAAATACCTTGTGTATTTTGGGTGCATCTGGTGCAACTGTAACATTTGGTGCATCTGGTGCAAATCAAGCATCCCGCACCTTCCCCTCATCTAAGAAGAAAGAAAAGAAAGAATACTTCTTCTTCTCCCTACACACCCTTGGTGCATTTGGTGCAACTGTAACATTTGGTGCAGTTGTAACAAATCCATGCTGCTGCAACACCAAGGGTAGGGTAGTGCCACCCTTTTCATTCGCCAAGAGCAGTCTCATTTTCACGCCTCACCCTGTTTTTTGCCCCTCCGTAAGACTTTCCGCCAGAAACCCACAAAGCCCCTGCTTCCCGCTTTTACCTCCGCCAAATCGCCTGAAAACGCCCCGTTTGCCAGCTTTGGGTTTTGTCGCCCTCTCCCGTCACCTTCCACGCGACAAAATTGGCATTATGTCACCCCCCTCGACCCCCGACGAAATGAAATTTTTTGCCGAAAATCCGTTCCAACAATCCATTTTCAGAACTCTCTTTGCATGAGAACTATTTTCCAAATATCTTTGACGAATCGAAATGGGAATGCACGGATAGCGCCAGCCGTCCGTGCATTCCCATTTTTGTTTTCAGCAACTATTTGTGCTATCGCACTTCCCATTTCGACACGGTAGCGGGAGAAAAACCCGCTACTTTTTTTCGGTTCGAGGGCGGCGATAGTCGTAAAGTGCTGGACAGCAACAATCCAGCAATCCAACAATTCAGCCATTGAATGCTTTCCTACCAGACGGCTTCAAGGTGCTTTCGCCTGGGATGCAGGACCTGCTGCTGGCGAAGTGCAACGTGCAGTACCGGGTCATCGCCCTGTTCATGCTCGATGGCGGGCTGCGTGTCTCCGAGGTGATGAAGCTGCGGGTGAAGCACATCAACACCCTCAGCAAGACCGTACATGTCGAGAGTTTGAAGAAAAGAAAGCCCGAACACCGGGACGTGCCCATGTCCGAGCGCCTGCTCGATGCCATGACCGATTACTGGAAGGACATGAAGGACAGGAAGCCCGATGCCTTTCTTTTCCCAGCCGTGAAGGATGTTACCAAGCACAAGAACCGCAAGTCCGTGTGGCGTCGGCTGAAAAAGTACACCGATGGCGTCGTACACCCGCACATGCTGCGGCACACCTGCGCCACCCGCATCGTCAACGAGGGCAAGGACTTTGAGGCATTGCGGGCAGCGCAGAAGATACTCGGTCACAAGTCCATTTCCACTACCGAAATCTATACCCACGTCAGCCGTGAGCAGATGGTCGAAGCCATCCAGAGCATCGAGCAGACGACATGGCTGGAACGGATGGGCAGGCGCATTTTCCCAAAAAGGCGCATCCACATCGTCCCGATGGAGCAGGGCTTGACACAGTTCCATATCGGCAGAAAGGAAGAACTGCGGCGGCTCACGGAACTCACCCAAAAAAAGGTAAACACCCTCATCCTCGGCGTACAGGGCATCGGGAAAACCCATCTTTTGGACAACTACAAAGCCCAGAACCTCATCAGGGTAGGGGAGTTCAAGAGCAACAAAGAGGTGCTGGGCGGCTTGCTGCTCGCCATCATCGAGCGCGACCCGAACCGGGCAGAATTTCTCTTGCAGGTTGAGGAAGCGAGGATTGCGGAAATCGTCATGCGCAAAGCCCCAAAGTACCTCATCCACGACCTCATCGCCGTCACCAAAAAGCACGAATTTACGCTCATCATTGACGACGTGACGACCATCACGCCCACCGCCGTCACCGGATTGGAGAAGCTGAAGAACCATTTTCACGTCATTTGCGCAGCAAGGCGTGTCCCGGTTGAGAAGGCCACTTTTTTGACCAATTTCGAGCGCATCGAGCTGAAGCCGCTTGCCCGCCCGGAGGCAATGGAACTCATCGCCCGCCTCTCAAAACCCTTCCTCAACCGTATCGAGGACTACGAAGCCTACAAGAACCACATTTGGGAGAACACGAACGGCGTCCCGCTTTTCATCTGCGAGATGGCGGAACGCTACGGCAAGGAAGCCGACATCAATACCGAAATCGTCAAGGACATCCGCCACACTGCCGCCTTGCAGGAAATCAACTTCGCCCCCTTCCTCATCGGTGCGATGGCCTGTATGACCGTGCTGCGCTACTGGGGCAAAATCTCCGGCGAGGACTCAGGCCCGTTCTACCTGTTGGCCGCCCTCGGACTGGTATTCCTGATTTTCGGACGTGGCATCATCGCCGCCACAAAAAAAAAGTATATCTAACCGAGCCGTTGGCTGCGGGCTGACTGCCAACTGTCAACTGTCTAACTGCCAACTGATATGACCATGCCCAACCACCTCGCAGGAGGCGCCGTTTTCACGGGCTTTTTCGCCAGCATCCTGTTCGGCGTCAACATCCTCGCCTCGCCCTGGACGCTGGCCATCACCTTCGTCGCCTCCGTGCTGCCCGACTGTGACCACACCCGCTCGCCCATCGGCAAGCTCCTGTTTCCCTTGGCAAAATGGCTCAACCGCCGATTCGGGCATCGAACCATCACGCACAGCATCCCAGCGCTCATCGTCCTCACGCTGCTGGTCAGTTTCGTCGAAAAGACCTACTTCGGCAGCTTCCGGGTGTCAATCGCCTTTTGCCTCGCCTATTGGTCGCACCTGCTGTTCGACATGTGTACCTTGCAGGGAGTCCCACTGATGTACCCCTTCAAGAAAAACCCCTTTGTTTTGATTGGCAACCCCGACGCCCGCATCCGGGTGGGCGACTACCGCCGAGAAGCCATCGCCTTTAGTGTGTTCCTTGCGTGGGGTGTCAGCCTGTACTCGCTCGGCTTGCTGCAAAACGGTTTCTGGACGACCTACAACCGAACCTTCGCCACCCTGCACCACCTCCACAGCGAGTTTCGCCGCTCCACCGACCTGCTGCTGGTGGACTACGCCTACCTCGAAGGCACACGGGAAATCACCGGCACGGGCTACTGCATCGAAGCCAGCGAATCGAAGGCTATGCTGCTCACCTCCTCCTTGGGAGGGGGCAAGGGGGAGGCTGGCAGGGTAGGGGAGTGGCTACTCCTCGACCAGTCCAAAATGACCGTCAAACGGGTGCTGCCCACCCACACGGGCAAGCCCCTCGACATCCGCCACCTCGACCTCGTGAACGTCACCGCCGACAGCTTCAACCGGGCGATATCCAACAAGGCCGTCCTCTCCTTGGAACTCCAAGGCAACCAGCCCTTCCAAGCCACCGAAGCCAACGGCTTTCCCAAAACCGTTACCAGCTACGAAGGCAAGTATTTGGGCCAGGTGCCTGTTTTTTCATCCCTCACCCCCCAATCCTCATCCCTGAGCGATTCGCTCCTTGCCGATTACAGCCACCTTCCCCAAATCGAACTGCTCGAACAAAAAATTGCCATCCACCGCCGGGAGCAATCGGCAGCACGGTCGGCTTGGGACGCCACCCAGTCGCAAATCGCCCAACTCCACCGCCAGTACGCCGCCACCGACGACCCGCTCCAGCGCCAAAACCTCCACGCGCAAATCCGGGAACTCGAAACCATCAACCCGCCGAAGCCCGACAACACCCAAATCGAGGAACTCCAGAACCAAATCCGCAAAATCGAAAAGGAGGCTGCCCTGCGCAACGTAGCCAAGCGGCAGGCGCTCGAACTGAGACGGCGACAGGAAACAGGGCAGTTGCAGGAATTGCGGTTCACTGGCATTGTCCGCTTTGTCGAACTATGAGGCTGGCTTCGGGCAGTGTGGAAAAAAATTATGCAACAAAAACCCCGATTAAAGCCTTTTGGGATAATTTTTGAAACAAATTATTTCATATTTGCTCCACTATCGAGAAAATATAAAATCAAAATGTTTCAAAATGCAATCCTGCACCTTGACCTCGACGCTTTCTTCGCCTCGGTGGAGGTCAAGAAAAACAGTGCCCTGAAAGGAAAGCCGCTCATTGTGGGCGGTGCAAGCGACCGCGGCGTGGTCGCCTCGTGCAGCTATGAGGCGCGGCGCTTCGGGGTGCGCTCCGCAATGCCGACGCGGATGGCGCTCAAGCTCTGCCCCGACGCCATCGTGCTGCGCGGCGACCACGACGAGTACAGCCGCCATTCCAAGCTCATCACCGACATCGTTGACAGCGAAGCGCCCCTGTTCGAGAAAGCCTCCATTGACGAGTTCTACCTTGATTTGTCGGGCATGGACAGGTACGTGGGCTGCTGGAAATGGTCGAACGAGCTGCGGGCGAAAATCATGCGGGAATCGGGCTTGCCCGTGTCGCTGGGCCTGGCGGTGAACAAGCTCATCTCCAAGGTGGTCACGGGCGAGGCCAAGCCCAACGGCGCAAGGCTCGTCGAGTGCGGCACGGAAAGGGCGTTCCTGTCGCCGCTCTCGGTCGGCAAAATCCCCTCTGTGGGCAGGGAAACCTTTCAAAAACTCAGTATGATGGGCGTCCGGCAGGTGGGTACACTGGCACAGATACCGCCCCGGCTGCTCGAAAGGGAGTTCGGCAAGCACGGTATATCGCTCTGGAAAAAGGCCAACGGCATTGACAATTCGCCCATCGTGCCGTTCCACGACCGCCAGAGCATCTCGACAGAGCGCACGTTTCAAACAGACACGATAGACGTGAACTTCCTCAAAAGCCAGTTGACGGACATGGTGAGCCGCCTCGCCTTCGATTTGAGGGGCCAGCAGAAACTGACCTCCTGCCTCGCCGTCAAAATCCGCTACACCGATTTCAACACCTACTCGCAGCAGCGGAGCATTGCCTACACCGCCCACGACGGGGCGCTGCTCGCCCATGCGAAGGAGCTGTTCGACAAGCTCTACCAGCGCCGCCAGCTCTTGCGGCTGGTCGGGGTGAAGTTATCCAACCTCGTGCATGGCCATTCGCAAATCAGCCTGTTCGAGGACACGCAGGAAGAAAGCAACCTCCTCGCCCAACTCGACCGCATCCGGCGGCGCTTCGGAGAGGGGGCCATCATGAAAGCCAGCGCACTCTAAGCCTCCTATTCCCACACACTCACCGCTATTTGCCTCGCACCCCGGCATACGAGAAAACTTTTTAGCGAAGCAATACCAAAGTGCATCTCAATTGCCATACCTACTTCAGCCTGCGTTACGGCACGCTGTCGCCGGAGCAGCTTGTGCTCTCGGCGAAGCAGATCGGCATACGATCGCTGGCACTGACCGACGTGAACAACACCTCGGCGGCGGGCGAATTCGTGCGGCTCTGCCAGCGGGAGGGCATCAAGCCCCTGCTCGGCATTGATTTTTTCAAGGGCGGCAAACGGCTCTACACGGGCATCGCCCGCAACGCCGAGGGCTTCCGGCAACTCAACCAGTACCTCAGCGACCACTCCCTCGACGGCAAGCCGCTCCCCGAAGCCTTCGATTCATCCCTCATCCCTCATCCCTTATTCCTCATCATTTATCCCCGCCTCCTAAAGCCCATCGAACAGTTCAAGGAATATGAGTACCTCGGCATCCGACCGGAACATGCGCACGGGCTGTTTTCCTCTCCGGTGCGCCACCACCCGCAAAAGTTGTTGATTTTCAATCCCGTCACCTTCCTCGACACAGGGGGCTACGAGCTGCACCGGGTGCTGCGGGCGATTGACCTAAACACGATTTTGACCAAGCTCACCCCAGAGGACACTGCCAAAAAGACCGAGACCCTGACCCCAACCGATACGCTGGAATGCTTTTACAAACTCTACCCAAAAATCATCGAGAACACCCAGAGATTGATGGACGCTTGCCACATCGAACTCGAAACGGGATTGCAGGTGAACCGCCAGAACTTCACGGGCAGCAAGGACGGCGACTTCAAGCTGCTGGAAAAACTGGCGCGGGAGGGCTACAAGCGGCGTTTCGGAAATGCCAATCTACAGCCACCAGCCTCCAACAACCAGCGCTTCGAGCGGGAACTGAAACTCATCCGTGAAATGGACTTCTGCGCCTACTTCCTCATCACTTGGGACCTCGTGCGCTACGCCCAGACCTCCGGCTGCCACCACGTCGGACGGGGCAGCGGGGCAAACTCGCTTGTCGCCTACTGCCTCGGCATCACCGACGTTGACCCGCTGGAACTCGACCTCTACTTCGAGCGGTTCATCAACCCGCACCGCCCCTCTCCGCCCGATTTCGACATTGACTTCTCGTGGGACGAGCGCGACGACGTGACCGACTACCTGTTCAAACGGTACGGCAGGGGGCACACTGCCCTGCTCGCCACGTACAGCACCTTCCAGTTCAACGCCGCCATCCGGGAGGTGGGCAAGGTCTTCGGTTTGCCGAAAGCAGAGATTGACAGCCTCGCCGATGGAATATTAAAAGCGACCGGCACAGAGGACATCAAATACTGGCGTCCAATTTCGGATTTCGGGTTGCAGGATGCGGAAAGCCACCAGCTTGCCCATCAACCCCAAGTCTCGGTCACGGCAAAGCCTGACGCTCAAAAACCAAAAACTGAAAGACTGTCAGCCGCAACTTCCAGTACCCAATCCGAAATCGTAAATCCAAAATCCGAAATCCTGAAGTTTGCCCGCCTTCTCCATGACTTCCCCAACCACCTCTCCATCCATGCGGGTGGGGTGGTCATCTCGGAGAAGCCTATTTTTTATCATACCGCATTGCAAATGATGCCCAAGGGCTTCCCGGTCAGCCATTTCGACATGCACCACGCCGAAGACCTCGGCTTCCACAAGTTCGACGTATTGAGCCAGCGCGGGCTGGGGCATATCAAGGAAACGGTGGACCTCGTGAAGACCAATCAGGGCAGGGCGGTGGACATCCATGACCTGCCCGCCATCAAGCGGGACGAGCGGGTGCGGGCGCAGTTGCGGGGCGGCAACTGCATCGGCTGCTTTTACGTCGAAAGCCCCGCCATGCGCGGCCTGCTGAAAAAGCTGCGCTGCGACAACTACCCGCACCTCGTCGCCGCCAGCAGCATCATCCGCCCTGGAGTGTCAAAGTCGGGCATGATGAAGGAGTACATCCGGCGCTTCCACTCACCGCACAGCTTCGAGTACCTGCACCCGGTGTTCAAGGAACACCTCGGCGAGACCTTCGGCGTCATGGTCTTTCAGGAGGACGTGATGAAGATTGTCCACCATTTTGCAAACCTTGGCCTCGACGAGGGCGACATGCTGCGCCGCCTGATGTCGGGCAAGCGGCGCAGCGGCGACAAGTTCGAGGTGCTGAAACGGAAATACTTCGACAACTGCCGCTCACTGGGACACCCGGAGGCGCTGGCGCAGGAGGTGTGGCGGCAGGTGGAGAGCTTCGCCGGGTACTCGTTCTGCAAGGCGCACTCGGCGAGCTACGCCGTGGAGAGCTTCCAGAGCCTCTACCTGAAAGCCTATTTCCCGTTGGAGTTCATGGTGGCGGTCATCAACAATTTCGGCGGCTTTTACCAGACGGAAATCTATTTCCACGAGGCTCGGATGGCGGGGGCGAGCATCCACGCCCCCTGCATCAACCGCAGCCATCGGCTCACTTCCATCGCCGGGACGGACGTGTTCACGGGCTTCATCCACGTTGCACAACTGGAGCAGGGTACGGTGCAGCGGCTTTTGTTGGAGCGTCAGCGCGGCGGGGCGTTCCGCAGCCTTGCCGACTTCGTGAGCCGGGTGGACGTTTCATCGGGCCAACTGGACATCCTCATCCGCATCGGTGCGTTCCGCTTCACGGGCATGGGCAAGTGCGCCCTGATGTGGGAGAAAAACGCCGTGTTCAACCCCAAGGAACGGTTCGAGCCGAGTGGGCTGTTGTTTGCCGCCGAGGAGGTTTCCCTCGGCAACGGCAGCTACGACCTACCGACGCTGGAAGAAAGCGAATTTGACCAGTCCTTCGACGAGATAGAACTGCTCGGCTTCCCGCTCCGCTCGCCCTTCGACCTGTTGGCCGACCCATTGGCTGCCTTCGGCGGCATATTGGCGGAACACCTTTCCGGCTCCGTCGGGTGCATGGCCACGCTGACGGGCTACTACGTCTGCCGGAAGGATGTGCGGACGGTGAAGGGCGAGCTGATGTGCTTCGGCACCTGGCTCGACCGGGAGGGGCGCTTCTTCGACACGGTGCATTTTCCCGCCTTCCTGAAGCTGTCGCCGTTCCGGGGCAAGGGCATCTACCGCATCGAGGGCAGGGTGGGGGAGGAGTTCGGCTTCCCCAGCGTGGAGGTGCTGAAGATGGAGCGGCTGCCTTTCAGAAAGGATGGTCGCTACCCGGAGGATTGATGCGGGAAAAGCCGATATTTGGGAAAAATTTGTACGATGAAACCGTTTGTGCTATTCCTCGCTGCGACGCTTGCGCTGCCCGCTGCCCATTCGCAGTTGCCCGCCGCCGACTCCCTCCACGCTGCCCTCGACACCTTCCTCGACCGCCAGCTCACCGCCCAACTCGCCGAGTTCGACGAATCCAAAAAGGGCAACTGGCTCTACTACCTTCCCTCCGTGGGCATCGGCTACACACCCATCGCCAAGAGCGGCCCGGACGGTGACATCCGCTTCAACAATGCGCCCCGACCGACCCTCTCCTTCTCGCTCGGTCAGGTGCTGACAGCCCGCCGCCGCAACCGCGATATACGCGCCAAGCGCGAAAGCCTCGCGGCAAGCGCCGCGCTCGACCGCGAAAAAGCCCACCGCGAACTCGACCGACTGCTGCACCGCCATGCCCTGCTACTGCTCGAACTCGAAACCATGCGCCGGGTGCAGGAGATTGACCGCCAACTGTTTGTGCTGATTCAGTCGGACTACGATGCTGCCAAGATTTCCCCACAGGAGTTTTTGCCAAAGCAGAAGGCGTTTTTGGAGGGGGAACTGGCGGTGCAGAGGAAGGAGATGGAGGTGGGGATCCTCGAAAATGAAATTTTGATGTCCAGTCAATTTAAACGTTAGGGCAAACTGGCATGAAAGCTCTTCAAAGCACTCAAAATTTTACTTCCGTCAAGTCCTTTGAAGCCATCCACAATGTTGGAAATTTGGGTTGGCGCAAACCTGAAAACCCGATTTTTTGAAAATATCGCCATCTCCAACTGATTCACAGGCTTGGAAGTGAGCTTGAAGCAAGTCCGTTGGTTCAGGGTGATGACCTCCGCCCCTGCAAACTCAATGATGGGCTTGTCGAACAGGATTTCAGCAATTCCTTCCAAAGAGCCGTTCCCCGGAAGCTGTTCGATTCTTACCAACTGCCAATACCAGTTCAGGAAACGATTGACTGACCTGATGGGGATTTCCCTTAGTTCTATCCCCCGGTCAACGAATGACCACATGGTTTCAACAGCTGAGTGGATAGCCCCGATAAAGTATTTTTTCGGATTGCTGACAGCCACGTCATCGGCATAGTGCCGACCAAAAGCATAATCGTTGAGCATTGCCCAAACGTCAGCCTGATAGTCTGCCTCCTCAATCACCTTTGGGAAGCGCCCAATCCCGGTGGCGATTTCTTGTGTCAGGTTGTGACCATTGGGCGAGTAGTGCAGGGCTTCGTGAAACAGAAACAATCGCCCTGCCTGCATGGTATTTGCCTTCGTGTTTTTTCGAAAACGGTGGTTAACCGATATGAAGAAACTGTCATCCAGAATCCAAGCGCAGTTTTCATTGTCGTATTTGAACCCATCCGCCACGGTTTTCTGGTCAAGGTCAATTTTATCATCCTTCAATGAGGTTTGGGGCAGACCGGGCAATTTTGTCCAAATATCAGGGGCATTGATAGCTCCATTTTTTGCAACGGCACTGAGCCAGCTCTTGTCCTGCTCCGCAAGCCCAATATAAGGGATGATTCTTTCTTTTAATTCCTTGTTCCATTTTTTCCTCAATGCGGCTGCGTTTTTGATTTCCTCTGAGGTGAAAGCTTGTGTATCATCCGAAAACTTGGTGATCAAAATAGCTTCCTTGTACTTGGGCGTCTCGTCCTTGTCGAACTGATATGTTTGCACATAAGGGAAAATGGTGGGGTTGATTTTAGTGCCCAAGGCAAACGGTACGCCCGCAGAGGTAGAGAGGAACAAGTGAATCTTGTCCCGGTCAGGCAGATAGTTGTTGACAGCACTAAGGATTTCCTGAAATTGGCTAACCAATTGGTTAATCTGGTCGGAAGAATGGATGGAATCAGGTTGAGTTTTAGTCAGCTTTATATCGAACTCGTTTGTCGGATTGGAAAGAATCTCATGGGTGTGCTGTGGTTCTATGCGGTAGGACGTACTGACCCTGATGAAGACATCCCCCTTGCCTTTTTCGATATGGGTTGGAAGTTCCAATGGCTCAAATTCCGTTACAAACCCGCTGACAGGTTCAATGTCCCTATACCAGACTTTTTTGTCGTGGTGAAACTGGTAAACCCAGAAATTGCGAAACCCCTTGCACAGAAATCCGAAGTGGAATGCCAGAGGTATTGGCGCTAAACCAAAGTAGGCAATCAGCGCATTGGGGTATTTTTCCAGTTCCGGCTCTACCTGCATGGCGAATTTCCTTTGCTGCTCCAATGCCAACTGCTCGAAGGGAGCATCATAGAGCGTCTCCAACTCCAGGTCTGGAAACGAAAAATCAAAATGGAATCTTGGGCTGTCCAACCCATCTGGGAGTGCGGCAAAGCATTCTTCCTTGGTGATTTTTTTGCCTATTCCCGCATGGGTGATTACAAATACTGCGTCGGAATTGATTTGCATAAATTGAGAAAATGAAGTTTTGGTGAATGGATTAATGGGGTGCTTCCGGTCCAAGCCACTTTCCCGTTTCGACCCATTTTTCATAGAAATAAAGCCAAACGTACACCAAAGGCACTATGTCCTTGGCGATGGAATGGCGGCTGGTCCATACAAAAATGTCAGGTTTGTAAAGACAGAGACGCCCATCCTCATAGAGATGTGGGCAATCCCTTTCAAGTTTGCGCGAGGTAACAAAAACCCGTGGAGCTGTATTTGCCCCATACTCTAACTTGATTTTGTACTTGGAAAAATCGCCCTCCACTTGTCCTTCTGGCATATCGAAGAAAAAGGGGCAAAGCCCGAAAGTGAACCTTGATTTAGCAGAATGGAATCGGTCGGTTGTCCTTTTAAAGTCCTTAACAAGACCCTGCTTTTCGAGTTCGAGCAGCCCTTCCACCTGCCTCCTTCCATCGAAGCGTACTTGCCTTGGCATCCTAATGTTTGAGTTTCCCATACGAACCACCGACGTTTGCTACTGGAGTTTTGTAATTTGTTGAGGTCGAGCCAAGAACCAATGTTCCGGCTGTTTGGGCAGCACCAATGCTTTTCGCCTCGGATGTCTCTGGAACTGGAAAATCATCGCCGAACTCATCCCGGAGAATTTTGCAGGCTTTTTTCAAATCATCTTCATCAAGTGCCTTGTCCAAATCGTCCAATAGCCGCTTCAATTTATCCTCAAAATCCTTCATCTGAGCATCGGTCATCTTCTCAAACAGGTCGTTTCCGGGTGGTACTGGTAGGTAAACCTTTAGCCGCCTGACGAACGATTTTTTTTCTTCTGACCAGTACTCCTGAAAATTGTCCAGCATGGAGCGAACCAATCGGCGGAGCGCCTTGCAGTCGTTGTACTCCAATTTGCCGTCAACCCAATCCTTAGTTGGTGAAAACCAATTCATAGCGCAGGCGGTTATGCCGATTCCAATCGGGCGGTTAGTGCCGCTGGCGGAAAAATTGGCATCCTTCCACCGTTTCATGTCCCGGATTGACCGAATGAACTGGCGGTGGTCATCGCCAGAATACTTGCCATTGAATATATTGAGGAGGGCTTTGGGTTCAGAGTTTTCGTAAAAATGAGAGTTCTTGTCATGTGGAACCCCACGAGCCAGATAGCTTTTTTTGTCCTCGTTCCAGTCAGCGCCAGAATAGGAAGCAAAGTCAACGTGCATGGATTCTTCACCGTTCTTGTGGTATTGTGTCCTCATGCAAGGACGCTTGTAAAGCACCGTTCTATTACCCTTGTTGAGAGCAAGATAAATCCATGTCTTTACTTCCATCGGCGTGTAAGCCCCTTTTGCGAAGTGGTAAACGATAGCCACGTCAATATCGTAGTCCTCACCGTCGAGTGGCTTGATGCCCGTCCCCATAGCGTATGACCCCTGGTTGAACGAATGGAAAGTGATTTTTTCGGTCTTGTTTTCCTCTGCCTGTTTGTCCAGCCATTCCTTTAGCTCTTTGAGCAGCAGGTCTCTTTTTTCCTGAAGTGCAGCTTTGTCATCAAAATCAAGCTTGATAGCTTGGTGAAAGTCGAGGAATTTCTTTTGCAGGTCTTTGTGCATCTGAAATTTGTTTGAGTTAGAAAATCAGAAAGCGCCGTCTAAGTCGCCGACAACTTCCTATTAAAATCAGAGTTAATTTATCCCCTTCACTATATTTGCTGTCGACGAGACTTTTTTTGCCGCCGCGTGGCAAATTTTTTTCCCTCATCAGCATTATTACCAGAAAGCAAAACCTAAAACCTTCCCTGAGCATGACTAAAACCGATTTGGATGCCCTCCAAAAACACAATTGGGAAGAAGCTTTCATCAAGTTGAAGGCCAATGCCGCCCACTTGCTCAAATACCGCTATCGTGGTCTTTCGTTTCCAAAAGGTAGGACTTTGCAGGACTTCATCCAAAGCGCGATAGCCTCCATCTTTGACCCTGACAGCACGCGGAAATGGGACAGCCAGAAACACCCGGACATCAACAAGTACTTGATGGACGTGATAAGCAGCATGATGTCCAACCTGTTTAACTCGATAGAGGCGAGAACTACTTCCAGTTTTCCCCAAAGCCCAACAGAAAGCAATCCCTCATACTATGATTTCCCAGATTCTCCTTTGGATTTGGATACTGGAATGGATTTGGAGTCCCTGATAAGACAGGTGCAAAAAGACTTGGAAGAAGATGAGGAGGCATCTTTTGTTTTCATGGAGCGGCTGGATGGGTTGCCCAACCGTGAAATTGCCCAATCACTTGGCTACGAAGTCAGAATTGTTGAGAATGCCCAAAAACGGATTAACAGAGTAATCGAAAAATACAAGAAAAAACTCCTCTTATGAGACCGGGAAAAGCCGAACTTCAAAAAGAAAATATGCTCCAACTCCTCTTTTTGGAGGATGTTGAGATGGCAAAGTCCTTTCTGCGAAAAGAGGGGTACAACCCCGAAGAAGATGGCAAGAAGGGTGCTTTGTTCGTTCAAAAACTACTGCGGGATGCCAAAATCGCTCAGGCAGACGCTAAAGTTACATTGTGGGAGAAGGCAAAAAAACTGCTTCAAGAAAAGGGTTCTGTTTCAATGGAAAGCCTTATTCCAAGTTTTTCGCAATTAGAGGGCATACCAGTTTTTAATAGAAAGTTGTCAGAGATTGACCCCGAAGACATCGCAGAGATTTTATCCGAGCAGCAGCTTTTGGAAATGATTGAGCAACTTGAAAAACAGGAAGGCGACGCCGCCGAATGACCATGGGAGACTGGAAAGCCAAAATAGCTGCGGATACCCTGCTTAAAGAATATGCCATCACCGAGCCAAACGAGGTGGAATTGGAAACCGTGGTTAAGACGGAAGGAGTGTTGCTTGAAACAAAGCCAATAAAAGGGGCTGATGGCAGGATTGTTTTTCATGGCAAACGCGCTGTCATTGTCGTGAGCAGTCAAATCACCCATCCCGGAAGGCGACGTTTTGTCATCGCACATGAATTGGGGCATTTCAAAATGCACAAAGAACTCAAGACCAATTTCCAATGCACTGAAGCTGATTTTTTGGATTTTCACACGAGTGGCAGTCACGAGACGGAAGCCAATGTTTTTGCCGCTGAGTTCCTGATGCCTAAATTCATATTCAAGAACGAGATACCGAAGGGCAAAGCCCCGCACGAATGTGTGTTCTCGCTTTCTGACAAGTTTCAAACAAGTTGGACGGCTACTGCCATGCGTTTCATTGAACACGGAAATTTCCCTTCATGCTTGTTGTTCTCGAAGGCGGGATTTGTCAAATGGTACAAACGAAGCGATGATTTCATTGGCAAATATCCGAGACAGGGTGAGCCAGTTCCAGCCAATTCCATTGCTGCGGAATACTTCAAAAAAGGAGCGCCAAAAGATAATCCCGGCATTATCCAGCCAGTTTGGTTTAAAGACGACTTGCCGCGTGACTGCTATTTTTACGAATACTGCCTTCCCATCCCAACTCAAAATGCGGCATTAAGTCTTGTGTGGCGGTGTGAGAAGTTTTGATATTGGTACAAATGGCCGGACGAGTTTCAGTATGTGCAGCGGGGAAGCCAGTTGAGGTTGGATTTTTGAGAGCGGATGATTTTTGAAACCATTGCAGCGCAAAACGAAAACATACCATGCAAAACTACCTCACCCAACTGCTTACCGACATTGAAGCGGCCATCCTTCACTGCTGGCAGAAATGCCCGCCGCACTACTACCAAATGGGTCTGCCCGAACGCTACCTTGAGCCACCCGCTGGTTGGGACGGCCCGCCCTTGGGATATGCCCGCAACGACGACTCGCTCGATGGTTTTTTCACCAAACTGGAATCCGAGGACGTGCTGTCCAATCCATTGCCGCCCGATGAAACCCTCTTGCCCGTCCCGGAAGCGGAAGAACCGAATCCAGACGATGCCCTGCCGCCAGACCCGGAATTCGTGGCCACCATCGAAGAAGTGGAGGACTACCTGCACGGCAAGCCGGAGCTGTCCATGTTCTACCATTTCGGCTTTGATGCAGCGCAGTTCCCGCCGCCCGAAAAACTGACCAACGATGAACTCAATATACTCACCCTCGCCCTTTGCCGCCTGTGGGCCGCCTTCAACTTCACCCCCGTTTTCCCGCAGGCAGCGCCCGGGCGGGTGGTCTATCCGCTCCTCCTCGAACGCATGGGCAAGCCCGCCTTCGCCTTCGAGCACGGGAATGTGGGTGTGGAATTCTGCCACTATGAGCCAGCGGATTGCCCGTTTGGGGAGTGGTGCGATTGTAGGGAGTTTTTGGATGGAGTGTAATGATGTTTTTACTTGGGGTGTTGATGTTTTTTTATATACTTGCATTTTCAAAGCCCTATTCAAATGCCCATTCCCATTCAAAAATACCTTCAAACCAACTTCCAATTATTTGATTGGAAGCAATTTCCCTTCCTTTCTCCCACGACAATAGGTGATTTTGATTTCAAGCATTTAGGCCCACATTCCTTTCAATTTTTTCTACTGCTCAAGGCACTCAATGATTCTGAAGAAAGGGATTGCTTTCATTTTCAACTTCCATCTAGGGAGGCGCAGAGTGATATTTTGAAGGCCACACTTTTGAGTGTAGTATTGACACATTACTACTTGAACTTGGCGACCACAGAGGAGTATAATGGCTTGCCCAAAACCGGAACAGTTGTTTATAGTCGAGGCAGGAGAGATTTTTTGCGATTCTGTGGTACATCTGGAGATTGTTTTTGGTTTGAACCAGTACTGGAAAGAAAACAAGACAGCGAACTTAAAGTAGAAGTAAAAAAATCCAACTTCTGGAAGTACCCAAATTTGCCTTCTGCCGAAGATTTTCCCTACAATCGAAATTCAGTTAAGCACTTGGAAGAGTTCTTCCGATTTTTCCAAGAATACTTGCCATCCTTCGAGCCTCTTTTCCAATTTTCAAAAAAATGCTTACTCATTGCTCCGCCAGAAATAGTGACATGCCTCAATTTTTCCATGCCCATTCGATACAATGGCAGCAAACACTACCAAGTTCCGGCAGAGCCACTAGTGGAAATAGTTAATGATTTTGAAGCGGGCAGGCATATTTTAAAGGAAAACACCTTTCACTCTTTGATAGTACTAGGTGGAAGCCGTTACAAGTACAACCTTGACAAAATTAGAGACGCTTTTGACGAAGGGTTGTTTAAAAAATTGATTGTTGTTGGGGAAGCAGAAGTTTCTTCCTCTTTTGGTTTCAAGAAATGGCGATGGACTGAACCTGAATGGCGCACACTAACCAATCTTGAGCCTTGTCCAACCTTACCTACTCTACCCTTGGTTGACTTAGCAGTAAAGGATTTTAAGCGGCAATTTGACAAGCTGAAAGCGGCATTCACATCATGGAATGTAAACCCTTCTACACTGACAGAAATGGGCAGGCGGTTCTTGCAGTATTTTTCAAGGCTTGCCTTGCCGGGTGTTCAGTCAAATGCTCATCAGTTCTTCGAACAGCAGTTTTTGGAAAATCATTGGCTTGAGATAGCATTCCGGGAAGCCGGAGCGGACGATGCCTTCTCAATGTTTTGTGAAGAATTGCGAATATTGTTAGATGCCTTTTCCCAAACATTCGAGAATCAAAAACTGAATTACATCCTTTCCCAAAGTGGACAAGGCGAAGAGTTCTTCATAGTTACGGAAAAATGGCAGGCTGATTTGCTTAACCCACTTTTTGAAGAACACCATAAGCATACCCATAAAGCCATTTCCCCAGGAGAACTAAAGAGGCTGTTAAGGGAGGACTTACCTTCAAAGAACAAAGCAAAGAAAACTCATTTTATCTTCCTCTACCTTCATTTTCGTCCCATTCATCCAACCTATTACCTCGAATTGTATCGTCGGTCGCTTGATTTTGGCGATGCTACCTTACTGTACTATGACGGTATCGAAAACCAGAGGATTGAGGCACTGAATGCCTTTTCAGAGAAATGGAATCACAATTGGATGGAAGATGCCGACCGTGACTGGTTCATGCCCAAGCCTTTCCGGGATTTCGTAAAATTCGACTTCGTTCAAGAGACAAAGGCAGAAGCTTCGGAAACAGTAATGGTCATCGAGGCTTTGCAAAGTTTGGCCGATGCAGAAGAAGATAAAAACCTTCAATCCATCAAGGACTATTTCAACCAACGCTTTGGTATATTGGACGACTTTGAAAAACTTGGTTCTGAGCGAACGTTAACCGGAATTTTTGAGACTCAAAAAGAGGGAGGCCCTGAAAATGACAATGTAGAAAACACTACAGTTCGGCTAAATAGAAAGTGGTTGATTGTATTCGACGATGATTCTTCAAAGGATTGGTACGAGGACGTCGTGATTGCCAAGATTGGCTCTGACGGAAAATTTGCCCCCATTCGTGTTCCAGATTTATGCAGTGGAGATAGAGTGGCCGCTGATTTCGATATTCGCTTTGATAACAGCTTCGAAGCCCTAAAGACCATTCCTGACCTGCGCCCATTCTTTAAAGAAATCAGGTGGGCAAGCAAAGAATGGCGTTTGTGGTTGAACAATATACTGGAAGTTTATAAAACACAGCACGGAGGACGAGAGCATGCTGCCTGGCAAGAGTTTTACAAAAAACTCGATGTTTCAGTTGCTGAGTCTCAAGTTAAGACTTGGCTAAATAGTCGTGAAGAGTATTATTTTCCCAAAAAAATCGAAGACTTCGAGAAGGTGCTTGTACTGCGTTTAAAAAAAACGCATCCTGGTCACCTAGAACAAGTCAAACAGGAAGCTGAACGCATCAAGCGCTCACGTGACCTCTCAGCCAGTTTTAGGGAGGAAATGACACAGTTGAGCCATGAACTTTCGACTTTTCTCGCCACTAAGCAAAAAGGCAAGTATTTGGCAAACATCCCGCCGCCGCATATTGAGGCCATGTTGAGATTCAAGGAACTTAAAACGGTCAAAAGCGTAACAAAAAAAGAGAGTTAAGTTTCAGTTAGAGGTAACAGAACCATGGAACATACTCCCGTAGCTGTCTTGAATATTTGGTAATCAACTAAAAGATATTTACAACAATGAGCCAACCACGTGACTTTTTCATCGAGCATCTCCAGGGTACGCTCATCGGACCTGGGGGAGATGTTTACGGCTCGTCAAATGAGGAGGAATTGCTTTCAAGTCTGCCGCTACAAACCTACCATTCTGCCATTCTTTTTCCAGAAAGGAAAACCCCCGATTCTGAGGAAGAAAAAGAACTGACCAACCTAGCTGCTACTTTTTCCCAAGATAGTGAAACACCGGGCGGTTCCTACGATGCCGAACAATCCAACCCTTCTAACGCAGTCGGTGGCAAACGACAAGAAGCCAAAGAAGTCTATCAAGAGGCGAACAGTTACTTCCCGACCAACTGTGGGTTGACATTTTGTGTAGAGCAAGAAGTAAGAGAAGTGGAGGTGAGTTTCAGTGCAGGTAAGTATGTTCTGCTTGATTGGAAATCCAGTGAAAGATGGTCACTCGTTCGTGCAAAAATCAACAGGCAAGATTTTGAGACATTGAAGAATGACCCAGATTTTCCTTTTTCCAATCTGCTCGAATACGAGATGTTCAAAGAAAGTGAAGGTTGGTTTTGGCTTAGAGATAAGCCTGCCGAAAACCAACGAGAAGCAATAAAGAAGCTAAAAGAGTATTCCAATGCAGCGACCGAGCGAAGCAAGATGGCTCTTCGGCGTTTCGAATTACTGTATGCGGGAAGGATTTCGAGACGAATTCCGCTAAATGAAACGCTCTTATTGCCAATACAGGATACACTCGAACCTGTGACAGTTTTTGAAAATGAAACTGGAGTTCCAATAGCCAAATGTTGGGTCAAGGTCATTCCCTCCAATGGCAAGAACTACGTCAAAATCCTGCTTGCTAACACTGCTGAGAAACACCCTGCCAACAAGTTCTCATTGGGCAAGGAAGAGTTGAATGAGAAATGCCTTTTTCAGGTAAAAATTACGGTTCATGCCTCCTTACAACCATGTAAAGACAGGCTCAATATTAGTGACTTCGACCCCGAAGCAGCTACCATAGCTTTCCAGCACAGACATTTACACAGCTATGGAATTGGCCACGGATGCGCAGTGGATTGGAATGGAGGGGAACCCCCGACCAAGGTAGAAACTACTTTTCTACCACAAGTTACCATTCCGAAGGTTAGCAATGGATTTAGGGAAGGGCAGGGAGATTTTAGGGAAATCGCCACTTTGAAGAACCTTTCTATTTGGTCCCCTTTCACACAGGAGGAAATTTGCAGCCGATTGTTTCGCTTTGCAGATGGCTATGCTTTCTGGATAACAGGGCAAAAGGCCCATATGACAGATTTGGACTTTGATAGCCGTCCTGTTGGCGCATCTATCCTAGAGAAACAATCAGCGGCTCTTGAAAGGCTTTATCGCAACATAGAGTTGTTGAGGAATGACAAAAAAGTGTTTGACTGTTTCCGTTTGGCGAATACTGCGATGTTTATTCAGATTTTCATTTCGGCTGACCCACGTTTTGGCAAACAGGAAAAAGACTTGGCTGACTTTGAATCACTCGTCACTCAACATCCGAGTCTGAGTTTTGATGACCTAGATTTTTTCAAAAACACCTCGCCTATTGATATTTCAGGTAAGGAGATACAGCTTGCTTATCGCCCTTTCCAGTTGGCATTCTTCCTGCTCAACTTGGAAAGCATTGTAGAAGAGGAAGCACCCGACAGAGAATTAGTGGATTTGCTTTGGTTTCCAACAGGTGGTGGCAAGACAGAAGCATATCTGGCGCTTACGGCTTTTACAATTTTTTGGCGACGCACAAATCATCCGGGCAAAGGAGAAGGGGTGTCCGTTATCATGCGCTACACCTTGCGGTTACTCACCGCCCAGCAGTTTGAGCGGGCAAGCCGGCTGGTTTGTGCCCTCGAATTTCTGAGAAAAAACCAAACCAAGTTCCCAGAAGAGCGCCTTCGTCGGCTTCAACTTGGGGAGCGGATTGGCATTGGCTTATGGGTAGGTGAAGCCACAACGCCAAACACGCTAGATACCGCAAGGGAAAAATTGGGCACTGGTAGCGACCCGAACCAAAAAAGCTTGAAATATGCACTTAATCAATTGAACAAAGGGGAAGAATCAAACCCTGCTATTGCCGAAAGCCGCAACGTATTCCAAATCTCTGCCTGTCCTTGGTGTGGCTGTAAACTCATCAGTAAGCAACCTAACACTGGAAATTACCGTGCAGGTTTTGAAGTGGACAGGAACCGCTTTTTGGTCAAATGCCTCAATAATAGATGTGCTTTTCAGAAAGAAATTCCACTGGATGTGGTGGACGAGAGCCTTTACAACCATGTGCCATCCCTGTTGTTTGCCACCGTGGACAAGTTCGCCCAACTGGCTCATCGGGAAGAAGGGCATGTGTTTTTTGACTCGATTGCGAAGCGAAATTTGCCTCCTGACCTTATCATACAAGATGAGTTACACCTGCTGAATGGTCCGCTCGGCTCCATTGTTGGGCTTTTCGAGCTAATGGTGGAAATCTTGTGTTCGAGAGGTCAACGCAAGCCGAAAATAATTTCTTCCACAGCGACCACACGAAATACTGACGAACAAGTAAAAGCACTCTATGGTGGGCGCTCGGTAAATGTCTTTCCTCCACCAGGGCTGGCTTATGACGATAACTATTTTTCATTCATTGAAAAAGGTGAAGGACATCGTTTGCACATAGGTCTCATGCCAACTGGGAAAACTTTTGCGGATACACAGGTCAGGGCAGTTTTGCCTCAGCTTCTTCTCGCCCGCCTGCTCCTATATAAACGGTTTCTTGATGCTGGAAAAGATGCAGTAGAACGGATCAACCCTTATTGGACGATAGTTTCATACTACAACACATTGAAGGAGGTGGGAAAGGTTTACAACAAGGTTGGGGACGAAGTACTTGCCGAGCTAAAACGCCTGCACAGGCAGTATGGAGTGGATGCTCACGACTTGGGCTTCAATCATTTTGGGTTGGTCAACCGTACGAAGGAACTGACCAGTCGCATACCAAGCCATCAAATCAAAACTGCTTTGAAAGAGCTTGAAGCGCCTTTTAACATTGAGAAAAAGCAAGGCGACAGTAGGGTTTTTACCAATGTGAAAGACACGGTGGATTTAGTATTGGCGTCAAATATGTTCTCGGTTGGAATAGACATAAGCAGGTTGAACCTGATGCTGATGAATGGCCTTCCAAAAAACATTGCTGAGTATATTCAGGCTTCCAGCCGTGTTGCACGTTCCGATGCGGGCTTGGTATTTAACCTGATGGATGCCAACAGGGCAAGGGAGAAGTCATTCTTCGAGCATTACCGACCGTTCCATGAAAGCTACTACCGCTACGTGGAACCTCTTACAGTGACGCCTTTTACCGATGTGGCATTTAAAAAAGTACTGAATGCTATCCTCGTTTGCTACGTTCGGCATGTCAAAGGGAACAATAGGGACAAAGATGCCCATGAGTTTGATGGAAACATCGGGCAACTACAGGATTGGGTGAAGGAAAGGATTCCTGATAGGGAAGACTTTCAGATGGCTGGCCGTCTTTTAGGGTATCTCAAGGAAGAGTGGCTTCAAAAAATCCGGGATAAAAAATCGGCCAAAGACATCCTCACATACAAAGACGGGCTTATCGAACCAACTGCCTCTAATGGTGATTGGGCATTGATGAATTCCATGCGTGAAATTGATACGACCAGTCTCGTTGAAATCCAAATCATAAAAAACACTACCCGACATGACGCCGAAATGGAAATCGAAAACTGATAAGGACAAAAAGCAAATGAAGTACCCCAAGTTAGAAGCACTTCAAACGCGTAAGCTAATCAGCGCTTACGGTGGTGTTGGCTCAATCGTAGAAACCCGTGACGGCGCTATCTTTATTAGCCCTTTTGACGAATGGGCTTTTTTCAAAAAGAGACGCCATGAGTTTCCCGCTAATCATGTGGACGACCCCCGTTTTATCAATCGTTTAAAAAAGTGGTTTGAAAAACTGGAGGCTTTGGTTTGCATCCCTGCCAATGACTATGACGATAATCATTTGCCGACCAACTGGGATGAAACTGCTTCTGCTACCTATTTCCCAAAATGGATGTTCTGTCCAGAATGCAAACGTTTCGACCATTTTGATAACTGGCTTCGGCGTTGGGAGGACAAATTCAAGAACAATAAGAAAAAAGACAGTTTCTTGCCGCCAGCCTGTTGCGAATGTTCGAAAGAGAGACGGCATGTTTGCCTTGAACAAATTCGCTTCATACTTACTTCGCCTTCTGGCAGTATTTGCGATGTGCCATGGGAAAGGTGGGTGTTTGCCAAAGTGGAGCCAAACAGAGGGCAACAAGAATCAGGTGGGGATGAAATAATCTCTGAAGATGAGCAACAGAATAGCCGCCTTGATTTCGATGCTCCTATTCCCCAGGATGTTTATTATGAGTATCGGACTTCCGATAAATTCACCAATTTGACCGGTATCAATATCGTCGCAAAGAGCATTGATACACACAAGGAGGTAAAAAATCAGACATTAAGTGGTGTTTTTAATTTGAGGGTAGAGGAAGACAAGGTTCTACCAGAAGAGAGTTTTGCTCACTCAAAAATGAAGGTCGCCGTAAGGAGTAGCAATAGCGTCTATTACCCAAATATCTTGCAGAGCCTTTGGCTACCTTCTACGTTTAAACCCGTTTCGGAAGCAGTTGTCAGCGAAATAAAGAAGTATGTATTTGAGAAAAATTTCACACCGGAAATTATTGAACAGATTTTGGATGCCCGTGAGATAAAGGTCAGTCGGAAGATGATTGAGCGTTTGGTAGAAAACAACTTCGAAATGTCTTCCGATGTACCTATAGAAGAAAACGAGTACCGCCGTGGGGAGTATCAATTCATTGCTTCCCAAACAACAAGGTTTGAGGAAGAAGAGGGACGATTGATTTTTGAGCCTGTGAAACCCTCTTTTGTAAACGTTCCGGGTGTGAGGAGCATTTACAGGATGGACAAGCTCAAACTGACGGCGGTGCAGGCTTCATATACACGTCAAGAGCCGATGGATAAAGACTACTTCCTCATCCCAGACTCTGGTGATGTGCGTACCCGGGAAGGACAAAGGCTTTGGAAAAGGTATACATCCAAGTACGGCAAACTAACAAAATACCTTCCGGCAGTCGAGAATTATGGCGAGGGTATTTTTGTTGACTTTGACAAAGTTACAATTGACTCGTGGCTTAATAGCTCATGTGGTCCCGTCATTGAAGAGCGAGCAGCATATATCCAAGAGAATTACCTGCGAAACCGCATGAACCCTTTGGAGAAAAAAGTTGTCAGCGCCAAACTTTTACTTTTACATACATTCTCTCACCTGATTATCAAGGAACTGGAATTTTCTTGCGGGTATCCCGCTACCTCCCTGCAAGAACGGCTATATGTTGGAGATGATATGCAGGGAGTACTAATTTACGTTATGGCAGGAGCGGAAGGTAGTTACGGCGGCTTGGTTTCCCTTTGCAAATCGGAGAAAATTGGGAAGTTGATTAAAGCGGCTCTTCTCAGAGCAACAGACTGTGCGTCTGACCCTATCTGCTGGCACACCGACCGACAAGGACAAGGAGTTGGTGGGGCCAATCTTGCCGCCTGCTTCTCCTGTGCCATGTTGCCAGAAACGTCCTGCGAGGAGTTCAACCGATTCTTGGATAGACGGCTTGTTGTAGATGGAGAATTTGGGTTTTTCAAGTAGAAGTTAGAGGACTGGAATATTGTTTTTGTTGGCGAATCCCCCTAACTTTATTCTACTTTTTCAAACTATTCTGTGCTATGAACCAACCCGCCTCTACAGCGCCCCGGCGGGATGTCGGGGTATCTACCATTGGCTATTGCAAGGACTGCAAAGCCCGATGGCAAGGCAGCAACGCCGCCTACGACGCCATCGCCCACCACGAATCCACTGGCCACAACATCCGGGTCGAACAGACCATCTTCTGGGAACGAAGGACAGGCCAAAGTCTTCAGTCCGCAGTTGGTAGTCCAGTGCCATCTGTTGCGACCTGACTGCCCACGGCCCACTGTCAAAATGTAAACTCAAAATTTGTGCTATATGAAAAGACCACTCTCCCTCGCAGGGTTTGCCCTGCTTGCATTTTCGGCATTCGCACAGGTGCAGCCGCACAAGTGCCAATGCTCCTACTTCATGTCCTTCAATTGGGCGTTTTCCTACCCCGGCATGTTCCAAGCCGCCATTGACCCGCAGGCGGAGACGATGACCGTTGCGCCATTGAGCGGAGCATTCACGGGCATTGCCTCCATTGCCGTTTATGAGTCCCTCAACTGTGGGTATCCGGCGGAGTGCGCCTATGAATTCGACGTGCCGATGTCTGGCCTGGTTCAATTGCCGGAAGGGTTCATGTCTTGCGCCCTCGATGCTTCCCCGTTTTTCTTGAAGCTGTGCTGGTGGCGGAAGCTGGAGTTTCAAAGCCTTCAAATGTCGGCGGTTGAAATGCGGTAGCTACATTTGTGCTTAGATGCAGGCAAAACTACGAGTAGTTTTGCCTGCGTTTTTTGAATCGAACCGATTCTAATTCCCCCAAATTCGGGGGGATTAGAAAGCAAACACTTGATTGGTTTATGAAAAGTACCCTCAACGTCAAGGGAACTGCCATCACCATCTTCAGCCAAAACGAAGCGGATTATGTCTCGCTGACCGACATAGCCAAAGGTTTTGTGGACAATGAAGAACAGCGCAATTCCGACTACTTCATCCTCAATTGGCTGCGGCTCGGCAACACGGTCGAGTTTCTCGGCGCTTGGGAGCTTTTGCACAACACTGGTTTTAATCCTGTCGGATATGACAGGATTAGAATGAACCTGACGAGCAACGCCTTCCGACTTTCCGTGAAAAAATGGCTGGAAGAGACCAACGCAATTGGCATCCTCGCAAAGCCTGGGCGCTATGGTGGTACTTTTGCGCACAAGGACATTGCCATCCAGTTCTGCTATTGGCTCAGTCCGACCTTCCAGATTTACCTCATCAAAGAGTTCCAGCGTTTGCAAGAGGAGCGCCGGGATGCCCTGCATTGGGACGTCCGCCGCCTGCTCACCAAGGTCAACTACCACCTTCACACCGATGCCGTGCGTACCAACCTCGTGCCGCTAATTGACTGGCACTCCCGGCGTGAAGGTTTCTACTTCGCCAGCGAAGCCGACGTGCTAAATGTTGCTGTTTTCGGCATGACCGCCCAACAATGGAAAGCGGCCAACCCGGAGGCGAAGGGCAATATGCGTGACCATGCCTCGCCAGAACAGCTCATCATCCTTGCCAACCTCGAAGCCATCAATGCCGAACTCATCCGGGAAGGGTTGAGCCAGGACGAACGGGCGGCCAAGCTGAACGAAATTGCCGTTTACCAGATGCAGATACTTGCCAATTTGCCAACTTTGAAGGGATTGCCGGGGAAGAAAGGGTAGGGGGTGAAGATTTCACGAACTTTTTTCAAACTTAAAACGGAGTCGAAAAGTCGTTTTAATCTCTCGATTTCGAGGGATTTCAGTTGACCGACCGACCAACCGTACAGGTTTGGTTTTGACTGTCTTCATTAACCGTGCGGAATTCTGCATGGTTTGATAGCGTCCTTATCGGGCGGTACTCTCGCCACAAACTTGCAACCTGGCCTTTTTCTTTGTTCTTTTGCGCAAACAAACGCCATGAAAAAGCAATACTCCTCACGCAACGCTGAAACACTTCGCTCGCTACTGGCACAGCTCAACAAAGTCGGCATCTTCCCTTTTGGCTTCACCACCAAGTTTGCGGAGGAGACGGGTTTGGCACTAACCTCTATCCGGGCAGCCTTGAAGGGGCAGAGCGCCGCCATCGAGACCCAAGAAGCCCTCATCAGCCGTGCGGAGGAGATGACCAGCGTCATAGCCACCCGCCCCAAGCCGCTCGACTTTTCCCACCTCAGCGTTGCCGAACTCATCGAACAACGCCTACTGCCCACGGGCTACCTTGAGCAAGCCGCCGCCCTTGCCAACACTTCCATCAATGCCGTAGGCTGGTTTGCCAAAAACCAACGGGAAGGCGCCAACCGTTACGAAGCCACAGAACCCATCGAGAAAGCCCTGCTCCAATTGGCGGGTTACAACAAGGAGCGGGAACTTATCCACCGGGCAGAAAGGATACTGGAACACCTTTCAAGGCAGGCATAAAAAAAGCCAGTCGTGGTGACTGGCACAGTTGTTTTTGAGCTTGCACCCAAAAATCATAGACCTTGCGAAGCTACGCTAATCCTGGTTGATTCCAATTTCCTACTGGTCGCCCTCGCTTCAATAGCTTGTTAAAACTCCTAACCCAACCCCGTCGCACGAGCGGGCTGCCGCCCGAATCAGATAGCGGTATTTGCTTTTAGTGGCGGGGAGGGGGCGCTTGCCGCCGCCCCCCTCCCCGA
>Ga0075012_10000122_pt1 | contig 76805 bp, 66 predicted proteins | sample All_14_2_FD_71474 | JGI IMG/M metagenome (GOLD analysis project Ga0075012, IMG submission 71474) | Freshwater microbial communities in response to fracking from Pennsylvania, USA - Allegheny Zone_MetaG_DW_15 | ecosystem: Environmental > Aquatic > Deep subsurface > Groundwater > Drilled... | reverse complement strand
TCGGCGGCCTGGTCAGGGAACCGCTGGATCAGGCGGCACTGGATCGGCTGGAGGAGCATCTGCTCGAGAGCGACCTGGGCCCCGCCGCCACCGACCGGATCGTGGCCCGGTTCCGCGACCTTCGCTTCGGCAAGGTCTCGGACGAGCGTGAGGTCAAGGAGGCCCTTGCCGAGGCGGTCGCGGCCGAGCTTCTGCCGCGCCAGGCCACCTTCGATCCGCTCGCGGAGGTCGCCAATGGGATCAAGCCCTTCGTCGTCCTGTTCGTCGGCGTCAACGGCTCGGGCAAGACCACGACCCTGGGAAAGATCGCCGCCGACCTGACGGGCAGGGGCGCAAAGGTGATGATCGTGGCCGGCGACACCTTCCGCGCCGCCGCCCGCGAACAGCTGAAGGTCTGGGCCGAGCGCTCGGGTGCCGATTTCGAGAGCCGCCGGGACGGTGCCGATCCGGCCGGGCTGGCGTTTGATGCGTACACGAAGGCGCGGGCCGAGAACTACGACGTGGTCCTGATCGACACCGCCGGCCGGCTCCAGAACAAGTCCGCCCTGATGGACGAACTGCTCAAGATCGTCCGGGTCCTCAAGAAGATCGATCCGGATGCCCCGCATGAGACGCTTCTGGTGCTTGACGCCACCGTGGGCCGCAATGCCCTGGCCCAGGAACAGATCTTCGGCCGGGCGGCCTATGTCTCGGGTCTGGTGATGACCAAGCTGGACGGCACCGCGCGGGGCGGCGTTCTGGTCCCCGTGGCCCAGGCCTCGGACGCCCCGATCAAGCTGATCGGCGTCGGCGAGGGGATCGAGGACCTGCAACCTTTCGACGCCCGCGCGTTCTCACGGTCGCTGGTCGGGCTGGAGGATTGAATGACGGAACGGATCGAACCCGAGAATAAGCCGCCCACCTGGGTGCGCCAGGTCGTGGATTTCGGCGCCCTGGCGGCCTTTGCAGCGGTCTTCCTGTTCTTCCGCCTGCGGGGCCTGCCGGGTGACGAGGCCCTGGTTCATGCGACCTGGGGGCTGGTGGCCGGATCCGCTGTGGCCATCGTCGTCGGCCTGATGGTCGAACGCCGTCTGGCCCTGATGCCCCTGATCGTCGGCGGGTTCGCCCTGGTCTTCGGGGTGCTGACCCTGGTGTTCCAGGACGACCTGTTCGTGAAGCTGAAGGTCACGGTTCTGAACGCCTGCCTCTCCATCGCCCTTCTGGGCGGGGTCTGGCTCAGGAAGGAGCCGCTGAAGGCGCTCCTGGGGTCGGTCATTCCGGTGAACGACCGGGCCTGGCGTATCCTGACGATCCGCTACGGCCTGTATTTCGCGGCGGTCGCGGTGGTCAATGAACTGGTACGGTCCGAGGTTCTGGTGGCCTGGATGGCGGGCCGTATGGGCCTGACCGGGGTCGATCCGGCCGATGTCTGGGTCAGTTTCCGCGGCGTCCTCTGGCTGGCGTCGTCCGCCTTCGGAATTGCCAATGTGCCCCTGATCATGAAGAACCTGATCTCGGACGCGCCGGTCGACGTTACCGCTCCCGCCCGTCCCGATACCGCGCCGTGATCCAGGCGTCCGTCGAAGGCCGTGTCTCCATCAATGTCCGGAACGCAGCAGAAAGCGCCGGTTCAGCGGTTGCAGCGGGCGGGTGTTGCCGGGATGCAGCCGGGCAAAGATCTCGATCTGGGCCGTGGAGGCGGTGATCGGGGTTTCCAGGACCGCCCAGTTGACGATCTCGCTGCAAGGCGGCGTCGTCAGCGACCCCTCGTAGCGGAAATAGTCGCGATCGTCCGGCAGCATGGCCGCCAGGTCTAGCGTCGGACGATGAGCCTCCGACCCTTCCTTTGCGCCGTCCAGCACGGCCTGCAGAATCGGGTTGGCGGCCCCCTGTTCGGCAAAAACCCCCACGACGGCCAATGACCCGTCCGGCGCGGTGTGGACGAAATGAATCTCGAGCGGATAGCGATGACCGTTCAGCAGGTGCTCGCTGGGCTGGTGTACATGGAATTGCAGCAGCTGATAACCCTGCCCGCCCATGGTCATGTTGGAGCCGATGGCGGCCTCGACCTGGATGGCGTGGCCGGTGTCGAACACCCGCCCCGGCAGGGCGCGCCACTGGACGTCCAGCGGGCCGATGTCGGCGGTGATGGCATCCGACAGGTCAATGGGGCTTTCCTGCTGGCCGGTGTCGCAGGTCGCATAGGCGGGGTCGACCCGACCCCAGTACCGGGGTCCGGTGGGCCCGTCATAGGACCAGCTTGGCCCATGCGCTGCGGCGGGCGTGGCGGGCGCTGGGGCATGTTCCCCCGCATGATCCTGGGCAAAGGCCGGTGCCGCCGCTGTGAGCATGGCGGCAAGAAGGACAAGACGACGCATGAAGACACCCCTGATTCGTCTGGCGGCATGAAGCCGTTGATGTCGTGCAGATAGGCGAATGGAGTGAAAAAACGCTGAAGGCTCAAAGAGGGAACCCGAAGTGGTGCCGTTTAGGCGGAGCCGAACATCCTGAGGCGTCACACCAATGATTTGATCAGGATGCTGAGTCAGGGCGACCTGGCCGCGGAAATCCCGGCGGCCACGCCCGGGTGGGTCTTGTCCTGTTGGCCAGGGGCGGGCGCTGACACTTTCCCCCGATGTCAGCAGCCTTGCGACCGCTGTCGTGAAACCGTAAAGGCGCGCTGATAATCCTCCGTCCACGGCGGGGGTCGAACAGGGATTCGGGCCGTTCGGTCCGGGGTCTGGGCGAAGGAAACATCACCATGGTCAAGTCCGGCAAGTCGGCCAAACGGACGGGAACGCTCGCGGAATCGCCCAGCCACCTGATGCACCGTGTGCTGCAACTGGCGCTCGACATCTATTCCGACGAGGCCGGTCCCGACGGCCCGACCCAGCGTCAGTTTGCGGTGATGGAGGCGGTCGCCGCCAAATCGGGCCTGACCCAGACCGATCTGGTCCGGGCCACGGGTATCGACCGCTCGACCCTGGCCGACCTGGTCGCCCGGATGACGACCAAGGGCCTGCTGGAACGCGAGCGCTCGGCGATCGACGCCCGGGCCAAGGCCGTGAAGCTGTCAGAGGCGGGCACCGCCCTGCTGTTGGCGGCACGACCCCGGGTCGAGGCGGCGGACAAGCGGATCATGGCCCTTCTGCCCAAGGGCAAGCGCGAGGGCTTCATCGAACTTCTGGCCGACCTCGCCAATGCCGCCGATGCGGCCCCGGATCTGGCCAAGGCCGAGGCTAAGGCGGCTCGTAAGGCGCTGAAGGAGGCCCGCAAGGCCGAAAAGGCGTCTCGCAAGGCCGAGGGCGACAAGAAGGACAAGAAACCCCGCAAGGAAAAGCCGGTCCTCGTTCCCGAACCTGTGTCCTAGACCCGGATATCCAGCAGGCTGCCTGGACGGGCGGTCCGCACATCACTGGCTAGGCGTGCCGGTTCGGCGGTAACCGGCGCGACGGCGGCCTGGACGCCTGTGGGTTCTTGCGTCTGGGCCCGGGTCAGGGCCGCCCGAAAGAAGTCGGCCTGGGCCGCGCGAACGGCCGGTGCCGCAGGGGTCCGGGGCAGGGCCGAGGGCAGATCGGGTCGAATCGAGCTCATGGAATCAGGGTTAACGCGCCTGTTCCGAAAAAGGGTTAACGACCGTTTCGGATCCGGCTTCCTGGCCTCGCGCTACCGCGCCCGGTCAGTGGAGGTCGGCGGCGCGCGGGCCGGGGCCTGCATGGCCCCGACCAGCCGCTCGATCTCGGCATCGTCCAGCAGCGGGCCTGAGGACTTGGCCACGATCCGTCCCATGGCGTCGACGGCAAAGCTCTCGGGTACCCCCGAAACGCCCAGATCCAGACCGGCTCGGCCCTCGTGATCGACCAGCACCATTGAATAGGGGTCGCCCAGCTCCTCCAGGAAGGCAGCGGTGGCCTCGGGCTCGTCCTTGTAGGCCACACCGACCACAGCGATCCCGCGAGCCTTGAGCGCCATCAGCCGGGGGTGTTCGATGCGGCAGGGCGCGCACCAGCTGGCGAACATGTTGACGATCATCGGTCGGCCGACGCCTGCGGTCTTCAGATCCACGTTCTGGGGGCCTGCGACCGATCCGGACAGGATCGGCAACACTGTCTCGGGCACGGCCTGTCCCACCGCCGCGTCAGGCTTGTAGGCCGGATCGCGCTTCAGCGACCAGCCGATGAACAAGGCCGTCAGGGCTACCAGGATCACCAGCGGAACGATCGCGAACCAGCGGCTCATTTCTCCTGCCCCGTCGGCTCTGCCCCCGATTGAAGGCGCGCGTCCTCGCCGTCCAGCCGCTTCAACTCGGCCCGCCAGCGTCGGGCGGCAGCGACGGCTCGCAAAGCCAGCCCGCCCAGCACCAGGGCGCTGATGGCCCAGGCGGGCCAGACGAAGGCGGCGTAGGGGCTCATGTCGAGGTCGGGCATCGCGGTTCCCGGGCTAGGCGTTGTAGGCAGCGCGGTTGCGCAGGGTCATGACGCGGCGGCGGGTGATTTCGGTGCGAATGGAGGTCAGCCATATGGCCAGAAACAGGGCTCCATAGGCGGCCATCATCGTCAGCAGCGGCCACAGGAAGACTGGATCGAGGCTGGATCCTCCGGCCCGCAGCAGCGACGCCGGCTGATGCAGGGTGTTCCACCAGTCGACCGAGAATTTGACGATCGGCAGGTTGACGAGACCCACCAGCCCCAGAACCGCGGCGGCGCGTCCCGCCTTCTGTTCGTCGTCGATCGCCGACCGCAAGGCCATGTATCCCAGATAGAAGAGGAACAGCACCAGCACACTGGTCAGCCGCGCGTCCCAGACCCACCATGTCCCCCACATCGGCTGGCCCCACAGCGACCCTGTGACCAGGGCAAGCGCCGTGAAGGCGGCCCCGGGAAGGGCGGCAGCCCGGGCGGCGGCATCGGCCAGCGGGTGACGGAAGACCAGGGCGAAGAAGCTGGAGACCCCGAGCGCGGCATAGACCATGGTGCCCAGCGAAGCCGCCGGGACATGGACAAACATGATCCGGACCGTATCGCCCTGCTGATAGTCCCCTGGGGCGGTGAAGCTCAGCCATGTGCCCAAGCCCAGCAGCACGGCGGCAAGGCCCCACATCCACGGGGTCAGGGGGCCGGTGAACCGCATGAAGCGTTCAGGATTGGCAAGACCGAACATACGGCGGCGAATACGCGGGGCGACCGTGGTGGGCAAGCGCCGCGATGCCACTGGCTGAAACGAAAACGGGGCCAGTGATTGCTCACTGACCCCGCAAGTCACGCGAAAAATCCGTGAAGGACTATTCGGCGGCCTTCAGCTGACCGGCAGATTCCTTGCCGGTGCGACGGTCGCGTTCGACCTCATAGGAGACCTTTTGGCCTTCGTTGAGGGTGTTCAGGTCGGACGTTTCAACGGCCGAAACGTGAACGAACACGTCCTTGCCGCCATCCGAGGGCTCGATGAAGCCGTAACCCTTGGTGGAGTTGTACCATTTGACAGTGCCGGTAGCCATTTTCAGGACCTCCGCTAGCGATTGACCGCGTGCAACAGCGCGCGCGGCCTGTCGGGTCTGAGTGGGAAAGGCCTGGAACTCGGTGCGTTCGCAAAGAGAGGGGGCGTTACGCAGAGAGATCGACAACCCACTTATGCGCCACAACCGAGGCGGAAACAAGGTCCCCGGCTCAGGCGTCCTCGTCTTCATCCTCGTCAAGGGTCCTGGCCGGAGCCTCGTCACCTTCGGGAGCGATATAGTGGGCGGTGCAGAGCTTGCGCAGAGCTGACGTCAGTGACCCACCGTAAAGCCGGTCCTGGACCCGCTCGTGGCCCTCCTGCTGCAACCTGGTCTTGATGTCGCCGACCGTGCGGCATGACCCGCTTCTGGCCAGTTCATAGGCACGTTCGAGGGTCGTTGGTCTGAAGGTCATGTCGCCTAGATAGGTACAAGCGCCACGTTATGCGAGGCCGGTCCGAAACAGACCTGTCGTTTCGTCCTGCGTCGTTCGGCGCGAGGCACCGCTCCTGAAGTGTTGCGCTTTTGTTCTGGTTAAGCTAGAGCGTATCCAACTGGGAAGGGGCTCACCGATGTCCGACGAAATCGTTCTTTACACCAATCCGCAATCGCGTGGCCGGATCGCCCGCTGGATGCTGGAGGAACTGGGTCAACCCTATCGCACCGAGGTCATCGACTATGCCGTGATGAAGGGTGCCGACTATCTAGCGATCAATCCGATGGGCAAGGTTCCGGCGCTGACTCATCGGGGCGTGGTCGTGACCGAATGCGCCGCCATCTGCACCTATCTCGCCGATGCCTTCCCCGAGGCTGGACTTGCACCTGCCTTTGACGATCCGGCGCGGGGAATCTACCTTCGCTGGATGTTCTTTGCCGCCGGCCCGGTCGAGGCGGCGGTGACGGCCAAATCCCTGGACCTGCTGGCCCCGGCGGAGAAGTCGGGCATGGTCGGATATGGTTCGTTCGAGGCCACCATGGACGCCCTGGAGACCGCGGTATCCGAGGGGCCCTGGATCCTCGGCGATCAGTTTAGCGCCGCAGACGTCTATGTTGGCAGCCAGATCGGATGGGGCCTGATGTTCAAGTCGATCCCGGACCGCCCGGCCTTTGTGGCCTATGTCAACCGGATCAATGCCCGCGAGGCGGCAGGACGGGCCCGGGCTTTGGACGATGCCCTGATCGCAGCCTAGGGGGCAGCGTGTCTGCAGGCCCCTGACTGCGGGTTTGCCACGGTCGCTTCGCCGCTTGATCACTAGCGGAACAAGGCAGAGGTTAGGAGTGTTCTGCCCGTGTCCCCGGAGATGGATATATGACCCGTGTTTCGCCCATCCTACGCGTCATTCTTTCGACCGCTGCGGTCCTGGGTCTGGTAGCATGCTCCAGTACCGGAGAACCCCGTGAAGGCTACGCCGCTGCTACCGAACGCCTGGCGGCCGATTGCCAGACGAGAGGTGGCATCTTGATACCCACCAGCGGCCAGACCGGTCGAGCCGAGACCGACAACGTCTGCAAGATCACCGGCGGTGCGTCGCGGCTCACCAGCGGCACCTGAATGGGGGCGGCCAGACGTCGGTGCCGCGCCTTCGTTCTCGCGTGAGAGCTTGCCGCATTGTGGTGTCACGCTAGAGATCGCTCATGATCGAACCAACCCATCCAGACGTATCGCTTTCTGCACCGGACCAGCAGCCGGTGGTTCGCGTCATTGCCATGCCCGCCGATACCAACCCCGAGGGCGACATCTTTGGCGGCTGGCTTCTGGCCCAGATGGATCTGGCGGGCTCTACCCCCGCCTTCGACATTGCCCAAGGCCGCTGCGCTACCATTGCGGTAGACGCCATGGTGTTCCACCAGCCAGTCTCGGTCGGTGACGAGATCTCGATCTATGCCCGGATCGTCAAGACCGGGCGCACCTCGATCCGCGTCCATGTCGAGGCCTGGAAACGTCCGCGGGCCACCCACGACAGCATCCGCGTCACCGAAGGCGTGTTCACCTATGTGGCGATCGACCAGGACCGGAAACCTCGCCCCCTGCCTGTGACCGACACGAACCGCACCTGACGCGCGATCAGGCGTCTGCGAGCTTCTCGATCCGGCAATCGTGGAGTTCCAGGCGTCCGTTGAAAATTGCCTGCATCAACCATCCGGTGATCTGGGATGGGCCCACGACCTCCCAACGACGTTCCAGCCGGATCTCATAGCGACCAGATTGATTGATCGGGGCATCACAGTAAACCATGTCTTCGCCGTGCTTCCATTCGAAGCGTAACGGTGGGACATCGCCCTCAGGATCGACACTGATCTGGAAGGTCACGCGCCATAGCCCGGGCGTCAGGTAGAGGTGCGGGCCGTGAAAGAGAAGGCGGGCGCGGCCTGTAAGGTCCATGTCCGGCTTGCCGCCATCGAGTTCCGATCCCTTTGGAAAGGCCATGATTTCAGCAGGCCAAACGGCGGCAGCTCCTACAGGAGGCGGTATCGTGGCGAAATAATCAAGCGGCGACGGAGACCGTTTCAAAGGCCGTGACGTATAGTCCGGTCGTGTCACGTTTCCGAGGTCGGCCAAAGTGAATGAGGTCATCTCGCTGTCGACGCGCACGCCACCTCCGGCAAGCATTGCAGCGGCCTTGGCGTAGCGGGCGGAGGCAAGCGCAAGTTTTTCCTTCGCTTCGGAATCATTTGGCCTTCCATCAACGATGGAAGGCGGGGTCATCATGATGACCGCACATTCAACGGGCGGGACGATAATTCCCCAATCCGGATCGTCTGAAACGACCACGCATCGATCCGTCAGCTTTGGCCAGTTGGCGACCGGTCCCTCGATGACATCCCACCCCCTGGATCGCGCGTCGTCAGCGACGGCCTTGCTCCAAACTTCGGTGGAAACAGTATCCAGCAAGAGCACGAAGAGACGGCGCATCATGACGACCGCAGCCAGGTGTAGATGTCGACGGCTTCTCCGACATCATCGAAGAGCTTGGCCTTTCCGCTCTCGATCACAAGGGCCTGATCGCAGTGGGCTGCAATCATATGCACATCGTGGGAGGCCATCATGAATGCGCGATTGGCACGCGCCTGGAACAGTTCTTCATTGCACTTGCGCTGAAACCGGGCGTCGCCGACGGACACCAGCTCATCGATCAGATAGCAGTCGAACTCGATCGCCAGAGACAGGCCGAAGGCGAGACGCGCACGCATACCCGAGGAATAGATCTTGACCGGATTTTTCAGCGCACTGCCCAGTTCGGCAAAGCTGTCGACCCGTTCAAGGATGTCCCGGAAGTCGCGATCGTAGATGCGAGACAGGAAGCGAATATTGTCCAGTCCAGACAGACTGCCTTGAAAGCCACCGCCCAGGCCGATCGGCCAGGACGATGACATCTTCCATTTGATCGAACCCTGCGTCGGAGGCAGCACGCCGCCCAGCATCTTGATCAAGGTCGACTTGCCCTGCCCGTTTCGCCCCAGAATCGCCAGACGGCCATTTCTGGCAACGGTGAAATTCAGTCCGTCGAACAGTGACCGGGTGGAGCCGTGGTACGTCTTGGCGAGGTTTTCGACCCGTAGTCCTATTGTCTCATCAACGGGTCCCACTAGTCCTGCCCATGCTCGCGAACGCCAGCCCAGATGAACCATCCGACCCCGTAAGCCAGGGTGGTGGCGATCAGCACGGTAAAGATCGCAAGCCAGCGACGGGGTTCGGCGGGTTCGTCAGGCAGGCTGGGGGCCACGATGCGGTCGACATAGAGTTTCTTGCGGGAAGCTTCCTGTTCCGCAGCTGTCAGTGCGACTGTTGCAGCGGTCAGCTCACGGTCAGCGAACTCCCTGTTGAGAGACAGGTCTTCATAGGCGCTCAACTTGGGGGCCAACGATCCAGCGCTGCCGGCGATCTTGGCGCGTTCAGCATCAACCTGCCGCTCATAGGCCGCAATGCGGCTGTTGATCGTGGGCAGTTGCGGGCTGGATGGGGCTTCGCTCATGACCTGGGCGCGTTCGGCACGAAGCTGGGCCAGCGTCGCCTGCAATCCACCGATCAGACGGGAGCTTTCCGTCGCTGAAGTCTCGGGGTCGATAAACTGCTCCCGGTTCCGGAATGACGTCAGGGCCTGCTGTGCCTGAGACAATCTCTCGCGAGCCTTGTCGCGCGCAATGATTGCATCGCCGATGGCATCGGCCTGAGAACGCTCATTGAGGCGATTGACGAGATTTTCGCCGCTGTCCAACATGGCCTGGGCAATGGCCTGGGCCTCGCGAGGATTGAATGCCTCCACGCGCAGCGTGCTGATCCCGTTGCTGGAATCATAGCCGACGACGATGAAGCGCTGGAAGCCGTGGTAGAAGCCTTCCTCGGACCGACGTTCCCACGGGCGAGGGAACCGGGACAAAGGATCGGTACCGGCCGGGGCCATGACCTTGGCCAGGTCAAAGCGCCGACGCATCTCGTTGAAGGCGTCCCTGGAGGTCAGGTACTCATGCACGGCGTAAGCGTCGGACTGGGTGGTGCTGAGACCGACACCTTCCAGCGCGACACCTAAGGCGCTGGGGCGCCCTTCGTTGGATGCCCGCACGATGAACTGGGTTTCGGAGACATAACGGGGAGATGCAATCAACAGATAATAGAACGCCGCCAGCAAGGTCGGGAGGGCTATCACCAGAAGGGGGGCAGTCGGAATCTTGCGCCACCATGGCACCGACCGAGCGTCATGGGTCAGCGTTTTCGGAATCGGCCCGAGATAGGATATATTATGATCTGTCATCTGGTCACCGGACATTCAAAAAGTATGACGTCGCATCTTAATCTATGATCATTCTGTCTTTGGCATCAGAAAAGAAGACTAGGCCTGCGAACAAGAGCACGGCACCCCATGCGAACGCGTAGAGTGGGTTGTAATAGGTATGAACGAATTCGCCGAACACAGCACCCCGAACCATTTCCACACTATGTGGAAGAGGAATCATAAGATACTCATCTCGATACTGAGCAGGGACCCACGCAGCCATCGTAAAACATCCAGACGCTGGGATCATAGTGTAGCTTGCTACGGCGACAGCACGTTCGAGAAACTCGAACCGGAGGATGAGAGATGCTATGAAGGTTGCAACAGCCATAGAAACCCAACCGCACAAGAACCAGCCCTCAAGGAGAAGCAACCAGCGCGGCCAGTTGGTCGGGAAATTGACCTCTCCCATGAAGTATAAGGCTATGTAAACGATAACAAACGCGCCTGTTCCCCCGAAAAACTCGACGAGATTTCGGCTGAACATCACGTGATAAATCGTAACCTGCCGATGGTGCAGCAAGCCCACATTTGCCTGCAGGCCGTTGCCTGTGCCGGAGATCATGTGCCTTAGCAAGGTCAGGCACAGGTAGCCGGTCATGATGAAGGGGCCGACCCTTATGCCGTGTTCGTATTCGGGCTTTATGATGCCCCACATAAACAGCACGCCGACACAGAAAATCAGCGGCTCGCCGAAAACCCACAGAAAGCCACCCCATTCGCGACCGAACCGTGTCGTGGCTTCGCGAAGCATCAGCGCGCCAATCAACCGCGTGTGCCGCCTAGCCGTTGAAAACATCGTCATAGCATTGCGCCTAAGCGGCTCTGAGGCCAAGCCGAATGGCTTTTACCGACAAGGGCTTCCCATGCAAAGGCGCGGCGACGCGAAAAGCCGGTGAGCCTACATTTTGGCGGCTCATAGGGTTCTGAATACCGCATCGAAATCGCTTTGGGCGCTCTCGAAATCGGGGGGACGGCCGATGTCGAGCCAGTACTCGTGGATCGGGTATGCCCCGACCGTCGCACCCTCTCCGGCCAGGGCGGCGAGCAGTTCGGGCATGTCATAGGGCCCTTCGACGGGCACCCGTTCCAGCACCGCCGGGTCGAGGCAATAGACGCCTGCGTTGGCCAGCCAGCGGAAGGTCGGCTTTTCGCGCAGCGACAGCAGTTGGGGACCGTCGACCTCGGCGACGCCATGCGGGGCCTGAAAGCTGTGTTCGCGAACACACAGGCTGGCCTGGGCCCCCAGGTCACGGTGGAAGTCGATCAGGTCGGTGAAGGTCATCCGCGTCAGAAGGTCGCCGTTCATCACCAGCAGCGGCCCGTCCAGCGGTTCATCCAGAAGGGCCAGGGCTCCGGCAGTGCCACGCGGATGGTCCTCGCGCAGATAGCGGATCTCGACACCGAGGGCTGACCCGTCGCCAAAATGGTCCTCGATCATTTCGGCCAGATAGTTCACCGCAAGGCGGAACCGCCAGAAACCCTGGTCGCGCAAGCGTTCGATGATGGTTTCCAGCAGGGGGCGGCCGGCGACCTTGAGCATGGGCTTGGGACAGTTCTGGGTCAGGGGAGCCAGGCGCACGCCGCGCCCTCCGGCCATGATGACCACCACCGTATCCCGCGAGGTCGAGGCACCCGGCGCATCGGGATAGAGGCCGATGACCCGGTCATGGGCGTCCAGCATAGGGGCCAGCAGCACCCCGCGTTCCGACAGGCGACGGACCGCCGCGGTCTCGGACGCGCCCGCCTTCAGGGCTACGGGGTCCAGGTTCATGACCTCGCGGACTGGCGTATCCATCTCGAGACGCCGCATCAGCCCGCGCCGGATGTCGCCGTCGGTAAGGGTTCCCAGAAGGTGGCGCTCGTCGTCGATGACGACCAGCAGTTTGCGCCGCACCCCGTCCATCCGCTCGATCGCGGTCAGCAGCGACGCATCGGGACCGAGCAGGTTGGCGGCGATGTCGCCGGGTTGGGTCATGCCGGATCGCGTCATACGGCGTACTCATCGGGCCGGTAGAGGTTTGGGTTGTCGCGGATGAAGGCCACGGTGCGGGCCAGGCCCTGCTCGACGCTGAATTGTGGGGCCCAGCCAAGCCGGGCCCGGGCCAGCGACGCATCGGCAATCAGCCGTTCGACCTCGCTGGCGGCGGGACGCATGCGGGTTTCATCGGACATCACCTCGATGGGGAGGCCGGCTGCCGCCGCGATCATGGCCGGCAGATCGCCGATCCTGACCTCGCGGCCACCGCCGGTATGGAGGGTCTGGCCTTCGATCCCCGAGATGATCCCTGCGCGGAGGAAGGCGTCCACGGTGTCGTCGACAAAGACGAAGTCTCGCGTCGGGCGGGTATCACCCAGTTTGACCGGTCGTCCGGCCAGAAGCTGGACGGTGATGGCTGGAATCACGGCCCTGGCGCTCTGGCGAGGGCCGAAGGTGTTGAAGGGACGGAGGGTCACGACCGGGGTGCCGAAGGATCGGTGGTAGCTCTCGGCCAGCTTGTCGGCGGCGATCTTGGTGGCCGAATAGGGCGATTGACCCACCAGTGGGTGGGCTTCGGTCATTGGAATGGTCTGGGCCGATCCATAGACCTCGCTGGTCGAGGTATGGACCATCCGCCCGACGTTCAGTTCCCGAACAGCCTGAAGGACATTCAGCGTACCGAACATATTGGTCCGGACATAGCTTTCGGGGGCCAGATACGAATAGGGAATGGCGATCAGGGCACCGAGGTGGAAGACGATCTCCCTGTCCCTGACCGCATCGAAGACGCTGTCGCGGTCGGCCAGGTCGCCGCGCCGGATGTCGATGTCCCCCCGAATGGGCGACCGGTCCAGCCAGCCCGCGTCGCCGTCCGATGTATAGCGGACCAGAGTCCTGACGTTCGCCCCGAGTTCGACCAGACGCTCGGTCAGGCGGCTGCCGATGAAGCCTCCGGCCCCGGTGACGAGGACGCGCTTGCCGTTAAGTCCCGTCAGGTCGTCGCTGGCCAGGGTTGCATCGGTCACGTCGGTCGGCTCCTGCGGCATGCCGGACTAGGGCATTGCCGATTGGGCCACACCTTCCCTCGAACGTGGTTAACCAGACGTAAGGTCGCTGGAAGGAAACTGAGGCCGAGCGGAGGGTGGGCGATGATCGGCGACAGACGGGTGCTCGGCATTGTCCCTGCGAGGGCGGGGTCCCTGGGTCTGCCCGGAAAGAACGTCCGGCCTCTGGGGGGGCGGCCGATGATCGCCTGGACGCTGGAGGCGGCCCAAAGGTCGATGACCCTTGACCGGCTGGTCGTCTCGACCGACGACGACACCGTATGCGATGTGGCCACCAACCTGGGGGTGGAGATCGTGCGCCGCCCGCCCAATCTGGCCAGTGCCACAGCGTCGGTGGTCGATGCCATCGAACACGCCCTGACCACTGTGGGTGATCGCTGGGACTATGTGGTGCTGCTGCAGCCGACATCGCCCATGAGGGCATCGGATGACATCGACGGGGCCGTGGCCCTGTGTGACAGACGCGATGCCCCCTCGGTCATCGGTGTGTCACCGATGCCCAAGCCGCCCGGGTTCTATGGGCGGGTTCACGCCGACGGGCGCTTCGTCAGGAACAAACCGGCCGACGATGAGGCGGTGATCATCAACGGGGCGGTCTATGTCGGTCGCCCCGAGGTGCTTCTGCAACAGCGGACATTCCAGTCTGAGGGGACCCTGGTCTGGTCGATGCCGGCCGCGCGGGGATGGGACGTCGATACCCTGTTCGACTTCGTTGTGTGCGAGGCCTTGTGGCCACACAGGACACAGGCCGTCGAAACCCTGGGCGGGCCCCGGCGATAGCGGGTTCGCAGGTCAGGCCGCTGTCCTGGCCTGTCTTGATCGGACATCGCCTCCGGAGCAGGCTGTGATGGCGGCGAAAACACACCGCCAAAGCGCCAAACCGCCAGGCCGGACTCCGTAAAATCAGTGACTTGGATATGCCTCCCGCAAGGCGTCCGCCACATTATCGGATATCAAGAGGCCGAAGCGACGCCCTCAACAGGCTGAAATTTTCAAAGACCCGTCCGGGGATCTGGTGACGGCGAGCACACAACGCAAGAGCCGAAAAGGAAAATAATCCCAATTCTTGCCGCTGTCCTCACGCCTGCGGACAGCGGAGACGACGTGCACCGATTGACGTCAGGCCGCGCCGACTTCGGCGTCGTCGGCGGCGGGAAGCGGGCGCAGGTCCTCGACCGGAGAAATATAGTCGGCCATGGCGTCGAACTCGGACAGGAAATGGGCCCGGAGGTCGTCGGTTTCCATGATGACCTCATGTTTGGCACCCGGCACCTCGACATAGCGACCGCGACCCAGCCGCCGGGCGGCCCAGCGGTTGGTCTGTTTCCAGACCCGGTCGTCCTCACCGGCCTGAACGAAGGTACAGGGAATCTTCACCGATTTCAGCGCCTTGGGCTTCAGGGCCCGTTCGCCGGCGTCCAGGGCAAAGGCCAGCCAGCCCCACGTCGGACCCCCGACCGCGAGATGCGGGCAGGCGTACAGTTGCTGACGCCACAGCTCATAACGCCCCTGATCGGTGGTCAGGGCGTCCTTTTCGAAGGTGTGGTCGAAAGGATCGTCAGCGTCGTCGAGCACGAAATCGCCTGCCTTGCCGTGTCTCAGGTTCCAGCGGACCGCCAGCTTGACCGACCACATTGACCGTTTTCCGGTCTTGATGCGCAGCATCGGCCCCGACAGCACCGCCCCGGAAAACCGGGTTTCCTCGTTCTCGAGGGTCAGCAGGTTCAGCGCCGCCCCCATCGAGTGTCCGACCATGATCCAGGGCTTGGGGGCGCGGGTCTCGAAGGCATCCAGCAGTCGGGCATAGTCGTCCAGAAACTCCTCGACCGCACGGGCATGGCCCTTGAGTCGGTCGGGCAGGAGTCGCGCCGATAATCCCTGGCCCCGCCAGTCATGGGCCAGGACGCAGAAGCCACGTGCCAGGAAGTTGCCGATGACTTCGAAATATTTCTCGATCGGTTCGGTGCGGCCGGGCGACAGGATCACGGTCCCGCGCGGCTTGCGGATCACCAGGTTCGACGGGGTCCAGAAGGCGGCGCGCAGCCGCAGGCCCCCGCCCCCCCGGAACCAGTCGCCCTGGCCGCCCGGAGGCGACGATGCGCCCGGCACACCCATCAGGGGCGCGTTGGCGGCGAAGGCTTTGGCTCGGTTCACTCAGGCTTCCTGAACTTCAAGGTCATACGGTCGCTTTCGCCGATCGCATCGTACTTGCTGCGGTCGAACGTCGGGTCGGGTGGAGAGCCCTGCGGTGCCGACAGACGCTGCGGCGGCAGGGTCTCGACGCCGAACGGATGATCCTTGGTATCTGTTGCATTCGCGTTGATTTCCGAGGCCGCGACGAAAATAAATCCGGCCTCGGCCGCCAGTTGCCGCACGAAGGCCTCCTGGACATAACCGTTGGCAGCGGCCGGATCCTGATCCTCGTCGGGGGCCAGGCGATGCTGCTCGATGCCCAGGATTCCGCCGGGGCGCAGGGCCTCGAAAGCGTCGGCAAACGCCTTTTCGGCGATGCCGGAGGCCATCCAGGCATGAAGATTGCGCATGAACAGAACCATGTCCGCCGTTCCGGCTGGAGCGACGGCCTCCGACGTGGCCCCGAAGGCGCTGAATCTGACGTTGCCGTAGCGTTCCGGATCGGCGGTGAACCGTTGTTCGTAGTTGGCCATCAAGGCCGCCTGGGCCGGGTCTGCCCCCGGTCCCGTGGCGAAACCCGCCGCATAGTAGGTGCCGCCACCCCTGGCCAGATAGGGGGCCAGAATCTCGGTATACCAGCCGCTTCCGGGCCAGAAATCGACGACGGTCATTCGCGGCTGAAGGCCAAAGAATCGCAGCGTCTCCATTGGATGCCGCCAGGGATCCCGCACCCGGTCAGCGGCGCGCCATTGACCCTGAACCGCCCATTCCAGGGTTCCCTCGGGTGGGCCGACAGGCGCTTCGGGAGCCTTGGTCTCGACCGGGCCGGGCTTGCGATCGCAGGCTGCAGGCAGGACCAGGATCGCGGCGGCCATCAACAGCAGGGATCGTCGCGAAGGTGCGTCCGTCCGGGTCGGCGAGCAGTATTGCATCTGGATCTCCCGCCCGGCCGTGCTGACCCACGAACACGCTGGGCCATGGGCTTAGCGAGGTTCGACGGCGGGGTCAAAAGGCTGACGTCAGCCCGGTTTACGAAACCGCAAGGTCATTCGGTCGCTCTCGCCGATCGCATCGAATGCCGCCCGTTGTTCGGGGGTCAGCGCTCCGGTGCCATCGCGCGCGGCAGACCGGCGGATCGGCGGCAAGGTCCAGACCCCGAACGGATGGTCGTGGTCATCCCGGGGATTGGCATTGATCTCGCTGCGAGCCTCCAGAACAAAGCCGGCGGCCTGGGCGGCCCGGATGACGTAGCTTTCGGGAACATAACCCGTGGGCGCTGTGGTGGTGACGTTCAGACCTTCAGCGCTGCGATGCTGCTCGACGGCCAGGATGCCGCCGGGCTTCAGCGCCTTGAAGAAGGCCGCCAGATAGGGTTCGGCGCGGCCGTCACGCGACCAGTTGTGGAAGGCGCGGGCCACGACCACGAGATCGGCGGTCCCGTCCTCGACGCCCATGGTCTCGGCGGGTTTGGGGGCGGCGACATAGCGTCCGCCGGTCGCCGCCGCATAGGGTTGGAGGATCGCGCTCCACCAGCCGCCTGGGCCAGGCTCGATCTCGACGACCGTCATGCCGGGGTTCAGGCCCCAGAAGGTCAGGGTTTCCAGCGGATGGCGCTGGCTGTCGCGGGCGACGTCAGCGGCCGGCCGGGCATCCGACCCGATCACCGATTGCAGGGCTTCGTCCTCGACCAATACCGGTGGCGGCATGGCAGCGCGTCGGGCCGCGCTCTGGGCCGGAGTCTCACCGGTCGTCGGCAGATCCTGGGCCGAGACGGGCAGGCCCTGGGCGATCATCGCCAGGGCAAGCAGCCCGGCTGTGGCATGGGCGGGGGCGATCAGGCGCATGGACGGCTCCGGAAAGGGAAAACCACACTTAAGCGATCCTGACCGACCAAAGAAGGCGACCAAACGCCCTTTTTTGCCCACCCCCAACCTGCGCCAGGGACCCGCCAGACGAGCAGCGGCGCCAAAGGAAGCCTGGCGCTCAAGCAGCAAGCCGCCGCGCGGCGAGCGGTAGCGCCAGAATGGAGGCAGGCGCTCAAGCAGCAAGCCGCCGCGCGGCGCGCGGTAGCGCAATAAGGGAGGAAAGGTGGAGACCGCGACCCAAAGGGGAATTCGTTGTGGCTGCTGCCTTCCGGCCCTGACCAGGTTGGCGAAGCCTTCGCCCGCGATCTCCGAGATCTATATCGCGGACGGGGCGGGCAGAATCAAGGCATGGTCATCAGATCGAAGTCTTCAGATGCGATGGAGGGCGTCATGTCTGGCCTGGCTGAACGCACGCCTTTCGCCTCCGGGCCGACAGGGCGTAGTACGGGGATCATGCCCTTGCCCATCCTCAACACCTTCGCCGGCAACCCTCTCGACCGGGCCGGGGATCTCAGGAACGATCCGGCCTGGCTGGCCGAGCAGGCCGCCAGTCCCGACGCCCTGGCCCTTGTGCTCTGGCAGGGGCGGCCTTTGCTCGAGATGCATGCTGACGGCCAGCGTCTGGTCTGGATCGCCATGCCACACGCGCGCGACCTGATGGGCGGGGTTTCCGGCCGGGACCTGTTCCTGGGTCTGTGGAAGGACGCTCCGGTGTTTGCCGTCGAATTCGAGGGACCTTCCGATCCCGCCGAGGGGCCGGTGCGTGGTCTAGGGGCCTTTACCGATATGCGCGAGGCCGCTGCCGTCGTGTCAGGCGTCGAGGCGGCGATGGCCGGGACAGCGAAATCCCTTTTCGACTGGCGTCGTCGTCACGGCTTCTGTGCTGCCTGCGGTCAGCAGAGCGAAAATACCAACGGGGGCTGGAAACGCATCTGTCCGGCCTGCAACACCGAACATTTCCCGCGCGTCGATCCGGTGACCATCATGCTGCCGATCTATTCCGGTGGAGCCGAGCCGATCTGCCTGCTGGGACGTCAGGCTGCATGGCCCGCCGGTCGGATGTCGGCCCTGGCGGGATTCCTGGAGCCCGGCGAGACCATCGAGGAAGGCTGCGCCCGCGAGATCAAGGAGGAGGCCGGACTGACCGTGACCTCGGTCCGCTATCACTCCAGCCAGCCCTGGCCCTTTCCGTCGCAACTGATGATCGGCCTGTTCGCCGAGGTCACCGACGATCAGGCTGTGCCCGACCAGACCGAGCTGGAAGAAATCGCATGGATCACCCGGGCACAGGCCCGGGCGGTGCTGGCGGGGGAACATCCCGCGATCAAGGCCCCGCCCTTCTTTGCCATTGCCCATACCCTGCTGAAGGCATGGGCCGGGGGGGCATAGCGCGCTGGATCCGCCGTCTCTGGAAGCGGAAACGGAGAACGCCCCGCCATCACACCATCCGGCGCGCCTCAGCCAGGTCCGCCGGATTGTCGACCGACAGCGGGGCCTGCGCGATCACGGCGGCCCAGATGGACAGGCCCATTTCCAGGGCCCGCAGCTGTTCCAGTTTCTCGCGCTGCTCAAGCGGCGAGGGCGGAGCCGCGCAGAACCGCACAAGGGCCTCGCGCCGATAGCCATAGATGCCGATGTGCCGCCACACGGGCGCATCGCCATACAGGGTCGACCGGGTGAAGTAGAGGGCCCTGCCGTGACGCTGGCCGTCCTCGATGGCGAGGACCGCCTTGACCACATCCACGTTTGTCCGGTCCGAGACCTCGGCCTCGGGTGCCACCAGGGTGGCGATGTCGCAGGACGGTTCTCCGTGCAGAAGGGCCGCGCAGGCCGTGGCCAGACCGGGATCGGCGAATGGCATGTCGCCCTGCAGATTGATGATGGCATCGTATTCGCCGTCGGGATCCAGGGCCTCGACCGCCGCCCGGATGCGGTCCGAGCCCGAGGGAAGGTTCGGATCGGTCAGTACGGCCGTACCACCGATGGCGATGATGGCGTCGACGATCGCCTGATCGCCTGCCGCCACCGCGACCGGCAGACCCGAGGCCAGAGCCCCCTCATAGGCCCGCACGATCATCGGCTTGCCACCGATGTCGGCCAATGGCTTGTCAGGCAGGCGGGTTGCGGCCATGCGGGCGGGGATCAGGACGAGGGGGTTCATGCGGGTCTTTCGCAACTGCGTGTGCCTGCGACGCTAGAGCCAACCGCTTTCAAGCGGAAGCGGTCCTGGCCCGGTTGCGAAGCTCGCCGGGCCGTGTAAGAGACGCCCACGCAGGAATTCGCCCGTCTGTGCATCGCGCAAGCGCTGGATGGCCGGGCCCAGAGACGGGATGAGACGACGCGTATGAGCGGCGATCTGAAGTGGAACAAGATTTTCGGCGCCGGTCTGGGGACCGCTTTCGCCATCATTGCCGTTCAGCAGGTGTCTCAACACCTCTACGAGAGCCATGCCCCCGAGAAGATGGGCTATTTCGTGAATGCCCCCGAAGAGGCCGAAGCGGGGGCCGAGGCTCCCGAGCTTCTGCCCGATTGGGGCACGGTCCTGCCCGTTGCCGACATCGCGGCCGGTGAAGCTGCCTTTGCCCGGTGCAAGGCCTGCCATACGGTCAATGCCGGCGGTGCCAATGGCATCGGCCCGAACCTGAGCGGCGTCGTCGGCCGTGCGGTGGCCAGCCATGGCGGATTTGCCTATTCCGACGCGATGAAGGCCCATGTCGGCGATACGGCCACCTGGACGCTGGATGCGCTGGACGCGTTCATCACGGCCCCGCAGAAGGTCGTGGCCGGCACCAAGATGTCGTTCGCGGGCCTTCGCGACACGCCGACAAGGATCAATCTGATCGCTTATCTGCGGTCCCAGGGTTCGGCCGGTTTTGCCATTCCTGCGCCTGATCCGGCCCGTCAGCCGGGCGCTGCGCCCGCCGCAGTCGCCGCGCCCGCCGAAGGGGAAGCCACCACGGTTCCCGGTGCCCCCGCCCCCGCCGATGCCGCCGTCGGGGCCTCGACCACCCCGGCGACGCCTGCAAGCCCGCCTGCCGCGACCAGTCCGGCCCCGCCGGTCAGCTGATCGGAAGGCGTTTCGGCCACGGCCCTTTGTGCGTGCAGGAAGGCGGCCCTCGGGTCGCCTTCTTGATGTCGGGGGGGCTGGCTGTCAGGCGTTCAGGCGGCGGAAGACTGGCGGGCGGAAGCCACCCTCAGCATAGCGGACCTCGGCCTCGGCCAGCGATTCGGTCACGACTGCTCCGTGGTGCCCGGTGGCATGGATCAGGGTCTTCCCGTCCAGGGCCAGAGCCGAATGACCGGTCCAGCGATCCTCGTGGGGGGCTGCCAGCCAGACGACCAGATCGCCACGGCGCAGATCGGCGCGATCGATCGCCACCCCCAGCTCGGCCTGTTGATCCGAATGCCTCGGTCCGGCCCGTCCACAGGCGAACAACACCTGCTGAACCAGGCCCGAGCAATCGGTCGCCCGCGACGACCGCGCCCCCAGGCTGTGGGGCACACCCACAAGCGCCTGGGCCAGGGTGACGGGATCGGACTCGAAATCGCCGATGGCTTTGAGGTCCTCGCTGGCCACACCCGACCACTGATGATGCACCAGGGCGTTGAGAGGCAGGACGGCACCGATGGCGGCGACGCGGTGCGTTGCGAGGGGCGCTCCCGAGGCCAGGGCCCAGCGGTTGGTCCAGCCAACTGTCCCGTCACGGCGTGCGCGGCCCCAGACCCGGTCGCCGTCGCGATCGAGCACATCGAAGGCCTCTCCGAACAACAGTTGATCGATGCGATCCGAAGCCGGATCGGCACTTTTCTGGATATCGACAACGGCCACCGCGCCGTGCATGGCGCTGAGCGGCCGATAGGACGCACTGCGCACAAGCCCTTCCAGCCCCAGCTCGGCCAGGTCGGGCCGGGCGAGCATGGTGCGCGCATCAAGGGCTGCGGAAACGGTCAAGCGATGGCTCGTGCAGTTGGACCGGCGTTGTCCCACACGAAGCCGAAAGCCCCGTTAACGGGACTCTTTTTTCTTGCTGGCTATCGGGGGTATCAGGCCCCGGGTCTGTCGATTCCTGGACTGGACATTTCTACAGGATGAACCGGCTCAGGTCGGCGTTGCGGGCCAGGTCGCCGACCTTGTCGCGGACCTGATCGCCATCGAAGGTCAGGGTCTGGCCCGACAGGTCCGAGGCCTTGAAACTGGTCTCCTCCAGCACCTTCTCGATCACGGTGACCAGTCGCCGCGCACCGATATTCTCGACCGCGCCATTCGCCGCAACCGCCGCATCTGCCATGGCCTCGACCGCATCAGGCGTGAAGACCAGGGTGACGTCTTCCGTTGCCAGCAACGCCTGGTTCTGGCGGATCAGATTGGCTTCGGGCTCGGTCAGGATACGCACGAAGTCGTCGCGCGTGAGGGCCTTGAGCTCGACCCGGATCGGCAAACGCCCCTGAAGCTCGGGCAGCAGGTCGCTGGGTTTGGCGACGTGGAAGGCACCCGAGGCGATGAACAGCACATGGTCGGTCTTCACCGGTCCATATTTCGTCGAGACCGTCGTGCCCTCGATCAGGGGCAGCAGGTCACGCTGGACCCCTTCGCGCGACACATCGGCACCGCCACGATCCTGGCGGCCCGCCACCTTGTCGATCTCGTCGAGGAAGACGATTCCCTCCTGTTCGGCCAGGGTCACGGCCTCGCGGGTCAGGCTGTCCTGATCCAGCAGCTTGTCGCTCTCTTCGGTGATCAGGGGGGCGAGGGCATCCTTGACCGTCGTCCGCACCGATTTGGTGCGCCCGCCGCCCATCTTGCCCAGCATCTCCGACAGGTTGATCAGGCCGACATTGCCCCCGCCCATTCCCATGTCGAGCCCGCCCATGGGCGAGGCGTTGTCGGCCAGTTCGAGATCGATCTCCTTGTCGTCCATCTCGCCGGCGCGCAGCTTTTTCCTGAAACTGTCGCGGGTGGCGGACCCCGCTCCCGATCCCACCAGGGCGTCCAGAATCCGCTCCTCTGCGGCAGCTTCGGCCCTGGTGCGGACGCCCGTGCGCTTGGTGTCACGCACCATGATCAGGGCCGCCTCGACAAGGTCGCGCATGATCTGATCCACGTCACGGCCGACATAGCCGACCTCGGTGAATTTGGTCGCCTCGACCTTGAGGAAGGGTGAACCGGCCAGCCGCGCCAGCCGTCTCGCGATCTCGGTCTTGCCGACGCCGGTGGGGCCGATCATCAGGATGTTCTTGGGCGTCACCTCGTCGCGCAGGTCGGCGGGCACGCGCTTCCTGCGCCAGCGGTTCCTCAGGGCCACGGCGACGGCGCGCTTGGCGTCGTGCTGGCCAACGATGAAACGGTCGAGTTCGGAGACGATTTCGCGGGGAGACAGATCGGTCATGACGCTCAGATAGGGCGCCGTGAGGCCGAACGGGAGGGGGGAGTATCGCGACGCGCGGTCACTGGCGCGCTGTTGGCGGCACCTGGTGTTCACTGGCGTTTCGCCAATGGACGGACGCCGCCGTTCACGAAGCCGGGCCGGTCATCGCCGCAAGTCCGGTGGTGGGCCCTGAACGATTGGTCGAAGGTCGGGACATCGGGACCCGGCGGTCGGGTCCCTTCCACGATCCCTTCTCAAGGACTCCACCATGACCCTCACCGTTTCCGCCGCTGTCGCTGCCGCCCTTGCCCTGCTGGTCACGGCTCCGGCCTTCGCAGAAACGGCACCCGCCGCGGACACCACCACCATCACCCTGGACTTCGCCACCACCGCCCCGACCGGCAAGGTGATGGTCGCGCTGTTCAACTCCGAAGCCGCCTATTCGGGTGGAGCACCCGTCGCCCAGGCCATGGTCGATGTCGCTGCCGGCCAGCACAGCGCCGTCTTCGCCGATCTGCCCGCCGGGGACTATGCCGCCAAGACCTTCCATGACGTGGACGGGGACGGAAAGATGAACACCAACCCCTTCGGCATGCCGACCGAACCCTTCGCCTTCTCCAACAACGCGCGTGGCAACATGGGTCCCGCCCGCTGGGACGCCGCCCACTTCGCGGCCTCCGGCGCGGTGGTTCAGACGATCCAGCTGCGCTGACATGTCTTTTTGGGGCTGACGCGCTTCGCGCTGCTTGATCCCCCAGTCGCCGAGCTCTCCCTCCCCACTTCGGGGGAGGGAAAAATGCAAACACCCTGTTTCAGGATCCCCACCATGACCCCGACCCGCAGAAACGTCCTGATGGGGGCCGCCGCCCTGTCCGCCGCCGTCGCCACGCCCGAGATGGTCCGCGCGGCGGCCGCCCTGGACGTGGCCAACGCCGCCGGTGCCGCCGACTGGGCCCTGGCCACGCGGGACCTCGAGGGCGATGTCGCGCCGCAGGTCCTGCGGCGGGTTCGCGGCCGGGCACCGGCGGATCTGGAGGGGACCCTGTTCCGCAATGGACCGGGCAAGTTCCGCAGGCCGGGCGGCTCGGCGACCCACTGGTTCGACGGCGACGGCCTGATGCGAGCCTTCCAAATCGCAGGCAGTCAGGCCACCCTGAGCGCCCGGTTCGCCGATACCCCCAAGCGCCGGTTCGAGACCGATCTGGGGGCCGTGGTCACCCCTGGCTTCGGTACGGCCGGAGACGATCGCGCCCGCGTCGGCTCCAACGACGAGGCCAACTGCGCCAATACGTCGGTCATGCCTGTCGGCGACACCGTCTGGGCCCTGTGGGAAGGCGGGTCGCCTATGGCCATGAACGCCGGGTCCCTGGCGACCGAAGGCTTTGTCACCCTCCGTCCGGATCTGAAAGGGATGCCCTTCCAGGCCCACCCCCGCTACGCGCCGGACGGCACGATCTGGAACGTCGGGGCCAGCGGCGAACAGGTCATCGTCTGGCACATGCAGGGCGATGGCGGGTTGATCGACGCCCGGATGATCACCTTGCCGCGCGCCAGTTATTTCCATGATTTTACCGCGACCGACCGGCATCTGATCTTCGTGCTCCAGCCCTGGGTGCATGAGCGCAACGGCATGCCCTTCATCAGTCAGTTCGGCTGGCACCCCGAGATGGGAACCCAGGTCCTGGTGGTCGACAAGGCCGACCTGACAAAGACCCGGCTGTTCGAGCTGCCGACCTTCTCCTTCTTCCATCTGGGGGATGCCTGGACCGACAGCGACGGCACGATCCGCTTCGACGTCGCGGCGGGCGCGGATATCCAGTTCGCCGTCCAGGGCGCGCGGGTCCTGGTCGAGGGTCGCGGCCGCGTGCCCGGCGAGCCGACCCAGCTGTCCCTGATCACCCTGCGCGCCGACGGTCGCGCCGACATGGTGTCCAGCGGCATCACCGGCGAGTTCCCCAAGGCCAATCCCCGGTTCGCAGGGGTGCGCCGTACCCTGACGGCCCACACCACGGGCGAGACCTCGGGGCGCCCCCTGCCCACGGGCCTGGCGGTCCACGACTGGTCATCCGGACGGTCCGACGCCTTCGAGTTCGGTCTCGGCGATATCGTCGAGGAGGCCGTCTTCGTGCCCCGGCCCGGTGCCCGGATCGAATGCGACGCCTGGCTGGTCTGTCCGACCATCGACCTGCGCGCCGGGGTGACCAGGCTGCATGTGTTCGACGCCGGTCATGTCGCGGACGGCCCTGTGGTGACCTGGGCAGCGGACATGGCCCTGCCCGCCGGATTTCACGGGGCCTGGAAGGGCTGGATCCAGTGAGGGAGGATCAGTACCAGCCTGCGTCCCGGAGCGCCTTGGCATATTTCCGGCTGACCGGTGCCTCGATCCCGCCCTCCAGCGTCAGGGTGGCGCGGCCGTCGCCGCGGGCCACGTCGCGGACGGCGTCGCGGGCCACCCACCAGCTCCGGTGGGTCTGGGAGCCTTCCAGTCCCTGAAGCTCGTCCAGGGCGTCGGACAGTCGCATCAGGATCAGATCCGAACCCCTGTCGGTGTGGATGCGCAGATAGTGGTCCTCGGCCTGGACGGCACGGATAACGCCACCCCGAATCTTCATCGGCAGGCGGTCGGGAAAGCGGGCGGGGGCCGCGCCAAGGGCTGCCGCATGGGTCTGGACCGGCTGGGCCTTTGCCAGGAAGACGTTGATCGCGCTCATCGTCGCGGTGATGATCACCACCGGCACGATCATGTAGGGCAGGGTCGCCAGCGGATAGACGTGGCCCTCGAACACGAGGCCGGTCACCAGCCAGACCAGGATCACGATGGGGCCCGAGGTCGCAAGGGTGAGGGCGGTGACCGTCAGCCAGGGCCGCTCGTCCAGGTCGATCCAGCGCTCCACACCCCGCGAACACAGATGGCCCCACAGCGCCCCGGCCACCATCACGGGAACCCAGTAGACAAGGCGCAGCAGCAACGAGACCTCCAAGGTGCCGAATGCACCGGTGAGGGCCAGAACCACCCCCGCCGCCGACGCCACGCCAAGACCCCGGACGAGGCCCACGGTCAGGGGGCGTCGGGCAACGCCCGGTGCGAGAATTGGATTGTCTGTCATTGCAATCGGGCGCGCTTGGTCGTCATGGTTGGAGCAACGGCTTTGAGACCACGAAACGGCCCCGGAATGAAGATCATCCTCACACTTGCGGCAATGTTCCTGGCGCTGCCCGTCGGTGGTGCCGTCGCCCAGCAGACGGGTCGGGTTCCCGTGCCACCTGCGGCCCGGCCAGGTACGGGATCACCGCCTGTGTCTCCTCCGGCGACGGCTCCCACGACCGTTGCTCCGCCTCCGGCCCGTCCGGCCCAGACGCTCCAGGCCCCCGCCACACGACCCTCGGCCGTTCCCATGCCGACGCCGAGACCGCCTGCGAGCAATCGCCCGCAGCAGACCTCGCTGTTGCTCGAACTCGAGACCGGGCGGCCCGAAGGTCGGCTGGCGGTCGCCATCTACCGGGACGCCGACAGTTTCCGCCGGGGCCGCAATCCGGTGCGGACGATCATGGTTGACCGCGCAGGACCGGTGACCCAGGCCTTCGTTCAGGGGCTGGCACCCGGCCGCTATGCCATTGCGGCGTTTCAGGACATCGACAATGACGGCCAGCTGGGGAAGGGCTCGTTTGGCATCCCGCGCGAACCGTTCGGCTTTTCCAACGATGCCCGCGGCCGGTTCGGACCGCCGTCGTTCGAGGCTGCGGCGTTTACGCTCGGGGCGTCGGGATCGACCCAGCGCATCGTGCTGCGCAACCCGATGAACGCGATCCTGCGCTGAGCCCATTGCGGCATGAAGCGACCGGTGACGCGGGTGGCGACCCGACAGGTTCGGGAGCACGATTCACGCCTTCACCAGAACCGCGAAGCGGTTCTGTCTCGAACAATCGTGCTCTATGTTGCCGACCATGTCCGACACGATCGCCCAAACGCCAGAAGCCAACACCGCCCAGGATCGTGAGCTGACCCAGGACGGGCCGCCTTTGCGCCTGTATCTGATCGACGCCTCGGCCTATATCTTTCGCGCCTATCACGCCCTGCCGCCCTTGACGCGCAAGTCCGACGGACTGCCGGTCGGGGCGGTTCAGGGATACTGCAACATGCTTTGGAAGCTGTTGCAGGACATGAAGGGGGCCGATGGACCCACCCACCTGGCCGCGATCTTCGATCACTCGGAAAAGACGTTCCGCAACGATCTTTACGACCAGTACAAGGCCAACCGTTCGGCCCCGCCCGAGGACCTGATCCCCCAGTTCCCGCTGGTGCGCGAGGCCACGGCCGCCTTCGGGGTGCATTGCGTCGAACTGCCGGGATACGAGGCCGACGACCTGATCGCCACCTATGCCTGCAAGGCGCGCGACGCCGGCGGTGAGGCCGTGATCGTGTCGTCCGACAAGGACCTGATGCAGCTGATCGGGCGCGGCGTCGTCATGTTCGACCCGATGAAGGACAGGCGGCTGGCCGAGCCCGAGGTTTTCGAAAAGTTCGGCGTCACCCCCGACAAGATGGTCGATCTCCAGGCCCTGATCGGTGACAGCGTCGACAATGTGCCGGGAGCCCCCGGAATCGGACCCAAGACGGCGGCCCAGTTGCTGGACGAATATGGTGACCTGGATACCCTGCTGGCCCGCGCGGGCGAGATCAAACAGCCGAAACGCCGCGAGACCCTGATCAATTTCCGCGACCAGATCCTGTTGAGCCGGGAGCTGGTCCGCCTGACCTGCGATGCGCCGGCCCCCGAGGCGATCGAGGATTTCGCCGTCCGCGATCCTGATCCGGCGGCGCTCTCGGCCTTCCTCGAGGCCATGGAGTTCCGCAGCCTTCTGCGCCGCGTCGGTGATGGCAAGACCTCGGCGCATGATGGCCAGGCCTTTACCGCGCCTCAGAACCGCCCTGTCGCGCGGGTTCCGACGGCCCCCGTGATCTCGCCGCGCTACGCGCCACAAGCCGTCAGCTCCGATGTCGAAACCCAGTTCTTCGATCACGACGCCTATGCCTGTATCCAGACGCTGGAGGCGCTGGATGCCTTCATCGCCCGCGCGACCGAGGCCGGGGTGGTCGGGTTCGACACCGAGACAGACGCCCTGTCTGCGACCCATGCCGGCCTGTGCGGCGTGTCCCTGGCCATCGGGGCCAACGACGCCTGCTATATCCCCCTGACCCATGAGCATACGCCGATGGCGGGTGCGGGCGGGCTGGACTTCGGCGACACCCCCGACATCCGCGAACCGATCGTCCAGCTGGACAAGGCCACGGCCCTGGCCCGGTTGAAGACCCTGCTGGAAGACCCTGCTGTCCTGAAGGTGACCCAGAACGGCAAGTATGACATGGCGGTGATGGCGCGGCGCGGCATCCGGGTCGCCCCGATCGACGACACCATGCTGATTTCCTACGTCCTGGAAGGCGGTCTGCACGGCCATGGCATGGATGAACTGGCGCGTCTGCACCTGGGCCATGACCCGATCCCGTTCAAGCAGGTGGCCGGGGTAGGGAAGAGCCAGAAGAGCTTCAAACATGTCGAGCTGAAACCGGCCACGGCCTATGCTGCCGAGGATGCCGACGTGACCCTGCGTCTGTGGCGTGTTCTCCGGCCCCGGCTGGCGAGGGCGGGCCTCGTCACCGTCTATGAGACGCTGGAGCGGGGCATGCCCGCCGTCCTCGCTGACATGGAGACGGAGGGTATCCGCGTCGATCCCGAACGCCTGCGCCGTCTGTCCCACGAGTTCGGGCTGAAGATGGTGGACCTGGAGGCCAGGGCGCACGAACTTGCGGGCCGACCCTTCAACCTGGGCAGCCCCAAACAGATCGGCGACATCCTGTTTGGCGAAATGGCACTGCCTGGCGGCAAGAAGACCGCGACCGGACAGTGGGGCACCGATGCCTCGGTACTGGAAGACCTCGCCCTGACCCACGATCTGCCCCGCGCCTTGCTGGATTGGCGCCAACTGTCAAAGCTCAAGGGCACCTATACCGACGCCCTGTCGGCGGCCGCAGACCCGGCCACCCATCGGGTGCATACCTCCTATCAGCTGGCCGCCGCCACGACCGGCCGCCTGGCGTCCAGCGATCCCAATCTTCAGAACATTCCGGTCCGCAACGAGATCGGCCGCCAGATCCGCCAGGCCTTCGTCGCCGCCCCCGGCAACGTGCTCATCAGTGCCGATTATTCCCAGATCGAGCTGCGTCTGCTGGCCCATATCGGCGATATCCCCGAACTGAAACGTGCCTTCAAGGCGGGCCTCGACATCCACGCGGCCACGGCGTCCGAGATGTTCGGCGTGCCGGTCGAAGGGATGCCGTCCGAAACCCGGCGTCGCGCCAAGGCGATCAATTTCGGCATCGTCTATGGCATCTCGGCCTTCGGTCTGGCCAACCAGCTGGGCATCGACCAGTCCGAGGCTGGGGCCTACATCAAGACCTATTTCGAGCGCTTTCCCGGCATCCGCACCTATATGGACGCTACCCGCGCCGAGGTCCGGGAAGCCGGCTTCGTCTCCACCCTCTTCGGCCGCAAGATCCATATTCCGGCCATCCATTCCAAATCGGGGGCCGAGCGCCAGTTCGGCGAACGCGCCGCCATCAATGCTCCGATCCAGGGGGCCGCCGCAGACATCATCCGCCGCGCCATGATGCGGATGCCCGGAGCGCTCGCCAACGCCGGACTGTCCGAGGTGAAGATGCTGCTCCAGGTCCACGACGAGCTTGTGTTCGAGACCCCGGAGGGACTGGCAGAGCAGGCGATGCGCGTCATCCGCGATGTCATGGAGCGCGCCGATGAGCCGGCCGTGAAACTGACCGTGCCTCTGGTGGTGGAGGCAAGGGCGGCCTTGAACTGGGATGAGGCGCATTAGCCGCCGCCCCGCAAAGGCGTCGTTCCGGCATTCCCGACCAAGGTCGATCAGGTATCCTGAGGGCAGGAATATATTCTCTTTCGGGTCTTGATTTTGTCCGACAGAACCCATATCTGACCCGCGATGAACGCGATCACGTCACCGTCGGAGAACGGGTCGCGCCTGCGCGCGACGAGGTTCACGATGTGGCGGTCTGGCGGTTTGGCGGTGTGTTTATGGGTGCCAGCAAGCTTATGCTCAGTGTCTTTGACAGAGAAAACGTAAGCAATCGTCGAACGCTAAGTTGTCCGCAACGACAGATAACCGCGTTCGACCATTCGGCGCAGGCCCTCATACGCTTCGGATAGTTCCTCGAAGGCGTTTCGGAAGGCGGTCAGACGAGCGGTCTGATCCGGGGTAACGGGCGAGCCCGATTCCGACAGCCTCAGAGCCTCGCCGACCCATTTGATCCGTGCAGTGGCGACCGAGACCGCCAGGCGCTGGAACATGGCCGCGTCGATTACCGACAGGGACGCCCCGATCACCTCGCGGTTGGAGACGAAGGCGGTGTAGTCGATCAGCTCCAGCTGTCCGCGCAGCTTGCGCTGTTCGTGCGGGTCGGAATCCTGCGGTTCGAAATGGTCGCGGGAACGGCGGCTGGAAGACGAGAGGATGCTCGACATCGGATTGACCCTTTACGGCACTTTGCCGCAGGAGCCTGCAAGGTGCGCCTCGCCGGTTAACGAACGGTTGTGAGGGCCGGAACAGGCCGTGGCTGGTCCGGGGCCGTCCAGCCCGGCGGCAGGGGTTCGCCCCATCCAACGGGAAGCGCCTCTGCCTCATGGGTGAAATAGCCTGTCGCGGATCTTTGCCCAAGGACATACCAGACCTCGACCATATAGCCCCAGGCCCGGTCCGAGGCCGCAAGCGGTGCCTTGCGGAGCGCCGCCAGTCCGACCCCCAGACGTCCGGCGACGTCTGCGGCCTGCAGCGGGCTATCTGTATGGGCCAGGATGTCATCGATCAGGTCATTGATCGCCCCGTCCAGCCTGCGCAGGGTCCTGGCCGGAACCGGTTCGACGTCAGGCCCCATGTCCCAGTCTCGGGTCTCTGTGCGCAGGGCCTGCAGGTGACTGCGGATGGCCGGGGTCAACTGTATGACCTCGTCATCGGTCGTATCGGCAATCGGCTTGCTGCGAACGAGACGCAGCGCCACCGCACCTCCGGCCAGGCCGAGCAGGAGCAGGGCCTGCAACAGGCGTGCATTGCTCATATCGGGCTGCACAGATTCATCATCGTCGCCCGTCTCACGCCGTTCCCGACCCGGCGTCAAGCCGACGGTCAGAGCAGGGCGGCAAACAGGATGGCGACGACGAACACGTCGAAGGCGCGAAAGGCAGAGTTGAAGGTCGACATGGTTCAGGACCGCAGTTTCGGGACAGAAGTCCCCATCTGTGCAAGCCGTGGGCCAGATCGCTCGCCGCGGGACAACCGGACCCGGTCTGGCCTCAGACCTCCGTCGAACCGGTCTTGCCGGTCGGAGGGCGACGTTCTTTCTCGCCGGAATACTCGGCCCCCAGGTAGGTCGAACGGGCGGCATCCAGCACAGGCGGTCCCCCGCGAAGTCCGTTCCTCTGTCCACCCTGACCGATCAGCTGGGCAGCAAAGGCGGCGGCGGGGGCCGATGTGACGTCGCGCACCAGGGTCACGCGCTCGGCAGGCTCTGCCGGGTCGATGGGCGTTTCGGTCGAGACCAGCGCCTGGGACGAGGCGGGCTTGTCCGGCTCGCGCCTCTGGCCCGTGCGGCGATCACCGGCTCGACGCTCCCGACCGGTCACGGGCGGACTTTCCTGGTCATTGGCTCTTGGACGTGGTGGCCAGACGGTCGATCTGGGCCCGCATCTCGTCCATCTGGCGGCGCATTTCGTCAAGCGGGTCGGGGGCGGCCGGCACCGTGGAGGGTTCTGGGGCCTCAGGCTCGGTACGCGGACCATAGGTCGAGAAGGCAGGAAACATCTTCATGGCGTTCTGGAACATGGCCATGTTCTGCTTGACAGCCTCTTCCATCAGACTGCCGGTCGGGCCACTACTGAAGGCCTTGGCCACCTGGGTGCGGTATTGTTCTTGCTGCCGCGAGAAGCTTTCCAGCGACATTTCCAGATAGCTGGGCAGGACCCCCTGCATCTGGCCGCCGTAGAAACCGATGAGCTGGCGCAGGAACTGGACTGGCAGCAGAGCCTCGCCCCGGCTTTCCTCTTCGAAGATGATCTGGGTCAGAATCTGACGGGTCAATTCTTCGTTGGTCTTGGCGTCGAACACCACGAAATCGGTGCCTTCGCGGACCATTCTGGCCAGGTCCTCGAGCGTCACATAGGCGCTGGTCCGGGTGTTGTAGAGCCGCCGGTTCGCGTACTTCTTGATGACGACCATGTCGCCGTCCCTGGCCTTGCCACCAGGCGATGCGGTATTGGGTTTATCGTCGGCCACGCCTTGAGAACTCCCTGGGTATTTTCGTCAGTATCCCGCAGTGCGAAGACAGACGCCAGAGGGTTGTTGCATAGCGCCCCGCGCGCTGTCAGCGGCCAGATTTTCCGCGCATTTCAAGCCATTTGCGGTGCCAGGACGACGCCGACCAATACAGCGACCCAGTGCACCCCGGCCCCCGCCACGACGAAACCATGCCAGATGGCACGACGAAACCTTACCCTGGGACTGATGAACACAAACACGCCGACGGTATAGATCACGCCGCCCAGCACCAGCAGGCCCAGCGCGATCGGGTGAACCGTGTCCAGCATCGGCTTCAGTGCTACGACGGCCAGCCAGCCGAACAGGATATAAACGCCGCTCCAGAAGGCGTCGGATATGCGGGGTGCCACAAGCTTGACCGCCACACCAGCCGCCGCGATGGCCCAAACCGTCAGGGTGAAGCCGATGGCCCACATCCCCTCGAACCGCTGAGTGGTAAAGGGCGTGTAGCTGCCGGCGATCATCAGGAAGATGGCGGCCTCGTCCATCCGTCGCAGCACGGGCCGGGCTGCACACGGGTTGGTCCAGTTGTAGATGGTCGAGGTGGTCAGCATCGCGATCAGGCACACGGCATAGATCGCCGTGGCGATCACCGCGCCCGGTCCACCATAGATGGCAGCCAGTACAGCCAGAACAATGCCGCCGACGCTGGCCAGCGAAAGCCCGGTGACATGCACCCACAGGTCGGCATGCCGCTCGGCGCGGGTCTGGTAGTGATCGATCATGTCCAGCGCATCGGGCGTGCAGACATGGCGAAAGAGTGACTTAAGACGCATCCTCATGGCTCCATCAAGCCGCCGACCGTTCGGTTCGTTCCCTCCATATGGGATCAAGACGATGACCATCTGCTGAATCCGGCGTAAGGGGCGTGACGAATGCCGCCGGATGCGGCAGAAGCGCCACGCAATATTTCAGCAGCAGGTGAATAGAATGACCGAAGTCGTGATCGTGTCCGCTGTCCGCACACCGGTCGGATCCTTCCTGGGTGGGCTGTCTAGCCTGCCTGCATCCCGGCTGGGCGAGATCGCGATCAAGGCGGCCCTTGAACGGGCCGGTGTCGAGGCCGCCGACGTCGACGAAGTGATCCTGGGCCAGGTGCTCCAGGCCGGAGCCGGCCAGGGCCCGGCACGTCAGGCAGCGATCGGTGCCGGCCTTCCGGTGACGACGCCGGCCTGGAGCCTGAATCAGCTTTGCGGTTCGGGTCTTCGTGCCGTGGCCCTGGGCTATCAACAGATCCTCCAGGGCGACGCCGCCATCGTCGTTGCCGGCGGTCAGGAGAGCATGAGCCTGGCCCCTCACGCCCAGTATTTGAGGGGCGGCCAGAAGATGGGTGCCGTCGAACTGGCCGATACCATGCTGAAGGACGGTCTGATCGACGCCTTCCATGGCTATCACATGGGCCAGACAGCCGAGAACATCGCCAACAAATGGCAGATTACCCGGGCCGCCCAGGACGTCTTTGCGGTGGCTAGCCAGAACAAGGCCGAGGCCGCACAGAAGGCCGGAAAGTTCGACGATGAGATCGTGGCCGTGACCATTCCCGGCAAGAAGGGCGATACCGTCGTGGACAAGGACGAGTATATCCGCCACGGCGCGACGCTGGAGGCGATGGAGAAGCTGCGCCCTGCCTTCGCCAAGGAAGGATCGGTCACGGCCGCCAATGCCTCGGGCCTCAATGATGGTGCCGCTGTCCTGGTGCTGATGTCGGCCGACGAGGCCCAGGCGCGGGGCCTGGAGCCGCTGGCACGCATTGCGTCCTGGGCCAGCGCAGGCGTCGATCCGTCGATCATGGGCACAGGTCCGATTCCCGCGTCCAGAAAGGCGCTTGAAAAAGCCGGATGGACCGTTGCCGACCTCGACCTGGTCGAGTCCAACGAAGCCTTTGCGGCTCAATCCTTATGCGTGATCAAGGAGCTGGACCTCGATCCGGCCAAGGTGAACGTCAACGGCGGTGCCATCGCCATCGGTCACCCCATCGGCGCTTCCGGAGCTCGCATTCTGACCACCCTGTTGCATGAGCTGAAGCGCTCCGGCGGCAAGAAGGGCCTCGCGACCCTGTGCATCGGCGGGGGCATGGGAGTGGCGATGTGTGTCGAGCGGGTGTGACGCGGCGCGACCGGTGTTGATCGGTCGCGCCTGAGGCCTTTGGATCAATCCACCCTGATCAAAGGCGTGGATTGATCCACAACTGGGCACCGTCCATGTAGGTGCGACCGACCAAGGTTGGGGCCTCAGACATCGGATAGAACTGGCAAGGACGCTCCCGGAAAAGCTCCCAGCCTCGGTCGCCCAGCATCTCGATGAAATCACCCTCGATCTTGCGGCTGTGCGTACCGAGGAACAGAACGCGCACTTTCGTCTGCAATTCGTCGATGATGCGCGGCAGCAGATCGGCCTCGCCGCCCTGAATGTCGATGTGCATAAAGTCGACAATGTCGAGATGGGCTAGGGCACCGATAACTCCGGTTGCTTTGACCTCGATGGTCTGAATGGCCTGACCACGATAGTCTGCCACGGCGTCGGCGTCGTGGACGGCGGCCATCCCGGCGTCATGAACGCTGGACTCGGCGGGCCAGTACAGGACACTGTCCTCCCAATGGGCAGCGGCATGGTGCAGCCACCATTGATATCCATCGCTTTGGCCCTCGGCCGGTGCGTCGACAGGAACGACACCGTTGAGGGCCAAGTGCTGCCGCAATGCCTGAAAGCGCACGCCGTCAGCTTCGAAGGCAACGATGCGGGCCTTAGGGAAGCCCAGGCGATGGGCGTTCACGGAACCAAGCGACACCCAGGGCCCCCATCCGGCCCCGAGTTCGACAATCGTCAGGGTGTCACGGCCGACTGCTCGGCTAACCGCTACGGCAAAGCCGACGTATTCAATTGCCTCGCCCAGATATGTATCGGTGGGGATGGGAAGACGCGTCTCAACAAGCCCCGTCCGGTCCCAGATCCAAGGGCAATAGTCCAGAGACACCTTCACTCCCATAGCATCGGTAAAACAGGTCGGATCGACCGGTGTGTCCGTCGGCATGATAGCCCGGATGCGTTCGGGATCATCAGCGAGATAACCGCGGAAGACGTCAGTCTCCAACGCAGGCAGGGCCGGCTCGATGGTCGAAGGATGCATTTCGTGCGGGGCGGCCATCGGGAATCGACTCCGGAAATCAGCAAGTAGGAAGCGGGCGAACCCGAAATGCAGTCCTGTTGCGAGGCATTGAACACGTCAAGTCCAAAAGGCCCCAAACGGGCTTCTGCGGATCAATCGCGCAATAGGTCGTTGACTGCGGTCTTGGCGCGTGTCTGCGCATCGACGCGCTTGACGATAACTGCGCAATACAGAGAAGGCCCGCCGGTCGGGTCAGGCAGGGTGCCAGGGACGACAACGCTGTAGGCCGGGATCTCGCCGCGGAAGACCTCGCCAGTCGCACGATCGACGATCTTGGTGGACCCCGACAAATAGACGCCCATGGCCAGGACGGCACCTTCGCGCACAATGACGCCCTCGGCGACCTCGGCGCGAGCACCGATGAAACAGCCGTCCTCGATGATCGTCGGATTGGCCTGAAGCGGTTCCAGAACCCCGCCGATGCCGGCTCCACCCGACAGGTGGACATTCTTGCCGATCTGGGCGCACGACCCGACCGTAGCCCAGGCATCGACCATCGAGCCTTCGTCGATGTAGGCGCCGATGTTGACGAAGGATGGCATCAGGACGACATTTCGGGCGATGTGGGCACCGCGGCGGACGATCGATCCGGGGACGGAGCGGAAGCCCGCGGCCTGATAGTCGCTGGCGGTCCAATCGCCGAACTTGTTGGGGACCTTGTCCCAGAACGGCCCGAATCCAGGGGGTTGAGAGGTCGGGCCGCGATCACCGGCGCGCATGATCTCGTTCTCGTTCAGGCGGAAGGAGAGCAGAACGGCCTTCTTGAGCCACTGATGGGTGGTCCAGATTCCGTCCGCGCCGCGTGAGGCGACGCGCGCCTGGCCGGTATCCAAAAGCACTAGTGCCCGATCAACAACATCACGAACCTCACCCTTATTGGCAGGCGAGATATCGGCCCGGTTCTCCCAGGCGGACTCGATGACGGATTCCAGGTGGGCGAGATCGACGGTCATGCGGCGGCCTTGAGGGAATAGGGTGTGAGGAAGTCGAGCAGGTCGGGGGCGCTGTGATCAACCCACTGACCGATCTCGTGACCATGGCCGTCGCCGATCAGGACGGTGGTCATGCCAAGTGAGCGTGCGGGTTCCAGATTGCGCGGCGTATCCTCGAAGAAGACCGCCCGGTGCGGATCGATGCCGAACCTCTGGATGAAATGACGGTAGGTCGAGGGAGCCGGTTTGGGTGTCAGGTCCATGTCCTCGATGGCGAACACACCGTCGAACAGCGCGCTGATCCCGATCCGGTCCATGACCCGCGCGGCATGGAAACGGGCCCCGTTGGTCAGCACGAATTTCCGTCCCGGAAGAGCCGCCAGGACCTCGGCCAGACGGGGGCTGGGTTCGAGGCTGTCGAGAGGCACGTCATGGACCTCCCGCAGGAATTTCGCCGGATCGACCGCGTAGTTCGCCATCAACCCGGCCAGGGACGTTCCGTACTCGGTCAGGAACTGGCGTTGCAGGACGCGAGCCTCGTCAGAGGGCAGGCCGACCGCATCCATCATGAAGGCGTTGATCCGTGCCTGGACCAGAGACATGATCCCCTGTTCGCGCGGATAAAGGGTGTCGTCCAGGTCAAAGACCCAGGTGTCGACGTGGCACAGGTCCAGGTTCACGCCTCTAGGCCTTTACCAGGGTGCCGGCCCCGTATTCCGTGAACAGCTCGACCAGCATGGCGTGCGGGCGGCGGCCGTCCAGGATGACGACCGCTTCCACGCCGGACCGGACCGCGGCCATGGCGGTCTCGAGTTTGGGGATCATGCCGCCCGACGCCGTGCCGTCGTCGATCAGGCCTTGCGCCTCTGCGACGGTCATCTGGCGGATGATGTCGCCATTCTTGTCCAGCACGCCCTTGACGTCGGTCAGCAGCAGCATCCGCTTGGCGTTCAACGATCCCGCGATCGCCCCGGCGACGGTATCGGCATTGACGTTGTAGGTCTGGCCGTCCTCGGCCACGCCGATCGGGGCGATGACGGGAACCCAGTCGTCGGTCTCCGACGCGATCAGGCCGGCAATCAGCTTGGGATCAACCTTCGTCGGCTCGCCCACGAAGCCGAGATCGACCTCGTGCTCGATCAGACTGTCGGGGTCGCGACGGGTGCGGGTGGTCTTCTCGACCGTCAGCAGGCCGGCATCCTTGCCTGACAGACCGATGCCGCGGACGTCGGCCTCCTTGCCCGCGACACTGATCCAGTGGGCGATCTCCTTGTTGACCGCGCCGGACAGGACCATTTCGGCGACCGCCATGGTCGCCTTGTCGGTGACGCGCAGGCCATCGATAAAGCTGGACCGGACCCCGGCCTTGTCCAGCATGGCGCTGATCTGCGGGCCGCCGCCATGGACGACGACGGGGTTCACGCCCATGAGCTTGAGCAGAACCACATCGGCAGCAAACTGTCGGGCCACGGCGGTCTCGCCCATGGCATGGCCGCCGTATTTGATGACCACGGTCTCGCGGTCATAGATCTGGATATAGGGAAGAGCTTCGGCCAGAGTCTTTGCCGTCGCCCAGCCGCGTTCCTCGGATTGTCGTTCGATTTCGTCCATCACGGCCGGGCTGATAGCCGCGATGGGCCGTGCTGTCACTGTGAAACCCCGCCATCGCGGCCCGTAAGCCACGGTTTGCGAAACGCTACAGGATTGTCGAGGAGTGCTTTTCATCCTGTTGGTGCTGGGCTAATCAGCGGGTGATGAAGATATATCCGGTGATCATGTGTGGTGGGTCGGGTACCCGACTGTGGCCGGCATCGAGGCCGTCCAGGCCCAAGCAATTCATACCCCTGGCGGGGAACCGCTCGCTGTTCCAGGAGACGGTGATCCGGGTCGCGCCCCTGGCGGCGGACGGCGGACAGCTGGTCGTGGTGGCTGGTGTGTCACACCGCCCCTGGATCGTCGAACAACTGGAAGAGATCGGCGTCCAGGCCCATGTCCTGCTCGAGCCCGAAGCCCGCGATTCGGCGGCGGCCATGGCGGCCGCAGCCGCCTGGACCGAGCGCGAAGACCCGCAAGGCGTAAATGCCTTCGTGGCGTCGGACCATCACATCACCGACCATGCCTCGTTCCAGGACGCCGTGCGCGCGGCCGCCACGAGCGCGGCCGAGGGGCGTGTGGTGACCCTGGGCGTTGCGCCGAGCGAGGCGTCGTCCGCCTACGGCTACATCAAACCGTCCGGACGCGGACTATCCGACGTGGACCGGTTCATCGAAAAGCCCGATGCAGCGACGGCAGCCGAATATATCGACGCAGGCTATCTGTGGAACAGCGGCAATTTCGTCGTCGCCGCGCGGACGCTGCTTTCGGAGCTGGGCGTTCATGCCCCGGCCGTCGAGAGCGCCGTGCGAGCGGCCCTGCCGCCTCGGGGGTCTTCGAGTGTCGAGGTCCTGACCGAGGCCTTTACGGCGGCGCCAAAGATCTCGATCGACTACGCCCTGATGGAAAAGACCCGGCTGGCGTCGGTGCTGGAGGTTCACTTCTCCTGGTCGGATCTTGGCGCGTGGGACGCCATAGCGGCCAGCGGCGAGGGTGACACGGGGCTGCACATCTTCGAGGACGCCGAGGGGTGTCTGGCGCGCGCCGCGGACGGCATCATGGTTGCGGCCCTGGGGGTCAGAAACCTGGCGATCATCGCCGAGAAGGATGCGGTTCTGGTCTGCGACCTGTCGCGGGCCCAGGACGTCAAGCGCGTCGTCGAAAGGCTGAGGGTCGCGTCACCCCGGCATCTCGATTTCACCCGACCGGTCCCCGAAGCGCTGACGGCGGGTGCGCGTCGGTTTGCGGACTGGCTGCGACTTCGGGCGCTTCCGACCTGGGCGACCCTTGGACAGGATGAGCAGGGGGTCTTCGCCGAGGTCATCGGCATGGACGGGCGCCCGGTGCAGACCTCGAGGCGGGCCCGGGTCCAGGCGCGCCAGATCTATGTGTTCGCCCAGGCGGGTCAGCTGGATTGGGCAGGCCCCTGGAAGCGCTGCGTCGACGATGGCGTGGCGAGGCTGATCGCTGACTATCTGCGCGAAGACGGTCTGTGCCGGACCCTGCTGGCGGCAGACGGGACGCCGCTCGATGAGACGGCGATGATCTATGACCAGGCCTTCGTCATGTTTGCCATGGCCATGGCAAAGGGTGCCGGATGCAGCGAGCCGACCGTCGAGGCACGCGCCGTGACGATCCGCGACCAGCTGCAATCGCGAGCAGAGCCGAACGGTGGTCTGGTCGAATCCGGCGACGCCGCCTATCAGTCTAACTGCCATATGCATCTGCTCGAAGCCTGTCTGGCCTGGGAAGAGCAGGGCGGCGACGCCGGATGGGCCGAGATGGCCGACAGGATCGTCGCACTCGCCAGATCGAGTTTCATCGATTCCCGGGGCGGCTTTCTGCGCGAGTTCTTCGGCCCGGACTGGAAACCGGCCCCCGGCGAAGCCGGTCGCCTGGTCGAGCCGGGTCATCAGTTCGAATGGGCCTGGCTGATGGCACGCTATGCCCGCGCCAGGGATGACGAGCGCGTTCTGGAGGTCGCCCGTACCCTCTACGCCCAGGGGGTCAATGGCGTCAGCGAGAGGCTCGCCGTCGCGGTCGATGCGATGAACGAGGACGGTTCGATCCGCAGTCATCGTGCCCGTCTCTGGCCGCAGACCGAATGGCTGAAGGCCGCTCTGATCCTGGCCGAACTCAGCCAGGACGGGGCCAGAAATGCCTACCTCGATGATGCCGCGGCGGCCCAGCGCGCCCTGTGGTTCTATCTGTCCGACGATGGCCTATGGCGCGACAAGCGTTTGCCCGACCGCAACTTCATCGACGAACCGGCACCGGCGAGTTCATTCTATCACATCATGGCCGCCTTCCGGCAGTTGTCGGACAGTGGCAAGACCGATCTCTGCGGCCTGGGCGAAATCAGCCTTTCGTGATCCCTGAGGGGTCGCGGGGCTGATCGCGCTTTCGCGCTTGTCGTCCTGCTTCCGCGCGCTAGTCTGGCGACTGAGTGTTTTTCCAGGAAGCGGGACGGTCCGATGTTTGGCTTGGCTTTTCAGGCGGGAGATACGTCTCTCGAATTCGGCCCCACAGCCGGAGGCGAAGACGCTTCGACCAGGGTATCGACCCGGATGTTCGGGGATATCGCCGGTCGGTTCTACAGTCTCACCGAGGCATCGGGCGACGATCCGCAGGCGTTCCTGAACGCGGATGATCGGGGCGGACTGGTCGGCACGCGCCCTTCGCTTCTGCCCGGCGATGCCGGGGTCCAGATCGCGCGTGGCGATGCGCCCTGGGGCGGAAACGGTAATCTGGGTCTCGGCGCGACGGTCACCTATGCCTTCCGGGCCACCGCACCGACGTCGATGCCCAGCGATACCGAAGGTTTCAGCGCATTCACCACGGCCCAGATCACCGCGACCCTGATGGCCCTGGCGTCCTGGTCCGATGTGGCCAACATCACCTTCGTGCGTCAGGACACCGGCTCCGGCTATTCCGACGATGCCTCGATCCTGTTCGGAAACTATTCGTCGGGCTCGGCCGGAGCGGCGGCCTTTGCCTATAGTCCGGGGACTGTGTTGTCGAGCTCCGTCTCGGGGGACGTCTGGATCAACTCCACCATTTCGGTGAACCAGAATCCGATTCTGCTCAACTATGGCATGCACACCCTGACGCACGAGATTGGTCACGCGATCGGTCTGCATCACCCGGCGGACTACAATGCCGGGGACGGGGTCGCCATCAGCTATGCCAACGACGCCCTCTATTACGAGGACTCGCGGCAATACACGGTGATGAGCTACTTCGGTGAGAGCAATACGGGGGGCTCATTCAGCGGCAGCTATTCTTCCGCGCCCCTAATGGATGACATCGCCGCCGCCCAACGGCTTTACGGTGCCAATATGACGACCCGGACGGGCGATACCGTCTATGGGTTCAATGCCAACGCCGGCCAGTCCTGGTATGCCGCCGCAACCTCCGCGAACCGCGTGATCTTCTGCGTCTGGGACGCCGGCGGTTCCGACACGCTGGATTTTTCCGGCTATTCCCAGACCCAGATCATCGACCTGCGCCAGGGAGGCTTTTCCAGTGTCGGAGGTCTGAGCGGCAATGTCTCGATCGCGATCGGTGCCGTGATCGAGAATGCCATCGGCGGTTCGGGTCAGGACACGATCTTCGGCAGTTCGGGCGACAATGTCATGTCCGGAGGCTCTGGCAACGACTCGATCGACGGTGGTCTGGGCAGCGATACAGCGGTCTTCAGCGGTGCCCGGTCGTCCTATACCATCACCTGGAATGGAACCGTCGGCACCATCGTCGGCATCGACGGGACGGACACGGTTTCCAACGTCGAGTTTCTGCGTTTCGACGACCAGACCGTCTCTGCACCCGCCACGACCGGGGCTCTGAACGTGACCGGCGATGTCGCCGCCAACGTCATCTCGGGCACGACCTTTTCGGACACCATCCGCGGCGCGGGTGGCGCGGACGTGATCTCCGGGGCAGACGGGGACGACATCCTGGAAGGCGGCTGGGGTAACGATCAGCTCAATGGCGGAGCCGGGGCGGATAGTCTGGAGGGCGGTCTCGGTGCGGATTCGCTCGATGGCGGCGACGGGGGCGACACCGCCACCTATGCCGACGCAACCACCTCCGTCGTGGTCAACCTGACGTCCGGTACGGCGACGGGGGGGGACGGTGCCGATACCCTGACGCGGATCGAAAACATCATCGGATCGACCTTCGCTGACACCCTGACGGGAGACGGGCTGGCCAACATCATCCTGGGCGGCGGTGGGGCGGACGCCGTCTTCGGCATGGGCGGCAACGACCTGATCTATGCCGGAGCGCCTGGCGTGGGTGGCGGGGCTCCCGATATCGTCAAGTCTGGATCGACGATCAACAACACCATCGGCACGGCCGTGTCGCTGGATGGCGGCTTTGACATCCTTGCTCGGTCCGGCGTCGCCAATGCGACCTCGACCCCACACGCCACGGTCACCGCAGTCAGCCACAACGGGGTCGAATACTATGCCTTCACGGTCGGCAATGGCACGACCGTCCGGTTCGACATCGACGACACGTCTCTGGGGTTCGACAGCACGCTGAGGATATTCAACAGCGCCGGTGTGGAACTGGCCAAGAACGACGACGGCGGAGAGGTCGGCGAGCCCTCCACGAACTCGAGCCTGAGCTTCACCTTCGATACGGCCGGGACCTACTATGTGCAGGTCGCAAGCTGGGATGACAACCAGGGCGGCGGGGAGTTCACCAGCAAGCCGATGAACGCCGGGACCAGCTATACGCTGCATGTGTCGATCCCGAACCATACGGTCCAGCCGACGACGTCGGTCGGCTCCACGCTCGATGGCGGGGACGGCGCGGACATCCTGACCGGCAGTGTCTCGACCGACTGGCTGATCGGCGGGGCCGGTGACGATGTCCTGCTCGGCGGCCAGGGCAACGACCTGCTGACCGGTGGGGCGGGTGCCGATACCTTCAAGTATACGGCGCGCTCGGACTCCTTTGTCGGAAATGGCGTCGCCGACGACGTGATCGATGACTTCCAGACCGGCGTGGACCGGATCGACCTGGTGGCCCTGGGGCTCAGCGCGGTCTCGATCGCCGCATCCGGCGAGTACAATGTCGTCAGTGGCAGCACGGCTCAGGGTCAGTTCTCGGTCCGGGTGCGGGGCGCCGTTTCCCAGACCGACCTGATGCTGACCGGGCAGACGCCTGGGTCCAACCCCATCTTCGGTACCGCAGCCGCAGAGACGATCACCGGGACATCCGGCAACGACGATATGACGGGTCGCGGCGGGGCAGACACCCTCTATGGCCTCGGCGGATCGGATCGGTTCATCTACGAAACGACATCGGATTCCAGCGCCCTGAACGGGGCGGACAATCTGGCCGACTTCGAGACCGGCATCGATCGCATCGACCTGACCGGGCTCAACTCCACCTCGATCAGCATCATACGGGACGGGGGGTCCAGCTTCATCTTTGCCGAAACGCCTGCCGGAGCCTTCCAGCTGCTGTCATTCGGCCGGGTGGTCAACGGGGCGGACCTTACCTATGCGTCCCAGCACGGGGTGTTCATGATCGGATCGTCGGGGGCCGACACCCTGCGCGGGACGTCACTGGCAGACCCCATGCTTGGCAACGACGGCAACGATATCCTGATCGGACGAGGGGGAGCCGATGCACTTGCAGGCGGGGCCGGGGCCGACATCTTCCGCTATGAGCACGCCGGTGATTCCAACCAGACGACAGGGTTCGACAATCTCTACGATTTCGAATCGGGCATCGACCGCATCGACGTGAGTGGCATCAGCGCCAGTTCGGTCAGCATCATCCGCGCGGACAATGGCTCCAGCTTCATCTTCGCCCAGAGCCTGACCGGAGACTTCCTGACCACGGCCGCCGGTCGCGCCGTTCAGGGCGCAGACATCATCACCAACAACACCTTCGGCATCTACATGATCGGGTCGAACAATGCCGACCTGTTGTATGGCACGAGCCTGGCGGATCCGATCTATGGCGGTGCCGGGGACGATTTCCTGATTGGTGGCGGCGGTGGGGATGTTCTCTTCGGAGAGGGTGGTGCCGACACCTACCTGTACTGGTCTGCGGCGGACTCGACGGCATCAGCGGCAGACTCGATTTTCGGATTTGTCACGGGGCAAGACAGGATCGATCTCAGGTCCGTGCGAACCGGGGCCAACGACCAGTACGGTATCGCCTATCAGGGCACGGGTAGCTTTCTGTTCGTCGATCTGGGTGGAAACGGCAGCAACGACATGCTGATTCAGCTGGCCAACGTCAGGCTGCTTGCGTCCGATATCCTGTGGAACGCTGCGGGCGCTGCCACCGAGCCAACGATCAAACCGTATCTCGCAGAGACCTTGCCCGGCCTTGAGGCCGTCCTCGAGGACGGGGCATTGACAGGCTCAGATGAGGTCGAACTGTATAATTCACATATTGCAGCCGTGGCCCATAATGACTGGCTAATGTGATGGACTGGGCGGCGCACCATTTATTGTCTGCGACGGTTCCGGGCTGATTGCCACAGCGTGAGATGCCCGCTAGGCAGGGATTGAGGACGGGTCGGGGGGCTGGCCGTCTGCTCGCCCGAGATCCCGGACAGGCCCGACGACTGATGGTGTCTGCGCAAGCAATGACGACGATCTATTTCGATATTACCACGTCGATCTCCTGGGGTGGGGCACCGGTCGGTATCACCAGGGTCGAGCGCGAGATCGCACGCCGTGCACCCGGCCGAAGTGCCCATCCCGTGCGGTATTGTTTCTTCCATCAAGCCACCCAACGCTATTACGTCATCCAGCCGGCATTCGCCGAGCGGGTGCTGGCGGGCGAATGCTGGATCGCGTTGAACGAGATGCGGTCCCTGTCACTTGATAATGCTATTTCGGATCGCGATTTCTTCGACGAAATACCCACGGACCTGTCAGGGGTCGAGGCTGTTCTGGCCCTTCGCAAGCGGTTGGAGAGCGTGCCTTTGGCCGATCTTCTGATCCTGAGAGATCAGAATCAGTTCGTCACGGTCAATGCGGGCAACCATCACCGATTTGTCAGCGTCAACCAGATTGTCGTCGGCCCCGTGCCGATGAACGCCAACACATGGATCATCAACGGTGGACTGGACTGGGAACACAAGAACGTCCGGGCAATGCGCAAGATTCGCGAGAAGACCGGATTCAAATATCTGGCCATCATCTACGACATCATCCCGTTGCTGTACCCGCAGTATGTCGTTCCGTTCTACGTGGACCTGCTCAAGAAATATTTCGGGGAGCTGTTCTGGACGGCAGACTACGCCTTCTGCATTTCCGAGACGACCAAGTCCGATGTTGCCCGTCATCTGGCTGAATGGCGCCTTCCCGCCCTGCCGCTGGAGGCCTGGCCGCTGGGATGTGATATCGAGGAAACCGTGGGTGAGAACCCCGGATTCCCGACGGCGTTGCGTGACAAACCCTATCTTCTCTACGTCTCCACCATCGAGCCACGGAAGAGTCACCGGACCATAGTCGATGCGTTCGAGCACGGCGTCATGGCTGGGACGATCCCGGACGATGCCATGTGTGTCTTTGTCGGGCGCGTCGGGTGGAACACAGAAAATCTGGTCCAGGAAATCCGCACCAATCCTCTGATTTCCGACCGCGTTGTCATCATGTCGGGGGTTTCCGACGAAGACCTTGTCGAACTGTACAAGCGCGCGCGCTTCGTCGTCTTCCCGTCCAAATACGAGGGCTACGGCCTGTCGCTGGTCGAGGCCATGTCGCTTGGAAAGGCCTGTATCAGCGGCGTGGCAGGATCTCTTCGCGAGGTTGGCGGCGTAGCTCCGCTTTACATTGATCCGATCGATCTGAGGCAATGGGCGGATGCCCTCGTGTCGGCCTTTACCGACGACGCCATGATCGCCGACCTGGAGCGCCGGTCGCTGACGCAGTACGAGCCGGTGACCTGGGATGACTCGGCGGATCTATTCTATGGGATCCTCAATCGCTGGGTGGAGAAGGCGCGATGAAGGTTCTTGGTCTCGGCACCTATCCGATCCTTTTGCCGGTCCATGGCGGCCAGCGCCGCGTGAGCCAGATCGCCAACTACTATCGTTTGAACGACATCGAATACCGGTACGCGTCGGTGTATTCCTCGACGAGTTACAGCCCCGAAAAAGTGACTGAAGGCGATTATCCCTATGCGTCGATCGGGGGGATCTATTCGGAAATTCCGTTTATCGATGATCTCGGCAGCGGGGTCTTCGCCGCAAGTCAGGACGGTGCGTATCGTCATTTCCGGACATTGATCCAGGGCTATCAGCCCGACGTCATCCAGTTCGAACAGCCGTGGATGTGGCCGCTGATCCGAAAGCTCAGGGACGAGGGTGTGTGCCTGAACACAGCACTGATCTATTCGTCCCAGAACTTTGAACCCCCGCTCAAGCGCCAAATACTGGAAAGTGTCGGCGTCGACCGTGACCGCGTTGCCCTTGCCGAGCGCATGATCCTGGATCTCGAAGCCGAACTCACGGGAGAGGCTGATCTCCTGATTTGTGTCTCGAAAGCCGATGCGGCCGCCTACAAGGCGCTGAATCCTCGATGCACTCCGCTTGTCGTGCGCAACGGTGCCGAGAGACCGAGCGAGACCAAACGACCGCCCTATGGCGAGCTGATGAAGGCAAACAGCTATCTTTACTATGTCGGCAGCGCCTATCCGCCGAACATCCAGGGATTCGAGCGGTTCATCCTGAACAGTACACTTTACGGATTTCCACCCGAGAAGCTGTTTGCGGTCTGTGGCGGGGCTTCGGAGGCGATCTATGGATCAAGCCTCTACGGTCCGCACGCTGAAGGCCATGGTGACCGTGTTCATTTCTTCACGGGGCCGTCAGACGCCGAATTGGCCTGGCTACGCGAGAACAGCAAGGGGATCCTCCTGCCGATCGCCAACGGGGGCGGCAGCAACCTCAAGACCGCAGAGGCCATCGCATCCGGCAAATGGGTCATCACGACCGATGTGGCGCTTCGCTCCTTCGAGGACTATCAGACCGAGCCGGGCATTCTGGTCGCCAGAACGCCCAGAGATTTTCAGCAGGCAATGCTGGATGTGATCTATGGCAAGCCGCTGAAGCTGACGGCAAAACAGGTCCGCAAGCGCGAGGCGCTGTTATGGGACCGACTGCTGGCGGACAGTGGCCTGGCCGGCCGGGTTCTGGCGCTCGGTCCGGTCCTTGACGGAAAGGGAGCCGCATGATGCGCGCCATCCGCCGCCGGATTGCCCGGCCGTTCCGCAATCGTGCCAAACAGGCGCAAGAGCGTGGAGCCTGGGCCGATGCCTTGGGCTATTTGCAAATCGTCAAGAGGCTCAATCCTCAAAACCTGTCGATCCTCCTGCCCACCGCCAATATGCAGGCCGAGTTGGGGCAGTATGACGAAGCCGAGGCAACGTTTCGGACAGCGTCGGTCCTGCCCGAGTATCTGATACCGGCCTTGATCGGACTGGCGGCAGTCTCCCAGCGCAGGAATGACTGGCCCGAAGCCCAGTTGCGCTGGGAAGCCGTGCTGAAAACCATGGCGCAGCAGCAATCGAACGGGCCAGATGCCACAACCTCATGGCCGATGTCGCCCGCTGAGGTGCTGCTGCACATTGCGCTGGCCCGCGACATGATCGGTGATGCGACCGGGGCCGAGGCCGACCTGATGCTGGGCATGGCGCTGCAGCCCTCAATCCGCCGCTCGGCCGGTGCCGCGCTGATGCGAGCTAGACTGTTGGCCCCCACCGACTCGCGTGCTGCCTATCTGATTTTGCGGAAGGCGAACCGGCGTTATCCAGACGATTATTCCATCCTGTACGAGTTGACAAAGGCAGCGGCCATTGCTGGCCAGAGCGGCGAAGCACAGGCCTGTGCGCGCGCCTTGATCGCTCTGGACCCCGGCAACGAAAACACCCGATCAATGATTCGTGATCGCGGCCTACTCATCGGTGCCGACCAAGAAAACGTCGTTGTCTGACTTAGGGCCTGGCTGCTAGGGAGGCTCGGTAGATTTTGACAGTCTGAGCCCGAGACTGAACTCCACGATATCAATCCGACGTCGGCGATCATCGCTGACACTTCATGCGACCGGAGAGTAACGATGACCGTCTTCCTGAACCGCCAAGGCGGGCTTCGCTCGAGCTTCAACCCTGCATTTGAGGCAGAAGACTATCTGCCAGCTCTGGCTGCCGCGCGTCGTGCCGCCATCACAAGTGCGCCCGGCGGAGGCGTGAGCGATATGTCAGCGGCGGCGGGCACCGTCGATGGTCCCCAGGACATCGTCGTGAACGGAGGGGGCGGCAATGACACCCTGGTCGGTACCGACGGTGCCGATACCCTGAGTGGATTCGGCGGTGACGACGTTCTAGAGGGCCGGGGCGGACCCGACATTATGGACGGTGGCGACGGCATCGATACTGTGACCTTCGCCAATGCGACGGCGGGTGTGGGGGCTTTCCTTTCGGGTGGCGGCACGCCCTACGGCGACGGCGTTGGCGACATCTACGTCTCGGTCGAAAACATGGTCGGCTCGGCTTTCCAGGACTTCCTGTGGGGCAACAGCGCCAACAATGTCATTCGCGGCGGCGGTGGCATGGATGACCTCTATGGCTTCTCGACCTCCGCCAGCGAGGTCGATTTTCTTTACGGAGGCGACGACATCGATCTGCTGCTGGGCGGTATTGGGCTTGATCGACTGGACGGCGAAGCGGGCGAGGACACCGTCAGCTACCTGCTGTCGCCCACGGGGCTGACCATTTCGCTTCGCGACCCGGGGGGCGAGAACACCGGCTGGGCCGCCGGCGACACCTTCACCAGCATCGAAGACGTCATCGGATCCGAATTCAACGACATCATCTATGGAAACAATGATCCCCTGATCAATCAGCTTCAGGGTCAGAGTGGCAACGACACCATCTATAGCGGCGGAGCGGCCTATACCGTTCTGATCGGCGGCATCGGCGCGGACCGCCTGGTCGGCTTCAACAACGCCCTGCATCTGATCGACTATGAAACGGCGAGCGCCGGCGTCCGGGCAGACATGGAAAATCAGGCGCTGAACACCGGTGACGCGGCGGGCGACGTCTACGAGAACCTGTTCGGCCGCGACCTGGCCGGTTCGACGTTCAACGATCTTCTGTACGGCGATGCCGGCAACAACAACATCATCGGCGACCCGGATCAGGTGGCCTATAACTTCGTCAACGGCGTGGATGAACTCTACGGCCGTGACGGGAATGACACCCTGGATGGTGGACCGCGCGGCGACCGCCTGGACGGAGGCAACGGGTTCGATGCCGCCGCCTATACCAGCGCGCTGGCTCCCGTTTCAGCCTTCCTGGGGCATTCAGGTGACAATACCGGTGACGCCGCCGGCGATACCTATTTCAACGTCGAGGCCCTGATCGGCTCGCACTTGAACGACATCCTGGGGGGTGACAACCTCGATAACTCGCTGCTCGGCCGGGACGGCAACGATACCCTGCAGGGCGAGGGCGGGGACGACCTTCTGGTCGGCGGTCTGGGGGCCGACGTCCTGATCGGCGGAGCCGGTCTGGACCTTGCCACCTATTCCGACGCGACCTCGGCGGTCAGCATCAACCTGGCCTCGCCAATGTTCAACACGGGTGCAGTGGCCGTCGGTGACACCTATTCCGGCGTCGAGGGGGTGCTGGGTTCGGTCTTCGGCGATACCCTGATCGGCGACGATGCAGACAACACCCTGCGAGGCGAGCTGGGCAATGACGTGCTGGTCGGGGCTGGCGGAAACGATACGCTCGACGGCGGTGGCGGCGCCGATAACATGGACGGTGGTGCCGGATACAATATCGCGAGCTATGCCTCATCCGGCGCAGGCGTGACCGCATCCCTGGCCAATGTCGGCGTCAACACCGGTGACGCAGCAGGGGATGCCTATACCAATATCCAGCAGATCAACGGCAGTGGTGCAGCCGACACCCTGACGGGTGCCAATGGTGCCGGCAGTACGCTTCGGGGCCTTGGCGGCAATGACGTGCTGAACGCAATCGGCGCGGCCCAGTTGAACGGCGACGACGGGGCCGATGTCCTGAACGGCGGCAATGCGGATGACACGTTGATCGGTGGAGCCGGGGCTGACCAGATCAACGGTGGCGGCGGAACCGACCTGGCCAGCTATGTGACTTCGGCGGCCGGCGTTCTCGTGTCTCTGGTCGGTGGCAGCACCGGTGGCGATGCGACGGGTGACGTCCTTACCGGCGTGGAAAATGTCGCAGGGTCGAACTTCGCCGACACGATCACTGGCGACGGGGGAAGAAACTACCTGCTGGGCCTCGCGGGCAACGACGTCCTTGAGGGCGGCGGCGAGGAAGATCAGCTGGAAGGCGGGGCCGGTAGCGATACGTTGAGGGGTGGACTTGGCTTCGACTACGCGGTCTACGCCGGTGCCTCGGCTCGCGTGGTCGTCAACCTGGCCGGAGGATCAGGCGAAGGTGATTCTGCCGGCGATACCTACGATTCGATAGAGGGGGTCATCGGCTCGGCCCACAACGACATCATCACGGGTGACGCCAACGCGAACACGGTTCAGGGCGGTGCCGGTGACGACGTGATCCGGACTGGAGACGGGTCCGACCTGATCGCCGGCAACGCGGGCAACGACATCATCTACGGCGGCCTGGGCACCGACATCATGCAGGGCGAGGGGGGGGCCGATACCTTCCTGTTCGAGACCGCTCAGGACTCTCAGGCGACTCCGCAGATCGTCGCAGACATCATCAACGACTTCCAGACCGGCATCGACAAGATCGATATCTCGGGCTTCAGCCCGACCTCGGTGACGTTCGGTACCGAAGGTGAGTTCAACACCGTGGTCGCCACCTCGGCGAGCGGCACCTTTACCGTGCGCGTGCGCGGTCCGGTGACCGCCAGTGACATCATCACCACGGCCACCGGCTCGGCCATCAACGGCGGCGCCGGTGCCGACAGCCTGATCGGTACGGGAGGCGGCGATACGATCATCGGCGGTGGCGGCGGCGACACCCTGACTGGCGGCGGTGGGGCCGACACCTTCCGCTACACCTCGACCTCGGATTCGACGGTCGCCAACCAGGACGTCATCACGGACTTCCAGACCGGCCTGGACCGGATCGACCTCACCGCGCTTAATCCGACCTCGGTCTCCATGGCCCGTCTCGCGGGCGGCGGCGGCACGGTGGTCTATGCCGAAACTCCCAACGGGGCCTTCCAGCTGTTCGCCGCCGGAGCCAACCTGCAAGGATCCGATTTCCTCTACACCGGCACCTTCGGCGTCTACATGATCGGCTCATCGGGCAACGATACCATGGTCGGCACGCTTCGACCGGACCCGATCGTCGGCTTCGCGGGCGACGACATCCTGACCGGCGGTGCAGGCGGCGACGCCATCTCCGGTGGAGCGGGTCGCGACATCTTCGTCTACCTCAGCGGTTCCGACTCCGCGAATGGCGTTGGCAATCTCGACAACCTTTATGACTTCGAGACGGGTATCGACAGGATCGATCTGACGGCGTTGAACACGGTAGTGATCAGCGTGGTGCGCGGCTCAGACGGATCGAGCTTCGTCTTCGCGGATAGCTATGCGGGATCGCTTCTGGTCTCAGCGGCCTTCCGTGAAATCCAGGGCACCGATTTCATCTACAATAACAGCCATGTCATTTTCCTGTTGGGGTCGGACGCGGGCGAAAGGCTGATTGGCGGGAGCCTGGCCGATCCGATCGTCGGCAATGGCGGCAACGACATCCTGATCGGCGGCCTGGGCGCGGACGCCATCGCGGGCGGAGCGGGGGCGGACCTGTTCGTCTATCAGGCCACCGGCGACTCCGTCCAAGGCAGCCTGGACAACCTGTATGACTTCGAGAGCGGCATCGACCGCATCGACCTGACGGCACTGAACACGACGGCGGCGACTATCATCCGTCAGGCCGATGGTTCGACCTTCGTCTTTGGCACCACGGCGGCGGGACAGTTTGTTACCTCGGGCGCCGGCCGCCTAATCAACGGCAATGACCTGGTCGGGATCAACCATGGGGTCTTCATGCAGGGTTCGGACGCCCCCGACTTCCTGATCGGTTCGCAGAGGTCTGACACGATCCTCGGTGGGCTCGGAAACGACCTCATTCTCGGCTTCGGCGGGGCCGACACCCTGATCGGTGGCGGTGGTGCCGACATCTTTATCTTCTACGGCGGCGACTCGCCGGCAGCTGGCCAAGACGTGATTCAGGATTTCACTTCGGGCGTCGACAAGATCGACCTGCGTTCCGCCCGTACCGGTGCCTCGGACGTGTTCAATATCGTCAACACCGGTGCTATCTCGACCCTGTTCGTCGATCTGGGCAACAACGGCACGAACGATCTGATCATCCAGATCACCAACACCAACATCGTCGCCTCGGACATTCTGTGGACGGCGGGCGGCGCGGCGCTGGAAGACACGGTCAAGGTTTCCGGGCCTGAAGTCTTGCCGCAGGAGAACGACTTTATGCCGCTTGCGGAGACCTCGCCGTACCTCGGCCTGTTCATCACGGAACCCGACCTCAGCTTTGGGGGCCATCTCCATTCTACTCAGTGCTGGTATCTGTAGGGACCTAACCCGTCAGACGGCGACGGTATCGTCGCCGTCTGACGCTTTGGCTTGATGTCGGTTTCAGTCGAAATAAGCCTTCAGCGCGTCGCGAGCCGCCTGGCCCAGATCGGGCCGTTTGAGGGCCAGCGCGACATTGGCCCGAAGTAATCCGATCTTGTCGCCACAATCGTGGGTCGTCCCCTCGTATTCGACGGCAGTAAAAGCTTGATCGCTCATCAGGGTCGCCATGGCGTCGGTCAGTTGAATCTCGCCGCCGGCACCGCGTTCCTGGTTCTGTAGGATGTCGAAGATTTCGGGCTGCAGGATATAGCGCCCGGCGATGGACAGGTTCGATGGCGCAGTCCCCTGGGCCGGCTTTTCGACCATCCCTCGCATTGCGATCCTTCGGCCATCGCGGGATACGGGATCGACGATGCCGTACTTGTGGGTGTCGGCATCGGGCACGGCCTCGACCCCGATGATGTTGCCGCCCAGTTCGTCATAGGCCTGAACCAGTTGCTTCAGGGCACCGGGCGCGGCATCGACGATGACATCGGGCAACAGCACCGCGAAGGGCTCATGGCCGATGATGTCGCGGGCGCACCAGACAGCATGGCCCAGCCCCAGCGGCTGCATCTGGCGCGTGAAGCTCATTTCGCCGGCCGTGGCCAGTTCGGCATTCATCGTGTCCAGGATCTCGATCTTGCCCTTGGCCAGAAGCTGGGCTTCCAACTCGATCTGGTGGTCGAAATAGTCCTCAATGGCGCCTTTGGATCGGCCGGTAACGAAGACGATGTGTTCGATCCCGGCTTCGCGCGCTTCCTCGACGATATAGCTGAGGATCGGTCGATCGACGACGTTGAGGAGCTCTTTCGGTGTCGTCTTGGTACCGGGCAGGACACGCGTGCCAAGGCCGGCGACCGGCAGAACGGCCTTGCGCAGGCGAGCTGTAGAAGGGTTCATGAACAGACCTCGTACGAAAACGTCGGCCTAGTCTACAGGGATCCCTGGGACGATCACCGATCAGCCGTGTGTGACGGCGCTGGTGACATCTTTCAAGCGCTACCGGAAACAAGCCTGTTGAACGAGGCGCAGCGCGCGCGCATCGGGTCAAACAGTCGGTGCACGGGTCAGCCGAAAGAGACGGTCCAAGCTTTCAAACTCGTCCACACTGACCTGTCGAAATCGCAGGGGAGGTGCACCGGCCCGCAACAGTTCAAACCCGTTCTCGGTCGGTCGCCAACCGGTGGCACCTTGCGCGTCCTTCACACTGCAACGGCCGACCAGAACGCCATAGTGATCGCCGGATGGAATCCGGTTCAGCGTAATCCGGCAGGTGCCCGTTCCCCGGACAGCCGTTATGGCCCACAGTCCGAACACCTCGTCGATCGACAGCGAACCTGTCCTCGCACCCTGGTTCATCGCTTCGGGGTTGGTATCGATCGGCATCGGCAAGGTCTCCGCGCGGCAACCTGCCCCTGCTCCGGCGGCAAGGACAAGAGCAATGACGAGGCGGGATAGGCCGTACAGAGTCATGTCGATTTCCTTGCCCGGTGTGGATTGTCGGCTTCGGGGTCGCATTCGGCAAGCGTCTTAAGGGTGGTCGAGCGATGCACCCTGTCGATTTCCACAGACTATCCCGGTGCAGCCCAAACGCGTATAAGGGCAATCTTTGCGTCTTGAAACGGGTCGCGTGTTCAACTCACTGCTTGCCACCAAACCCGGCACAGAGCCGCTTACGGCCGCGTTACGCGCCTGTCGGATACATTTCCTGTGGGCGGCGGTGTTCAGCGCCCTGGTCAACCTGCTGTATCTGGCCCCTACGCTTTACATGATGCAGGTCTATGATCGGGTCGTTCCGACGGGAGGCATAACCACCCTCGTCCTGATCACGGTTGTTGCCATGTTGGCGCTGGGGACTCTGGCGGCGCTGGACTGGTTGAGGATACGGCTTCTGGTGCGCGCCGGCCTCAGATTGGACAAGATGCTGGCACCCACGATCATGGCTCGTGTCGTTGATATGCAGGCGAGACAACAGTCGACCCAGGCCCTGCGCGAATTCGACAACGTCCGCTCTGCAGTCTCAGGCCAGGGGGTTCTGGCCCTGTTCGATGCGCCCTGGACCCCCCTGTATCTGGCCTGTTGCTTCCTGTTGCATCCGGCCATCGGCGTCCTGACCCTGGTCGGCGGCGGCATCCTGTTCCTTCTGGCCGTGCTGAACGAGCGCGACAGTCGGCCCCGCCTGAAACGCGCCATCCAGGCCACCAATGCCGCCTATTCATCCCAGGAAGGCATGGCGGGCCAGACCGAGGTCATCCGAGCCCTGGGGATGCGCCAGTCGAGCATCAACCGTCAGAGCGATCAACGTCACGCCGCGACCAGCCAGTATGCCGACGCCCAGTTCAACGGCGGAAAATATTCGGGAACGATCAAATTCCTGCGACTGGCGATGCAGTCGCTGTCACTGGGACTGGCCGCCTACCTGGCGGTCAAGGGCGACTTGTCGCCGGGCGCCATCATTGCCGCCTCGGTCCTGCTCAGCCGAGCCGTTGCCCCGATCGAGCAGCTGGTCGGGGCCTGGCCTAGCCTGACCCAGGCGCGGGCCAGCTGGACCACCCTGACCGAGCTGTTCATCTCCACGGCCGGAGCCGAGCGCCCTCGAACCGCCCTTCCGACCCCGCGTGGACGACTTCAGGTCGAGGCAGTATCGGTCCGGCTGCCGGGCACCGAACAGCCCCAGTTGCGGGGGGTCAGCCTGTCGCTCAATCCCGGACAGACCCTGGGGATCGTCGGCCCCAGCGGATCGGGCAAGACGACCCTGGCTCGGGTTCTGGCAGGGGCCCAGGCCCCGACCATCGGTACGATCCGTCTGGACGGAGCCGAGTATCAGGCGCGCGATTCCGACGACCTCGCCCGCCACATCGGCTACCTGCCCCAGAGCCCCAGCCTTTTCGCCGGCTCGATCAAGGACAATATCTCGCGCTTTTCGGCCGCCATCGGCGTGTCGACCCAGGATGTCGATGCCGGCGCTGTCGCGGCAGCCCAGGCGGCGGGCGTTCACGACATGATACTGAGGCTGCCTCAGGGGTATGACACTGTGCTGGGGCCGTTTGGTCAGGGGGTTTCGGCCGGGCAGGGCCAGCGTATCGCCCTGGCCCGCGCCCTCTACGGGTCGCCCGCCCTGCTGGTGCTGGACGAGCCCAACTCGGCCCTGGATCAGGAAGGGGAAGTCGCCCTGATGAACGCGATCCTGGCTGCGGCGGCCCGAGGCGCGGCCGTTGTCATCATCGCCCACCGCGCGGGCGTCCTGCAAAGGGTTGATCGGTTGCTGACGATGAAGGACGGCCTGGTCCAGCTGGAGGGGCCACGCGAAGAGGTTCTGGCCAAGATGCGGGCCGCCGTGCCCACCGTTGGAGCCCGACCGCAATGACAGCCGCCCCCATCGCGCCCGGCAAGGTCCCGACGTCACACGTGGTCGTGACCGATTCACCGCGCCGCGATCTGGCCATCGGCGGGGTGATCATCCTGCTCTTCTTTGGCCTGTTCCTGGGGTGGGCCGCATTCGCGCCTCTGGATGCCGGGGCCTATGCCCAGGGTCAGGTGGCGGTGTCTGGCAATCGTCAGGCGGTCCAGCACCGGGAAGGCGGCACCGTCAGCGTCCTTCACGTCAAGGAAGGCGACCGTGTAACCCAGGGCCAGGTGCTTATCGAACTCTCGACCGGCGAACTGCGGGCCGGTGAGCGCGGCGTGACCGGCCAGATCATCGCCCTTCTGGCGCAGCGCTCGCGCATGATCGCCGAGCGGGACCGGCTGGGCACTGTGCCGACCCCGGCCGAGTTCGCCGATCTGTCGTCCGAGGACCGTGTCCTGGCCGACGAGGCCATGCGGCTGCAACGCCTGCAATATGCCGCCAGACGCTCGGGACGCAGCACCGAGACAGGGGTGCTGAGCCAGCGCGGACAACAGCTGAACCAGCAGATCCTGGGTTTCCAGCGCCAGATCGAATCCAACATCGAACAGCGTCGCCTGATCGATGAGGAGCTGGAGGGCATGCGCAGCCTGGCCGCACAGGGGTTCGCGCCCCAGAATCGGGTTCGGGCACTTGAGCGCAATGCCGCGGCCCTGGACGGCGAGCTCGGGTCCCTGCGGGCCCAGGTCGCACGGGCGCGCGAAGCCATGGGGGAAACCCGGCTGCAATCCCTGGGTGTCACCACCCGACTGGACGAGGATGTCGCCGACCGGCTGCGTCAGGTGGAGGTCGATCTGAACGACCTGCGCCCCAGACAGATCGAATTGCGCAACCAGATCGCGCGGGCCCAGATTCGCTCACCCGCGACCGGACAGGTCGTTGGCCTGACCGTTTTCACCCAGGGCGGAGTGATCCAGCCGGGCCAGACGCTGATGGAGGTCCTGCCCGATCGGGCATCACAGGTGATCGTCGCCTCGATAGACCCGACCAATATTGACGACTTGCGGGTCGGCCTGTCGACCGAGGTCAAATTTCCCGGCTTACGCGACCGCGATACCCCGATCCTGCACGGCACGGTCACCCTGATTTCTGCTGACAGCTTTACCGACGAAGCCACCAAACGCAGCTTCTATCGCGCCGAGGTCGTGATCCCGCCGGGCGAGCTGACCAAGCTGGGACGGTCGGCGACCCACATCCGGCCTGGAATGCCGGTCGAGGTCGTGGTGCTGCTCAAGAAGCGCACTGCGCTACAGTACCTGATCGAACCCCTGACCCGCAGCCTGTGGCGGTCGGGCTCGGAGCAGTGAATCAGAGAGTCGTCTGTATCGATGCATAGGCACCCCGTCTTGAACCGCTGCGCGTGTCGCGGCACGGTCGCATCATGCCCCTGTTGACCGGTGAACCCTTTCCCAGCTTTCGCGCGCCGGGAAACTCCAATCCCAACTATGCGTTCGATTCCGCCGCCGGGCGGTATCTGGTTCTGGCCGTGCTCAGTGGGGCCAGCGACGCCGAGATTGAAGCGGCGGCGGCGTTGGCAGCCCGTCACCGTGCGAAGTTCGACGACGACAGCCGAAGCCTCTTTGGTCTGTTGCCCGATCGACCGGAATGGCGCGGACGGCTAGAGGATTCTGTGCCGGGAGTGCGCTGGCTCTATGATTCCGGCGCTGTTCGGGGGCTGGCCCAGGTTCCGGACGGCCCACCGCACTGGTTCGTCATCGATCCGGCGATGCGCGTCCTGGCCAGTACCGGTCCCGACCGTGCGGAGGAACTGCTCACCGGCCTGTCCCACCTGCCCCCGCCAGATCAGCACGGCGGCCTGGCCTCCCATGCTCCGGTCCTGATCCTGCCCCGGGTGTTCGAGCCCGGCTTCTGCAAGGTACTGATCGACCACTATGACACTGTGGGGGGGCATGAATCGGGCTTCATGCGCGAGATCGACGGCGTCACCCGGTTGATGAGCGACCACAGGCACAAGCGCCGCTCGGACGTCGTGATCGTCGACGATGACTTGGTTGGCGCTGCCCGCGCTCGCGTCGCCCGTCGCCTGGTGCCCGAGCTTAAGAAGGCGTTTCAGTATGAGGCGACGCGCATCGAACGCTATCTGGTGGCCACCTACGACGCCGAAACGGGGGGATATTTCCGGCCGCACCGGGACAACACCACCAAGGGCACGGCCCATCGCCGGTTCGCCGTATCGATCAATCTGAACAGCGACTTTGACGGCGGCGAGCTCAGGTTTCCCGAGTTTGGCCAAAAGACCCTGAGGCCCCCTCCGGGCGGCGCAGTAGTCTTCTCATGTTCGCTGTTGCACGAAGCGACGGCCGTGACACGCGGTCGCCGCTATGCCTTCCTGCCCTTCCTCTATGATGAGGCCGCGGCCAGGGTACGCGAGGAAAACCTGAAATACATCGCCGCGCCGGCCGCCTGACCTATGCCGCAAGGCCACGCCCGATCAGCGTTGCCAGGGCGGCGATGTTCGGGGCCTGCATCTTCTTGAGGATATTGCCCCGGAAGACGTCCACGGTGCGGGGACTGATCCCCAGGACCATGGCTGTGACCTTGCTGCTGGCCCCGTTGACGAGATGGGAAAGGACCTCCCGCTCTCGCCGCGACAGGGTCTGGAACCGACCGCGAGCCTCTTCCAGTCCGGGAATTTCGCGGCTGTGGGGCGAGCGCACCACGAAGGCATCCAGAACCGCCTGAACCAGCTGACCAGAGCTGAAGGGCTTTTCCAGAAAATTCGCGGCCCCGGCTCTCATGGCGCAAACCGCCATCGGGACATCGGCATGCCCACTCATGACGATCAGGGGCCAATCCCGCTGTTCGGTCTCTGAGAGACGATTGGCCAGGGCCAGTCCCGACATTTCCGGCATTCGAACGTCGGTCACGATACAGCTGAAAGGCAGGCTATCCAGAGCCGCAAGGAACAGGGTCGGGGAGGCAAAGCAACAGACTTCGAAATCGGCGACGCTCAAGACAGCCTCGATCGACTCCAGTACAGCGGTGTCATCGTCGACAACGATGACATGTCCCCTAGGCATCGGCATTCCTCTCGTTGAGAGTGAAGGTGAAACCCGCGCCTCCGAGTGAACTCGGCACGTATTCGATCGAGCCGCCATGAGCCTCAACGATGGTGCGACAGATCGAGAGGCCCAGTCCCATTCCGCCCGGCTTGGTGCTGGACAGGGGATCGAACAGATGGGGGGTCATGCTGGCGCAGACACCGGGGCCGTTGTCCTCCACCGTCATGCGGTAGCTCGCGCCGACCTGCCGGCCGGTGATCAGGATATGGCGGCGATTGGTCGTCGGCGGCGCGTCCAGGGCATTGCGGACCAGATTGATGACCAGTTGCTGGAACTGGACGCGATCGCAGCGCGCCGTGTCCTCTGGCGGGATCCTGACCTCGATCGCCGCATCGATTTCCTTGGCGTTGATGTTCAGGATGGGCATGATTTCATTGACCAGGTCCAGCAGGGATTCCTGCGCATGGAAACCGGTATCACGAAGCATTAGGGATCTAAGCCTGCGAATTACGTCGCTGGCCCGCTCCGCCTGTCCTTCGGCGGACTTTATGAATTTCAGCGCCTTGGCGCGATCGATTTCCGGCCTGCCGATGAGCGATCTGGCCGCTTCCAGAAAATTCAGGATCGCCGACAGGGGCTGGTTGAGCTCATGAGCCACCATCGACGCCATTTCACCCAGGGAATTCAGTCTCCAGTTGTAGGTGATCTGAAGGCGAAGATCCTGCACGGCGGTTTCGGCCGCCACGACAGCGGTGACGTCCTGGATGAACAGGGTCAGGAAGTCTTCGTCATTTGCTGAAAACCGGGCGGCCTGGACATCGACCAGGGCCTCGATCCCGCCCCCTCGATCGGCCCGCATATGGTGGCTGTCGACGCCGCTGCGGCTCCTGGCGTTAAAGGCCTCCAGACCCTTGACGGATTGCAGGCTGACGAGGTCGATCGCGGGCATCAACGCGACGATGTTTGTGGGGGTCTCAAGGGTAAGTGCGCGCCCGAAAAAGGCATCGGCGGTCGCGTTGGAGCTTCTGATATTGCCCCTGCTATCGATGGCGACGACCGCCATCGGCGCGTCGGCCAGAATACTCTTGGCGAACGATGCTTCCACCGCTTCACCTCCCTCGGATACGCCTTTTTCGCTCGGGGGCAGAAAGGGGGTTAGAATGACCCGGTCTGCTCACGAACGCTACGCGCTTAGGCTGAGCCTACGCTCATATTCATGCGTCTGCCAACTGGCTTGTTGAAGGCTGGATGAATTGATCCGATGTCGGCATTGATAGATGTCAAACGGTACCCGAAGGTCCTCGAGCCGTTTTGAGACCGCTATCGACCCTGACAGAGTCCAAGGCATCCTGCATGCCACTGAACAGGGTCTCGACGACGATGGGCTTGGGTATGCAAATGGCGATTCCGGCCTCGAGATAGGTCTTGCGCTGGTGCGCCATCACATTGGCCGTGACAGCCATGATCGGCGGTGCCGCTCGCCCAGCCTCTCGGGCTTCCGTACGGATCTGGCGAGCTGCAGAAATGCCATCCATGACAGGCATCTGGATGTCCATCAGCACCAGATCCCAGACGCCGTCGCGGCAGGCCTGGACGGCCTGAAGGCCATTCTCGACCATGACCGGCACCACGTCTATCTGGTCGAGGATAAGCGCGAGCGCCTTTCGGTTTACGGGATGATCTTCGGCGACAAGGACGCGCAGTGTCCTGGGGAGATCGTGTTCCGGCTGGTCGGCTGGCCTGTCAGGCTCGACACCGTCGGCCACGGCGAGAGGCAGTGACACCGTCAGACACAGACCGCCAGGCAGGCGGTTGGCCGCTGTGATGAAGCCGTTCATCTGCAAAACAAATTCATTGGCCATGCAAAGGCCCATGCCCAGTCCTGTGCCACTCCCGCCGCGACTGGGTTCCAGCAGGGCGTAGCGGTCCAGAGCACCCGCCAGGAATTCCTCGGCGATGGCACCGCCTGAATCGCACACCGAAAGTTGCACAGCGTCGGCATCCCGGGACGCGGAAATCATTATGGCCCCGGCCACGGTGCGTTGCACGGCGTTGGAAATCAGGTTGTGCAGGACCTGTCTGATCCTCACCGGATCTCCCAGATAGGCCCTCGCCAGTCCCGGACAAAGGCTGACGGTGATCTTCAGGCCCTTGGTGCGGGCGATGGCGTCGAACGGATCGACCGATCTTTCAACGAGGCCGCGCAAGTCGAATGGGACCGGGTCGACCGGAAGCGAGCCTGCCTCGATCCGCGATAGATCGAGAACTTCGTCGATCATGTCGTTCAGCCCCTGGCCTGAATGGATCAAAGTCTCGATGCGATCCCTCTGACTTTCCGTCAGAGGGTCACGCGCCAGCGACTGGGCCATGCCCATGACACCGTTCAGGGGTGTACGAATTTCATGGCTCACCATGGTCAGGAAGTCGCTCTTGGCCTGGTTGGCCCGATCGGCGGTCTTCCGGGCGTCATCAAGTATGATCATGTCACGCGAGATTTGCCGCCACGCAACATAGGCCGTCGATGACAGCAGCGCTCCAGCCCCTGCAAGCATCGCGATCGACGTCCAATCGGCATCGTGGCGAACCATGATCAGGGGGAGAATCAGCAGGGCGACGATATGGGGTGCCGACGCAGTCCGTGCTGCGATGCGGGAGCAACCGCTTCCGAGAATGGCGTGGATCAGCGCACTGCCCGTCAATAGAATGCCGCAGGCAACGCCCAACAGCCCACCGTTCAGGGCCTGGAGGACAGCGAGGGCTGCAAACATCATGTTGGCGGCAAAGATCAGGCTCAAGGCGACATAGGCTCGCCAGCGATCGCGAACATGGCCGTCTGCAAAGGCCAGACCCTCAATCCCCTGCAACACGAGAACGGCCAACAGCCAGGCCAGCGCCGGGACCAGCCCGACCGGGGGGTGGAAGATCGCGACCGTTACGACCGTATACAGGAACCGAAAGGTTTGTTGCCTTGCCCGTCTGCTCATGGTTGCCCGGACGCCGGTGACCAGGCCGGATCTGTGGGTTTGGTCCTCCATGACGGACATGGCGGGTCTCCGGAGCACGCGCTTCTGCGTGACAGACGAGGCACGATGCCCTGTCTGGTGTCACAAGATCGCATTTCCCTTTCGCCGCGATTAACTAGCTATTAGCGCTTAGTTTTTTTGCGAAAGGTACAGCCGCAACACGCCTGCTGACGCCGTCTTCTAGGTAGTTTTCTGGGGGGTGCGCAGATCCGGGCTGACGGCTGCGATGGCGGTGGACAGGGCCGCGATGTTGGTCACCCCCATCTTTCGGAAAATCTTGCCGCGAAACACGTCGACGGTACGCGGGCTGATGCCCAGTGCGATCCCGGCGGTCTTGCTGCTGCCTCCTGAGATCAGAAGCTCTACGACCTGCCGCTCCCGCGTCGAGAGGGTGCCAAAGCGTTCATCGAGATCCGAGGCCGTGCCGCTGCCGTTCTCAGCGTACGTCAGCAGACTGTTCTTCACGATGCCCAGGAGTTTCTGGGGCGAAAAGGGTTTGACGAGGAAGTCGACCGCTCCGGCCTGCATGGCAGCAACGGCCTGGGGAACGTCTGCGTGACCACTGATAACGACAACTGGCCAGGCCAGGTCCATATCACCCTTGAGCCTATTCACCAGGGTGAGCCCGTCAATCTCCGGCATCCTCAGATCCGTGACGACACAGACCGGCGGCAGGTCGTTCACCTGCGACAGAAAGGCTTCCGCAGAAGAAAAGGCGTGAACGTGGTAGCCTGCCGTGGTGAATAGCGCTTCGAGAGAATCCAGGACGGCGGCGTCGTCGTCGATGATGGCGACTCTCTGAATCACCGACGTCTCCCTTGCCATTGCGGCTTGCATATCCGCCTTGGATGCTCCGCAGCGTTGTTGCTGCACGTTCGCTTAGCCGGGGCAGGGCTATACGAATAGATAAGCGTTTTTACCTAACGGACTTTGCCTTCCGGGCTTTGGTGCCCACGGCTTTCGATCAGCGGAAGGAGATGCTGAAGCGGAGCGAGGTGCCAGCTAGCTAGAATGATCCCGCTCTAAAAACATCGGTCAAGCCATTGTGCCAATGCTGTGGTCGCCAGCCTACTGCAGATTCCAGGCGATCGCTGGCGAGCCTGGAGTTCGCGGGTCTGCGTGCCGGAGTCGGATACTCGGATGACGGAATGGCCCGCACAACGGCAGCGGGACGTCCCCTGGCGCTCTGTTCTGCAAAGATTGCCGTTGCGAAATCGGCCCAGCTGGCTTCGCCGGCTCCTGCACAATGGAACAGCGACGTTCCAGTAATCTGGCCTGTGGTCATTGCCTTGGCCAGGCGCACCGCTCCTTCGGCTACGTCGCGAGACGGCGTGGGGCAGCCAATCTGATCACCGACGACGCCAAGTTCGGGGCGAGTTTCCGCAAGACGGATCATAGTCTTCATAAAATTTGACCCGTGCGGACCATAAACCCAGGCTGTTCTCATAATCGCCGAAGTGCCATCCGCAGCTCTGACTGCATCCTCGCCGGCGGATTTGCTATGACCATAGACGCCCAACGGAGCCCGCGGGTCGCTCTCGACGTAGGGCTCGGCCTTGGAGCCATCGAAAACATAATCCGTCGAGATATGGACGAAAGGGATGCCCATGGATGCGCTAGCCACAGCGAAACGACCAGGCATGTCAGCATTCAAGGCAAAGGCCTCTTCACGTTCGGTCTCGGCCTTGTCGACCGCAGTATAGGCGGCAGCGTTGATCACAGCATCGGGCCGAATCCGCTCCAGAAGCTGCAGGGCATCGGTCGTAACGAGATCTGCCGTTCCGCGTCCAACTGCGATAGCCTCGCTGAACCCCTGGAGCCGCGCCGCTTCTGGAAGGTCGCAAGCAACCTGTCCGGATGATCCCAGGATGAGAAGTCGACTGCCCATCAGTTGGCCGCGGCCTTGGTCAGGCCAAGCCGTCCGCCGTCGTAGCCGGACTGAAGCGGGGCCCACCACCAGTCGTTCGCAAGATACCAGGCAACGGTCGCTTCTAGACCGCTGGTAAAGTCATGCTCGGCTCTCCAGCCCAGTTCTGTCTCCAGCTTGGTTGCGTCGATCGCATAGCGGCGGTCATGCCCGGGCCGGTCGGCGACGAAGGTAATCAAACCACGACGTGGACCCGTCGGCAGCGGCGGGGCCAGTCGGTCAAGCACGTCGCAAATGGCCTCGACCACTTCCAGATTTCGACGCTCATTGCGTCCGCCCACATTATAGGTTTCGCCGACACGCCCTTCCTTCACGATCAGTCGAAGGGCCCGGGCATGGTCCTCTACAAAGAGCCAGTCCCGAATCTGGGACCCGTCGCCATAGACGGGCAGCGGCTGGCCCTCCAAAGCCTTGAGGATGCAGAGAGGGATCAATTTCTCGGGAAAGTGAAAGGGGCCATAGTTGTTGGAGCAATTCGAAATCAGAACCGGCAGGCCGTATGTATGGCCCCAGGCACTGGCCAGATGATCCGACGCCGCCTTCGAGGCCGAATAGGGCGACCGCGGGTCGTAGGCTGTCGTTTCCGAGAACAGACCCTCGTCACCGAGCGCGCCGTAAACCTCGTCGGTCGAGACATGCAGAAAACGAAACGTCCCGGCGCGCTCCGAGGGAAGCGAACGCCAGTAGGTCAGGGCGGCATCCAGCATTACATAGGTACCGACGACATTCGTCTGGATGAAAGGCCCTGCGCCGGTAATCGAGCGATCGACATGCGATTCTGCCGCCAGATGCATGATCGCATCAGGCTGGTGCTCTGCTAGAATTGAAGCCACGGCTACAGCATCGGTAATGTCGGCCTTGATGAAGGTGTAGTCGGGGGACTCTGCGACAGATGCGGTGGAGCCTGACGTCGCCGCATAGGTCATGACGTCCAGATTCACGACGCCATCGCCCTGTTCGATCAGGTGACGACAAACTGCCGATCCAATGAATCCCGCGCCGCCGGTGACTAGCACTTTCATGCAACTCGATCCCTGTTTTTCTCCCGATCAATAGTCGGTCTCACGAGGGGATGGCAAGCGACGACCACTTTGCTAGAGGTGTTATTCCGTTCAATCAGCCAGCGCACCAAAGGATCGAAAATGGACGTCGAAACACTGGACATCGCCGGCTTGCTTCTGATCACGCCCCCTCGTCACGGAGACCAGCGCGGTTTTTTTTCGGAGGTGTTCCGCAGCGATCTGTTCGAGGCGGTCGCCGGGCCTGTTACCTTTGTTCAGGACAATGTTTCCCGCTCTGCGACCAAGGGAACGATCCGGGGCCTTCACTATCAGTCGCCGCCCATGGAGCAGGGCAAACTCGTCCGTGCTTCCAGGGGAAGGATATTGGATGTGGCAGTCGACGTCAGGCAAGGCTCTCCGACCTACGGGCACCATGTCGCAGTCGAGCTTTCCGATGACAACTGGCAACAACTATGGGTCCCTGCAGGATTTCTGCACGGCTTCTGTACGCTGACCGACGACGTCGAATTGAGCTACAAGGTGACGAACCGCTACAGTGCAGCCAATGACGGTGCCGTGGCTTTCGACGATCCCGACATTGGCGTGGCCTGGCCGGTTAGCAGAGCGGAGGCGATTCTGTCTGCCAAGGACATGGAAGCCCCGAACCTTGCGGACTGGAGAACACCTTTTCCGTCGAAGGCTGAATGAATACCGCGAGTTCCGCGAGTGGGACATTGATATTCTCCTGACCGCGTCTTACTGGAGATGTCGATCGAGCGTGGCCACACACGCAGCGTTCAGGGGGATAAGATGAAGGGTATCATTCTGGCTGGGGGATCCGCGTCGCGCCTTCATCCCGTGACGCTGGGAATCTCCAAACAGATGCTTCCCGTCTACGACAAGCCGATGATCTACTATCCCCTGTCGGTCCTGATGCTGGCGGGCATACGCGAGGTTCTGATCATCTCTACACCTCGAGATGTTCCGCTGTTTCAGGCCATGATGGGGAACGGCTCCCAGTGGGGCTTGAGTCTGGAGTATGTGGTCCAGAACGAACCCAAGGGCCTGGCCGAAGCCTTCATTCTCGGAGAGAGGTTCATCGCGGGAGACAGTGTCTGTCTGGTGCTCGGCGACAATCTTTTCTACGGGGCCAACCTCGACGGACTTCTTCAGTCTGCTGCCGGGCGACCGCACGGCGCTACGGTGTTTGCCCAACAGGTCACCGATCCTCACCGGTTTGGTGTCGTGGAACTCGCTGATGATGGACGGGCTGTCCATCTCGAGGAGAAGCCGAAAGAGCCGCGGTCAAACTGGGCCGTTACGGGTCTTTATGTCTACGATGCAGATGTCGTCGAGATCGCCAAGGCCGTGGAGCCTTCGCCTCGTGGTGAACTGGAAATCACGGATGTGAACCGTGCCTATCTTGAACGAGGCGACCTCTATGTGGAGCGTATGGGCCGTGGCTATGCCTGGCTCGATACCGGAACCCATGAGTCCCTGCTCGAAGCTTCAGAGTTTGTGCGTGCCATCGAACACCGCCAGGGATTGAAGATCGCCTGTCTGGAAGAAATTGCCTTCAACAGCGATTGGATATCGGCAGAGCAATTGCTGGCTCGTGCGTCTCTGATGAAGAACTCGCCCTATGGACAGTATCTGGCGTCGTTGGTCAGCTGACGTCGCGCCGCCTTATGCGCCGGCAAGGTCGCTACGGGCTGCGACCCGGTTTCGCCAGTCGTTCAGAAGGATCGACAAGGTATCCCCGAGATCGCGTGACGGCCTCCAGCCTGTGGCCAGGCTGATGGCGTCATTTGATGCAGCGACGCGGCGCAGTTCTCCAGGACGAAGCCTGCCCGGGTCGATCTCGACCTGAGGCACTACGGTTGCCTGGGCCAGCAACCCGTCGAGAATGGCCTGTACGGGACGCGGTCTTGCAGTGCAGACGTTGAATGTATTCCGAGAAGGCAGTCGGTCCAGCGAAGCGACCGTGGCGACGATAGCATCGATCAGGTCCCGGACGTCGCCGAAATCACGTTCGACCGACAGATCGCCGACCTTCATCACGAGGGGGGCCTGGGCGGCTTCCATCCGTGCGATCTGGGCTGCGAATGTCGAGGCAACGAACCGTTCGTCCTGCCCGGCCCCGATGTGGTTGAAGATCCGCAGGATCACCAGCTTGCCCTCGGGCGACCAGAGATCCTGGAGAGCGTACTCGCAAGCGGCCTTGCTTCGCGCATACGGATTTGCCGGGGCCAAGGGTGAAGTCTCATCCAGCGTCCGACCGTCGGAAAATGCTCGACCGTACACCTCGGCTGTCGATGCGAAAACGAAGTTCGCATCGGGACGAACCGTCTTCACGGCCTCGGCCAGATTGACGGTGCCAAACACATTGCCCCGCCAAACAGGCCACGGCGAATTGATCGAATCTGCCACACTGGATTGCGCAGCCAGATGGATGACAAGGTCCGGCTCGGCCTGTCTTACCATGTCAAGGGTTGCCTGGGCGTCCTCCAGATCGACCGAAACCGGCACTACGCCTTCAGGGGCTGTTGCCGCCCTACCCGGGCCACTCGCAGCGGTAATGCGCGAGCCCGGGTAGGCTTTGACCAATCTGGGAACGAGTTGGCGACCGATGAACCCTGACGCGCCTGTCAGGAGAAGGGAGGTCACCCTGACTTAACCTGCAGTCCTGGAGTGTCTCGCCAGGTCGGCATCGACCATTTCCTCAATCAACTGTTTGAAGCTGATGTCCGGAATCCAGCCGAGTTTCTCACGCGCCTTGCCCGAATTGCCGAGCAGGAGTTCAACTTCGGCGGGACGCATGAAGGCATCGGCAACCTTGACATAGTCCAGATAGTTCAGTCCGCAGCGCTCGAAGGCCACGCGACAAAGTTCGCGCACCGTATAGGTTTCACCGGTGGCGATGACATAGTCGTCCGCCACATCCTGCTGCAGCATCATCCACATCGCGCGGACGTAGTCCTTGGCGTGGCCCCAATCACGACTGGCGTCGAGATTGCCCAGCTGCAGTTCATCGGCAAGACCCAGCTTGATCCGCGCGGCACCGTCGGTGACCTTACGCGTGACGAACTCGAGGCCACGAAGCGGAGACTCGTGATTGAACAGGATGCCGCTCGAAGCATGGAGGCCGAAGCTCTCGCGATAGTTCACAGTCAACCAGTGGCCATAGAGTTTCGCGACAGCATAAGGGCTCCGCGGATAGAATGGCGTGGTTTCGCTTTGCATCGGCTCCTGAATCAGACCGTACATTTCAGACGACGAGGCCTGATAGAACCGGGCTTCAGGCGCTTCGAGACGAACGGCCTCCAGCATATTGCCCACGCCGATGGCGGTCACCTGACCGGTCAGCAGGGGCTGCATCCAGGATGCCTTGACGAAGGACTGGGCACCGAGGTTGTATATTTCGGTCGGCTTGACGGTCCGCATCAGGCGAACAAGGCTCGACAGGTCGGTCAGGTCGCCGTCGTGGAACTGGACGTCGTTGGTGATTCCCAACCAGTCCAGGCGATGGGTGTGAACCTCGGCATGGCTACTGCGACGCGCCAAGCCATGGACTTCGTAACCCTTACCGAGCAAGAATTGCGACAGATAGGCTCCGTCCTGGCCGGTAACGCCGGTGACCAAGGCAATCGGTTTCATTTCTAAGGCCTATCCTTTGGATTTCATGACGCTATGCACCTAGCAAGGCAAGCGGCGGTAAACAACCGTCTGTACGGTTATCCGAGGTGATGTCGGTGACGCTGCGCTTTGATGCATCGCCACCGGTTCCCGCTTGGTCCTCGCCCGCGCGAAAGGTAGGGGATGCAGGGAGGCATAGGAGATGAGCGACGTGTTGCGGGCGCCGATAGCGACATGACCGAAGGAATCGCCGGAAACTCTGCGACGCCAGAGGCCTGGGCTCCGATATCGCCGGAGGAGCTTTATGTTGCGGGTCTCTTCGACGGCGTTTGGTACAAGCAGCGCAATCCCGACGTTGGGGACGGAGATGCCCTGCTACATTTCATTGCTGTTGGCGACCGCGAGCACCGCCGGCCCTCGGAATGGTTCGATCCTGACTGGTATCTCAGCCAGCTACCTGCAGGTTTGGGTCAGGCATCGGGGCCGGTCGAACACTATATGAGACTAGGAGCAGCCGCAGGATTGTCGATCTTGCCGCCGGAAGCAAAAGGACTTCCCCCAAATGCGGCGGTGGCTGATGCCGATATCGAACGTGCGTCTGAAATGGTGCTTGTTGATGGCGAGGATCCCGCCCCGCCTTCAGTCGCGCCGCAAGACTGGCCGCCACTGACAAGCCTGGAAGTTTACCATGCCGGCCTTTTTAGCGCCGATTGGTATACGGAACGACACAGTGAACTGATCGACCATCCAGACCCTTTGGCTCATTTTGTCGAAAGGGGCGATCAACTCGGCTGGTCACCGTCCCGGCTGTTCGATGCGGCCTGGTACTTTGATCAAATCGCAGGAAACCTTGAGGGGGCAACCGGCCCCTTGATGCATTTCCTGCGCCTTGGGAAATCCAGGGGGCTGTCGCCGCTGCCTGTGGGCCCCGTTACAGAACTTTTGGCACAATCGCCGATCTTCGATGAAGTCTGGTATGTTCGGCGTTATCCGGAAGCGCTTGAGTCGCCGTGGTCGCCGCTTGCATTTTTCCTGGTCGAGGGCCTTGCCAGTGAGCATGATCCGGGACCGTTTTTTTCCTCGACCTGGTACAGAGATCAGTACTCAGGGCGCATTCCGGTCACATCGCCTGCATTTTTGCACTACATACTGGAGGGTGAATCGGCGGGCTTTTGGCCGAATGCGGCATTCGATCCTATTGCCTACGAGCTGTTTCGCCCATCGGGTACGAAGTCAGGTCAACTTGAACGCTATTTGATCCATGCCGAAACGTCCGGCGATTGGGATCATCCAGGGTTCAACGCGTCTTTCTATGTGTACGATAACCCCGATGTCGACTTCTCGATAACCGAGGCGGCCATCCATTTTGTGCAGATCGGATGGTTGGAGGCGCGCGCTCCGGTCGCGTCGATCGAGTCTTCCGGTCTGAAGCCGGCGGGGGTGGTGACATTCGGGTTCCTGATTGATGGCTATCAGGCCGATCCACGATTGATCGAAGAGACGCTCAAAAGTCTGGCACTCCAGGTTCGTGGGGTCTGGAGAGCCTGGGTTAACGTCGAACGCGTCACCTGGAAGCATGTGGCGGTACCCGGAGGCATTGCCGAGAGGGTCTCGGTGATCTGGTCCAGCGACAATCGGGCCGATCGTCTGGGCGGTATGCTCGACCGTTTCGAGGGTGAGTATCTGGTCATTCTGGATGCCGGCGACACGCTGGAACCTGGGGCACTGGGGAGGCTGGCAAAACGACTTCGGCATGACCGTCTTGATGTTCTGTATACGGACGAGCGGCGGATGGCTTCGACAGCGACCGAACCGGCGGTCATGCTGAAGCCGGACTGGTCGCCGGAGCTTTTGACCCAGTACAACTATTTCGGACGTTTGACGGCGATCCGGACCGAGACGGCACGAGCCGCTGGAGGCTTTGCAACCGCCGCCGGGGAAGCGGGGGAGTGGGATCTGGCGCTGCGGATTGCCGAGGTTTCCTCAAAAATCGCCCGACTCCCCGAAATCCTATGCACGCGTTCGCCGACGACCGACATGGACCGTCCGCTCCCTGCCTCTGGCAGAGCGGTGGATTTTCGTTCCGTCCTGGCCAGACACTGGAAACGCAAGGGTTTTGACGCGACGGTAATATCCCGTGCCGACGGGACGATGGATGCCCGGTGGCCGATCGACAACCCGCCCAAGGTCTCTGTCATCATCCCTACGCGCGACAAGGTGGATCTGTTGCGGCGTGTCATCGACGGTCTCCGCGAGGGCACCGACTACCCTGCGCTGGAGATCGTCGTCGTCGACAATCTGTCAGAAATCCCGGCGACACTGTCCTACCTGGGGAGGCTTGAAAATGAAGGCGTAGAGGTTGTTCGGTTCACGTCGGCGTTCAACTACTCGGCGGCCTGTAACGCGGGAGCTGCAGCCGCTCACGGTGAGCTGCTGCTGTTCCTCAACAATGATGTCGAGATCATCTCTGCCGACTGGCTTCAGCATCTGGTCAGGATGGCCTTGCGACCGGGCGTTGGCGTGGTGGGGACCATGCTCCTGTATCCGGGCGGAGAACTCCAGCACGCCGGTGTAGCACTGGGCATCGATATGGCTGGACTTGTGTTCCGTAACTGCGGTCGGGACCAATGGACGGTGTATGGTTCACCGGCGGTTGCCAGGAACTGGCTGGCCGTCATGGGGGCCTGCCAACTGGTCAGACGCGAGACCTTTGATTTGGTTGGCGGCTTCGACGAGACCTATCGGATCGCCAACAGCGATGTGGCCCTGTGCCTGCGCGCCTGGCAGGCTGGCTATCGCACCGCCTATGCGCCTGAGGGCGCGCTCGTGCACCACGAAGGTGCGACCCGTGGCCGGCTAAATCCTCCCGAGGATACGCTCCGTGCTGCTCTTGATATTCACGCAATGGGATTCACAGAAGATCCCTATTATCACCCAGATCTCGATCCGTCGGTTTCCATACCGACCCTGAGAGCCTACGGGGTTCCCGATGCGCGGTCCGCGTTGTCCGATGCCATTGCGCGTGCGCGCATCCGGGTTCCGAGTGCCAGCAGACTGGACCCGACCGATGTCGGACGGGTCGCGGACGCGACGGGCCTGCCAGCTGATCGACTGAAATGGAGCCCGCATGAGGCCGCGCGTGTTGACGACCTCTGGTCGGCGGTGCGGTTCATCATCGACACGCTCCTGACCCGACGACGCCTTCGCGAAACCTGTGTTCGACCGCTGTCAGGCGGCAAGGATGGTCCATTTGCCTTGCAGGTTGTTGCGGACGCGCGCGATAGACTGGGCCTAGGCGACACGGCGTTGCGGCACATCGCTTCGGCCTTCGCACTCGATATCGGACAAAGGCCGGGTGAAGTCATTCGTTCGGACCGGGATGCGCGTTGGGCTTCACCTCTCGGCCTCACGCCAGCTGGACTGAGAGAGTCACTGAAGTGGCTGTTCAGGACCGGTATGTCGCGACACGGTCTTCGGCGCGAGGAAATCTGGTGGTGGGCGCTAGAGCTTGGTGAGCACACAGATAGGGCGCTTGCCGACACCTGGCGGGTCACGCCCGAGTGGCAGGCGAGAGTGCCTGATGCTCTGACGCCGCTTGGGGCCGACGCGTTGTCGAGCTGGCTTGGTCTCATCTTCGATCTGGATGAGCCCTGGAGTCGGAGCGAGACTCTGGTTGCCGCCACACCGGTCTCCGACCAGATACGGCAGGCCTATCATGGGCGGGAGGACTGGAGGCGGACGCACCCGGACGCCTTTGGCGACACCCGCGGGACCAACGCCTTCCTGGATTGGCTTGAGAGCGATAGCTCAGGGAGGCGGTTACTCGGCGCTCTCGATCCAAATGACCGAAGAAGCGTGGCGGAGGATCTTGCGACACCCGGAGTCAATCTGATCGGCCTCTTCGGCGAAGGGAACGGCAATCCCATGCTGCCTGACCTGATCAAGGGAATTGCCGACGCTGGCTTGAAGGTCGCCCAACGCTTGCCGGGCCTCGTCCCCGCCCATCCAGCTTCCAGTCAAAGGCTGGGCGACCTTGACATGGAAATATTCGATGTTTCCATCATGGACCTGAATCCAGGTGAAACGGCCGCGGCGTTCTATGATCGATGCGACCTGCGCCCACGCCAGCAGACGACCTACCGGATCGCCTATTGCGACTGGTCTCATGATCTTGTGCCGGCCGCGTGGAGCGAGATGGCTGCCTCGATCGATGAAGTCTGGACGACGACCCGGTTCGCTGCTGAAAGAATCCGCAAACGTGTGGGGATTCCAGTTCACGTCCTTCCGCCCGGTATAGAGACCCCTGCAAGGGCTCCTGCGTCCCGGGCCCGCGACGAAGAGCCCTTTGTGTTCTTCGCAGATGCCGGTGAGTCCGGAGACTTCGAGCGCTGCAACATCATCGCGACGATACAGGCCTTCCGTCGTGCATTCCCGCGCGGGGGACAGGCCAGGTTGATCATTGACATATCCCGGTTGACCGTCGGGTCGGCTCTGGATGCCCTGAGGATCGAGGCCGGCCGGGCTCCGGTGCAGTTCGTTGGGGGGAATGGTTCTGAGTCTGAGCGTTCGGCTCTGCTGATGCAGGCTCATGCCTATGTCGCCCTGCCCGGAACATCAGGCCTGGATCTGGGGATGCTGAAGGCGATGCGCGCGGGGCTTGTCGTCGTGACGCTCTTCCATTCCGGGGCGATGGACATCGTACGGGAAGACACGGCTGCTTTGGTCAATTTCACCTTGGCCAATGTACCGGAGGAGACGGCGGGCTACACGCCAGGCTCGATCTGGGCCGTTCCGTCGATCAGCCACGCGGCTTCGACAATGAAAGCCCTCGCCTCGGACCGTGACCATACTTGGCAACTGGCTCTTGCGGGCCAGACCAGCATTGGAAGGGACTGGTCGACCCACATCAGGGGAGCTGCCATGGCTCTTCGTCTAGGAGAACGGCCCAAGGGCGGTATCGCCGATCGCGCCAAGCGCTGATCCATCTTCGCGAGCGTTGAGCCATGGCCCCCTCGTCAACCGGCCTGTCCTGGCAAGCGGATGAGCCCTGCCCAGCCGGAGAACGCGGTGATCAAGCCCCCGTACCACACCGAGGAACGGTGCCCGTATTGCAGACCGACGATCCATGTGGCGCATTGCCCTGACCTTGCGCCTGGGCGTCGAGAGGTCCTCGTCACGAGTTTGCAGCTGGGTCCCAGAGTTTCATTGTGCCAATTCAGGCGAAGCCGTATGCAAGGGCATCGGGAACCCTCCATGCAACACTGGCTGAAAGCCCTCTGCCTGACGCTCTGCTTCGCCTTTGTGGCGTCGTCGGTGCTGCACGCGCCGGCTGATGTGCGCGATCTTATCGAGCATCAGGCGGATGAGGTCGCAGCGCATTTTGGCGTCGAGGTGTCAGGCCATGCCCATCTCGACTGTGGTCAGGAGGCAGGCGGCGATACGCCAGCTGGGCATCACCACCACAACGGTGACAACCATTCAGGTGTTTTGCTGGACCGCCCTGGTGCCGCGCTGACTCTGGTCGATACAAGTCTGGCCGCTGCATGGCCGCAGGACCGCGTCCCTGATGGGCTCGCTGGGTCTGGCCCCGATCAACCTCCGAAACGGTTGCTGACGCTCACCTGAGTCTGCGCGGGTCATTGCACTCGCGTGTCAGCCTTCCTTTTCGGAGAACACTCCCTTGAACATCAAGCGTTCCGGCTCGTCCGGATCGTGGTCATGCGCCGCAGCAGCTACCGCGCTCGGGCTGATCCTCGCCGCCTCGTCGGGACAGATAGTCCAGGCGCAGGAAGACGCCATTGCGGCGGTCCGCACCCTGACCCTGGATGAGGCCCTTACGCTGGCCGCCCGTTCCGATCCGGCGTTGCCGGGGGTTGGCGCTCGCCGCCGCGCGGCAGAGGCCGGCGTTCGACAGGCCGACGTCCGCCCCAATCCTGTCGTGGGACTGGAGATCGAGAATTTCGCAGGATCAGGTCCCTATTCCCTGATCGACCGCAGCGAGACGACCCTGAGCTATTCCCAGCCGTTCGAGCGCGGCGGCGACCGCACCGCTCGCGTCGGACTGGCGCGGCGGGAGGGCGATCTGGCGTCGGCGCGGGACCGCGTGCGCCGCCTCGACCGAGCCGAGCAGGTCCAGACGGCCTGGGTTCAGGCCCTCGCCGCCGAGGCGGACCTGCAGATTGCAAGCGAACGGCTGACGCTGGCCGAACAGTTCGATGCCGAGGTCAGGCGTCGCGTCGCATCGGCGAGAGATCCCCTGTTTGCCGGTGCCAGGTCAGACGCCGAACTGGCCTCGGCTGAACTCATCTTCGATCAGGCCGGGATCGCGGCCCGTCTGGCGCGCGCCAACCTCGCCACCTTCTGGATGGGACCTTCGAACTTCCGGCTCGATCCGACCGCGTTTGCTGATACCCGCGCAGCGCGTATCGCCGCCCAAGGGGCTGCGGAAGCCGATCTCGCGGTCATTGCGGCGGAACGTGACATAGCTGCCGCTCAGCTATCGGTCGAACAGGCCAGAGCCGTTCCTGACGCCACGATAAACGTGGGTCTGCGTCATCACTGGGAGGAAGGGGCACTTGCCTTCGTCGTGGGAGGTTCGATGCCACTGGGCCGTTACGATCAGAACCGGGGTGCCATCGAGCGGGCGCAGTCGAACAGACTGGCGTCTGAGAGCGATCTTGTTGCCGAGCGCGCTGCTCGGGATCGGGAAATCGCACGCCTCCAGGTGTCGCTCGCCGCCAGGGCCACGGAGGCGCGCCGTATCGTTGAGGACATCCTTCCGCAGGCGGAGCGCGCTGTCGCCCTGGTGCGGGAGGGATTTAACCGCGGCGGCTTCACCTACAATGACGTCATCCAGGCCCAGGCGGCCCTGCTCGAAACGCGCGAGCGGCGGATCCAGGTGCTGACGGCCTTCCACATCGACCGCGCCCGCCTCGACAGGCTGACCGGCGCGCACGACCGCACGACGGTCTCGGAGATCGAACAATGACCCGCAAACTGGCGCGCCGCCTACGCTGGACTACGACCCTTGTTGCGTCGATTGCGGCTCTCTCTCTCGGCCTCTCGGCCTGTGGAGACCGTCCCGAAGACGCCAACGGTGGCGAACACGGAGAAGCCGAGGCCGAATTCGAGCGCGGACCGCACAACGGGCGACTGTTGAGAGACGGCGATCTTTCCCTGGAGATCACGATCTTCGAGACCGGGGTCGAACCCCAGTTTCGGGTCTATCCGTATGTGAAGGACAGGCCGCTCGACCCGGCGTTGGTCAACCTGACGATGGCGTTGACCCGGTTGGGCGGGCGGGTTGATCGCTTCGCCTTCACGTCTCAAGGCGAATACCTGGTGGGCTCCGGCGTCGTGGCCGAGCCTCACTCGTTCGATGTCGAGGTCGCTGCGACACAAGGCGGCAAGGTCCACGCCTGGCGCTACCGGTCCTATGAAGGGCGCACCACCATAGCCCGGACCGCAGCCGAAGCGGGCGGTGTGAAGGTTGAGCAGGCGGGTCCGACCGAGATTTCGGAAACGCTCGATCTGTCGGGTCGGATCGCGCTTCAACCCTCTGGGCGCGGGGAGGTTCGCGCCTGGTTTCCGGGGCGGGTGGTATCGCTGAGTGCAAATGTTGGCGACCGCGTTGCGCGCGGCCAGGTCATTGCTCGCATCGAGTCCTCGGAAAGTCTCCAGACCTACCCCATCCCTGCTCCGATTTCCGGCGTCGTCCTGGAAAGACCGGCCAATGTCGGCGGTGTGGCCTCGGACAATCCGATCTATGTCATCGCCAACCCGGCCGCGATCCAGGCCGAGTTCCACGTCTTCCCGCGCGACGCCGAACGCGTTCGCCCCGGTCAGCGGGTCACCATCCGAAGCCTGGGCGGCGAGATGACGGCGCTTTCCGTGATCGATGCCTTCCTGCCGCTGACCGAAGTCTCGACCCAGACGGTCACGGCGCGGGCACGCGTTCCCAACGCGAACGGCTTCTGGCGTCCCGGAATGGCGGTGGAGGGCACGGTCGCCACGCGAACGACCGCCATTCCACTGGCGGTGCGGACGTCCGCCCTCCAGCGGTTCCGCGATTTCACCGTGGTGTTCGCCCGTGTCGGCGACACCTATGAGGTGCGGATGCTCGAACTGGGCCGTCAGACCCCTGAGTGGACCGAGGTGCTGGGAGGACTCGCGCCCGGCGAGACCTATGTCACCGAAGGTGCCTTCCTCATCCGCGCGGACATCGAAAAGTCCGGCGCGTCGCACGACCACTAGGGGTGACGGGCATGTTTGAACGCATCATTGATTACTCCATTCGCCAACGCTGGTTGGTCATGGGGATCGTTTTGGCCCTCTCGGTGCTGGGAATTTGGAGCTTCCAGCGCCTGCCCATCGACGCGGTCCCCGATATCACCAACGTTCAGGTCCAGATCAACA
>Ga0075012_10000121_pt1 | contig 76875 bp, 61 predicted proteins | sample All_14_2_FD_71474 | JGI IMG/M metagenome (GOLD analysis project Ga0075012, IMG submission 71474) | Freshwater microbial communities in response to fracking from Pennsylvania, USA - Allegheny Zone_MetaG_DW_15 | ecosystem: Environmental > Aquatic > Deep subsurface > Groundwater > Drilled... | reverse complement strand
AGAAAACCAGCGAATGCACCATAAGCCAAATCGCCCTGGCCAATGAACATAGCAAGGTTAAAAGCCATAATCAGTGAAAAGACAAATGCCAGGCCGAATACCAGTCCCATACTACGGCCCCTGAGGTCGTCACGGGTTACCTTGTTTGCGGCTAACCAACCATTCTCAAAGATCTTATACCAGATACCTCCTATAAGAAAAGTTGATAGGGCTGCGGCAATAACTGCCAGCCAGTTAAGGTTTTGAATTGCCGATGAAAAATCCATGGTTTTTGTGATTAATCTTCAAAAAGATTCATTTCATCAAGTACTTTCATGGTAACTTTCACTGAATCTGCTGATTCAACAAGCATCTTATGCTCTTCTTTGCTCAGCTTGAGTTCAATAATTTCTTCAATACCTTTTGATCCGAGTTTAACAGGAACTCCCATATAGACGTCGGTTAATCCGTATTCTCCATCGAGGTAAGCACAAACAGGGAAAATACGTTTCTGGTCATCAACAATGGCCTCAACCATTTGTGCGGCTGCAGCTCCGGGTGCATACCATGCTGAAGTGCCCATAAGGTTTACAAGTTCACCACCACCTTTCTTGGTTCTTTCAACAATTTTATCAATTTCTTCTTTGTTCAGGAGGTCTGTAACGGGTATACCGGCAACAGAAGTGAACCTTGGTAGTGGAACCATTGAGTCGCCATGGCCACCAAGCAGAAGTGAATTAATATCCTTAGGTGAAACGTCAAGTGCCTCGGCAAGGAATGCTTTATAACGTCCTGTGTCAAGGATACCTGCCATTCCAAATACCCTGCTTGAATGCTTGCGGGCAGCCCGGTAAGCAGCATAGGTCATTACGTCGAGCGGGTTTGACACTACGATTATAATAGCCTCCGGAGAATACTTGATAACTTTCTGTGTTACCTCTATAACAATAGAAGCATTTGTTTTGATAAGGTCATCACGGCTCATACCGGGTTTACGCGGGAGGCCTGAGGTGATTACAACAATGGATGAACCTTTCGTCTTCAGGTAATCATTGGTAACACCAACAACACGTGAATTAAAATTGTTGATAGAAGATGTCTGCCAGATATCAAGTGCCTTACCTTCGGCAACTCCTTCTTTGATATCAACCAGTACTACTTCACGACAAAGATCTTTGTGGGCAATAACGTTAGCACAGGTTGCTCCTACGTTTCCTGCACCGATAACAGTAATTTTCTTCATACTTTAATGGTTAGTCGTTTTCTTGGATTGCTGCTTAGGGTTTCTATATATGCAAATATATAATTTTATAACTTTATTCCCCTACTCAGGTAATAATTTTCAAACGCTCTTTTAACAAAGGGCATAAAATAAAGTTCTCAGATATCAGCTCCGTATATCAGAACATAAATAATTTTCTCCTCGTTCCGCAACTTGCGCTGACTAAATAGCCAAAATCATAATTAGCCTCAAGGATGAACATTATTCCAAGATTCCTGGTAGGATCAGCATCTCCCGGATATAACATTGGGATATTCTTTGCCCTTCCTGTTTCACTAACGATATCGTTAATTGTGTAATTAAGCCTGAAGCCTGCAGTAACACCGAAATTATCAGTACCAAAGATGTAACTGCCAAAGCCAAGGGCAACTGAATAAACATCCTTTTTAAACATATCACCGGGATTGGCAGGAGCTATATAATCAAGTCCCTCATCAGTATATTCAACTTTTGATATGGTACTTAACTGCGGGCCGAACTCAAAATAGGTTCCCTGTTTGTTATACCTGTACAGCAAGAGGTAATCCATCTGCCTGAATGAAAAATCCCTGGCTATTTCATTACCTGCTTCCGGCGTATACTTAAAACCTTGTTTAAAATTTGTTTGCATAATATCAACCACAAGCTGGTGTTCCTGGCTGAAGTTAAAACCAAACTTACCTCCGAAGGCATAGCCCGGTTCCCACTTATGGACGATTTTCTGGTCTTCGAAAATCTGGGTATTATACATGAATGATGTACCTATACCTGCTTTAACACCTATATCAAACCAGGGCTGTGCATTAGCTGAGGAATATGCAACAATGATGAGCAGTACAGTAATAATCCTTTTCATAGATGTGTGTTTGTCTTTGATTGTAAAAATACAATTTAGTTTCATTCCGAACCGAACTTATTCATATTGAAGCATAAAACAGTTTAAGACATCCGAGAATCAAATAATTATCTTTATTTTTGCCGGTTAACTGAAGATACCGCTATAATGTACGCGTTTATTGAAGGAACAATAGAATCACTTAATCCTGCTTTTACGATACTGAATTGTAAGGGAATTGGTTATGAGGTTTCTATTTCATTAAATACATACTCCCATATTAAGGGTATGACTGAGTGCAGGCTTCTCACACATCTGGTTGTAAGGGAAGATGCACATATTCTGTTTGGATTTGCAGGGGAGGATGAGAGGGTGTTGTTCAGGCACCTCATCTCGGTTTCAGGTGTCGGAGCAAACACAGCAAGGCTTATATTTTCATCATTATCCCCTGCAGAAGTTTCTGAAGCAATTGTTAATGGCAAAGTAGCAGTTTTGCAGAAGGTAAAAGGCATAGGTGGTAAAACAGCACAAAGAATTATTATCGACCTGAAAGACAAACTGGTTAAGGACACCGGTATCAAAGAATTTTTGGGTCAAACACACAATACAGGAAGAGAAGAGGCGTTATCTGCATTAACTTTACTTGGCTTTAATAAATCACTGGCAGAGAAAACTATTGATAAGATTATTCTGGATGAGGGGAGTTCAATACCGGTGGAGCAATTGATTAAGAAAGCATTAAAAGTGATGTAGTAAAATACCAGTAAATCCTTACCGGTTTTACAGGTGAGGATAAGTAGATACAATTTAAATAAACCAGTTCCTTGGAGCGCATCATAAAATTCTTATTAAGATCATTTGTACTGCTTTTTGTTTTAACCCTGCTTTGGGGCGTATTGATCGTACCGGTCAATTCAGCATTACCCCAGGTTAATCTTAATCAATACACCCCTCCCGATACAACTTTACCCTATCCCATACCCGAGCAACAGCCGGGAGAGTTGCCTTCAGAAGAAGAGAATAACAAACTCTTTTTAGGAACACCGTCGAATTTCACCGACGAAATGATTTATGATCCCCAAACAAATACCTATACGTACACCAAAAAAGCAGGGAAAGTAAACCTTACATCACCCTACAGTTATTCACTCGAAGAATACCAGGAGCTAAACTTACAGCGATCACTTCAGAGTTACTGGCGTGAAAGATCACTAGGTTCGGCGGCTGCCGGACAGGGAGGTGTTATACCACAGATTCATATTGGAGGAGAAGTCTTCGACAGGATATTCGGCGGGAACACTATAGACATCAGGCCACAGGGAAGTGCTGAGGTAACCTTTGGTATTAATTCACAACGCCGTGATGACCCATCAATCGATATTCGTCAGCGCCGTACAACAAATTTTGATTTCCGGCAAAGGATTCAAATGAGCGTAATGGCTAAGATAGGTGATAAGATTGAGTTCAATACAAACTATAATACCGAAGCAACTTTTGATTTTGAGAATAAACTTAAGCTGAAATACGAAGGTAAGGAAGATGAAATCATTAAGCTGATTGAGGCCGGGGATATTACATTCCCCCTTACCAGTACACTTATTACAGGCAGCCAGAGTTTATTCGGCCTTAAGACTCAGATGCAGTTCGGCAGGGCTACTGTTACAGCAGTGTTCTCACAACAGAAAAGCGAAACCTCAAACATAACAGTGGAAGGTGGCGCCCAAACAAGCAAGTTCAGCCTCACTGCACTTGATTATGAAGATAATAAGCACTTTTTCATCTCACAATATTTTGCTCAGAATTACGACAGGGCGCTTGACTCTTTACCGATAGTGCAGTCGAATATCAATATTACCAAAATTGAAGTCTGGGTTACCAACATTGGACCGGCAGTAACCGATAACAGGAATATTGTGGCATTTATGGATCTTGGTGAACGCGATCCATACAATACCAGCATTATGCCTAATCCGGCTCAATCGTATCCTGATAATACTTCAAATGACCTTCTTACAAAATTCGACACTACTGCGATCAGGAATATAAACGCCGTCAGCAACTACTTGCAGGGCGCACCGTTCGGTTATACGGCAGGTACTGATTTTGATAAAGTAGAGAATGCAAGGAAACTTAATCCAAGTGAGTATACCTTTAATTCCAAGCTTGGTTTTATCTCCTTAAACGCCACACTTAACTCCGACCAGGTTCTTGCTGTTGCCTACCAGTATACGGTTATTGGCCAGGACAAGATTTACCAGGTTGGTGAATTTTCAGATCAGGGTATTACATCTCCTTCTGCCCTTGTAGTTAAATTATTAAAAAGTACTGCCCTCAACACAAGGTTGCCTTTATGGGACCTTATGATGAAAAACGTATATAACATTGGTGCATTCCAGGTTAACAGGGAGGACTTTATTCTCAATATTCTATATTCAGGAAATGAGAACACTGTTCCTACCGGATATTTCACCGAAGGCCCGGATAATATTTCAGGTATCCCTCTTTTGAGGATTTTCAACTTCGACCGTCTTGACCCTCAATTAAATCCTCCTCATGATGGTTTGTTCGACTTCATTGATAATGCAGGTACACAGGGAGGTACCATCCAGTCATCAAATGGCAGGATTTACTTTACTGTAAGGGAACCATTCGGACAGTACCTAAGGAATAAACTCAACAATCAGCAACTTGCTGATAAGTATGCCTTCGACTCGTTGTACACTCTGACAAAAAGTGGTGCACAGCAGTATCCGGACAAGAACAGGTATCTGATTGAAGGACAATATAAATCACAGTCAGGTTCTGAAATTTCACTTAATGCCCTGAACGTACCGCAGGGTTCAGTAAGGGTAACTGCCGGTGGTATTCCATTGGTTGAAAATGTTGACTACACAGTTGATTATACATTAGGAAGGGTTAAGATTATCAATGCCGGTATTCTGAATTCAGGTACCCCGGTTAACATCTCGCTTGAAAACAATGCCACCTTTAACCTTCAGCAGCAGACCATGATGGGTGCACATGTGGATTATAAGGTCAGCAATAACTTCCTTATAGGAGCTACCTTACTTAATCTTCATGAAAGGCCATTAACCCAGAAAACCAACTTCGGGCAGGAACCTATCTCGAATACAATGTGGGGCATGAACTTTGATTACCAGACTGAATCGTTGTGGTTAACCAAAATGGTTGATAAACTTCCGTTCTATGGAACTAAGGTACCATCACGTATCCAGATAAACGGCGAAATGGCTCACTTCATCCCCGGCCATTCGAGGGCCGTTGGCAAAACTGGTACCTCTTATGTAGACGATTTTGAAGGAAGCAGGTCAACTATCGACCTTAAAAACATCGGAACATGGTATCTGTCAGCTATTCCCAGGGGTCAGACTACCCGTGATATGTTCCCTGAAGGAAACATTGGAACCGGTTTATCAGCAGGATACAATCGTGCTTTGCTCAGCTGGTACACCATCGACCCTTTCTTTTATGATAAGAACTCAAGATTAAGGCCTGAAAATATAAGCAAAGAAGAGCTTTCAAGAAACTCGGTTAGGTATATATCAGAGAAAGAAGTATTCCCCAATGTTGACAGGGACCAGTCATTACCGGCAAACATACAGGTATTCAATATTGGATATTTCCCTTCAGAAAGAGGACCTTATAATTATGACGTAACTCCATCAAATGTGTCAGCCGGTATTAACGAAAGCGGCTTATTAGAAGACCCTCAGTCGAGATGGGGCGGAATTATGCGGAAGATAGAGTCAACTGACTTTGAAGCATCGAATGTAGAGTATATTGAGTTCTGGTTGATGGATCCTTTCTCAGAAGATACACTTCACTCCGGAGGTGACCTCTATCTTAACCTGGGTGATGTGTCTGAAGATATCTTACCCGATGGCCGAAAGAGCTATGAAAACGGACTTCCCACGAGTGAAACTGTAACAAATGTTGATACTACTATATGGGGAAGAGTGCCTACTCTTCAGTCGCTGGTTAATGCCTTTGATAATGATGGCAATGCCCGGCCATTCCAGGATGTTGGATACGATGGTTTAAGAGACGAAGATGAATTCACATTTTTCGATAGCACATACATCGGCAAAATAGCTAATCAGTTTGGAACAGGTTCAACAGCATATTTTAATGCTGCACAAGACCCGTCAGGAGATAATTTCCATTTCTTCAGGGGGGCTGATTATGATTCTGACCCACGATATGGCAGCATTACTGAAAGGTATAAAAGATACAGTGGAGTTGATGGCAATTCCCCAGCTGATGAACAATCAACTGAAGACTTCATTCAACAGGCAACTAAACTGCCCGATGTTGAGGATATTAACAGGGATAATACCCTCAACGAGCAGGAAAGGTACTTCCAGTACCACATAAAACTTGATCCGCAGAATATGCAGGTGGGCCAGAATTATATTGTAGATATACAGACACCTTCTGGAGAAATCCGCCTTGAGAATGGCAAACCGGCTTCGGTTAACTGGTACCAGTTCAGGATACCGGTTCAGAGTCCGGATAAAGTTGTTGGGAATATTCAGGACTTCAAGAGTATAAGGTTCATGCGAATGTTCCTTAAAGGCTGGGAACAGGTGGTTGTTTTACGTTTTGCCACACTTGAGCTTGTGAGGGGCGAATGGAGAAAATACTATAATAACCTTCTTTCTCCAGGTGAATATATTCCTGATCCCAACCAGAGTCTTACCAGGTTCGATATCTCTTCGGTAAATATTGAAGAAAACGCTAAGAGAGAGAATGTAAATTATGCTTTGCCTCCTGATATTGAAAGAGAAATCAATGTTGGTACAACCAACCTTACCCAGTTGAATGAGCAATCAATGGTGCTTAAGGTATGCGACCTTCTTGATGGTGATGCAAGGGGAGCTTATAAAACAACCGACTTCGACTTCAGGCAATACAAACGCCTCAGGATGTACATACACGCTGAGAAGGTGCGTGAAGAACAGGAATTACAGAAAGGTGATCTTACAGTATTTGTAAGAATTGGTTCTGACTTTACTGATAACTATTATGAGTATGAAGTACCGGTTGAGTTCACTCCATGGGGTACTACTGACGCAGAGCCAAGGCTGATATGGCCGCTTGAGAATGAAATGAACATTGAACTTCAGAAACTTGTAAATGCAAAACAGGCACGTAATGATGCCATGGGCAGGCCGGGTTCAATGGTTACTGTAATAACACCTTTTGAAGTTTTCGACGGACAAAACAGGATAACAGTTGTAGGTATGCCAAGCCTCAGTGATGTTAAAGCTTTCATGATTGGTGTGAGGAATCCTAAAAAACAGGAGTTTGATGATAACGACGATGCTGAGGCTAAGTGTGCAGAGATCTGGGTAAACGAATTACGACTTACCGACTTTGATGAAAAGAGCGGTATGGCAGCTACCGCAAGGGTTGCCGCCAACCTGGCAGATCTTGGGAATGTGGTGGTTTCAGGAGCATATTCTACCCCCGGATTTGGTAGTATAGAAAAGAAAGTTAATGAGCGCCAACAGGAATCTATAGGTCAGTTTGATGTTGCTACGAATATTCAGTTAGGTAAATTCTTCAATGAAAAGAGCGGTATTAAAATTCCTATGCACATTGACTACTCAGAAAGAAGGAGTACTCCTAAGTATAATCCACTTGATCCTGATATGCTTTATCGTGACCAGATAAGGGAACTGGAAGCAGATGCCAGGGATTCTGTAAGAACTAAAGTGCAGGATATTACCAGGAGGAAAAATATAAACTTTGTTAATGTCAGGAAAGAAAAAGTAGGTACTGTTGGGAAACCGAAGATCTATGATATCGAGAACTTTGATGTTACCTATGCCTATACAGAAATTTACAACCAGAATATTGACATCCAATACGATCGTCGTAAACAATACAGGGGCGGTATAGGATATAATTACATTAATAATCCTAAACCTGTAAGGCCTTTCAATAAGGTAAAGTTCTTACAAAGCAAAAGCCTTGCCCTTGTTAAGGATTTTAACTTCTATTATATACCAAAAATGTTCTCATTCCGCACTGACATGAACCGTCAGTACAACGAACGCCTTATGAGGAATAAGAGTGATGCACTTATCATTCTTGAACCAACATATACTAAGTCGTGGGATTGGAACAGGCTGTATGACCTGAAATATGACCTTGCACAGTCATTAAAACTCGAATATCAGGCAAATGCCAATGCATATATAAATGAACCTCCTGGAAGGGTTGACAGGAACCAGAGCGGGTATGATACTATTAAGAGTGCTATTATGGATGAGATTTCTAATTTCGGGCGGATGAACAGGTTCACCCAGAATATGAGCCTCAACTATGTGGTGCCCATCAACAAGATACCACTATTTAACTTCCTTACTGTTAATGCAAGGTACAACAGTACATTCCGTTGGGAAGCATCACCACGTTCCATTCAGGCAATAATGGGCAATACCATAGAGAACTCCAATACGGTGAACATCAATGGAAATGCAAGGATGCTTAACCTTTACAATAAAGTGGGTTTCCTGCGTAAGATCAATCAAAAGAATGCCTCCGCAAACCGCACTCAGGGACCTGGAAGCAAGAGATTGCCTGCAGGTAGGGAAGAGGACAAGAAAGCAGAACAGGATGGTACTGCAGCTGTACAGGATACCATTAAGAAAAACCCTGCAGCTGAAATTTTCAAGAATATCGGTATTGGTGCAGTGAAATTAATCATTGGTTTCAGGGATGTACAGTTCAATTATTCTGAATCAAATGGTACGTTATTACCTGGATTTACACCTACACCCGAGATTTTAGGAAATGACCTGAATGAAATGGCCCCGGGTATTCCGTTTGTTTTCGGAAGCCAGGTAGATATAAGGGAAAGGGCTGCCCGGAACGGATGGTTATCTAAGGATACCCTGTTGAATAACGCATTCATTACAAGGTTAACCAGAGATCTTTCTGCAAGGGCAACTTATGAACCATTCCCTGAATTCAGGATTGAATTTAATGCTGATAAGAAAGAATCATTCGGACATCAGGAATATTATAAAGCCAATTCAAACGGTGAATTTGGTTCAAGTGGTATGCAGGACAGGGGTTCATTCAGTATCTCTTTCATGACCATCAAGACTGCTTTCAAGAAAGATAATGATGAGAATATCTCACCTGTATTTGAACAGTTTAAAGAGAACCGCCGGATTATAGCTGCAAGACTAGCGGCAGAAGATCCGAATTCAACAGGGATAAATGATACAACCGGATATCCGGTTGGTTATGGTCCAACATCACAAGATGTGTTGATTCCTGCTTTTATTGCAGCCTACTCAGGTAAATCGGCAACAGATGTCAGGATGAGTGCATTCCCTAATATTCCAATACCAAACTGGGGATTTAATTATACAGGCCTCGGAAAACTACCGTTCCTTAAGGATCACTTTAAACAGTTTAGCATTGGCCACGGTTACAGGTCGAATTATGCAATTGGTTCATACATCAGTAACATAGAATTTGATCCTGAAAACCCTGTATTTGATGATGCCGGAAACTTTATATCAGAAAACAGAATTGACGTAATAACCATTAGTGAACAGTTCCAGCCTCTGTTTAAGATTGACATGACATGGAACAACAGCCTCCTTACCAAGATTGAGTTTAAAAAGACAAGAAATCTCTCATTAAGTTTTGTAAACAACCAGCTCACTGAAGCAGTCAATAATGAGATAGTGCTGGGTGTAGGGTACAGGTTCAAGGATGTAAAACTCAATTTATCAAGCGGTGGCAGAAGGCAGCAGTTAAAGAGCGACCTCAATGTTAAGATGGATGTTTCTGTAAGGGATAATAAAACGATACTGCGAAGAATTGATCAGGAAATTAACCAGATATCAATAGGCAGCCGGGTCATTTCAATTAATACTTCAGCCGACTATGTTATCAACCAGCGTTTCAATGTGAGGTTGTACTTTGATAAGAATATAACCAATCCTTTTATTTCAAACCAATACTACATGTCAAGAACAGAAGCAGGTGTCAGCCTGAGGTTCACACTGGCACAATAAAATAATTTCAGAAGAAAGAGAAATAAAGGATACAGTACAATTGGTTTTTTTAATTTTGACAAAAATTAGAAACTTAAAAATATTACGACAATGAACATTCCAGCCGACCTCAAGTACACTAAAGACCATGAATGGATCAGAGTAGAGGATGATTACGCATTTGTTGGTGTTACAGACTATGCACAGGGAGAATTAGGGGACATAGTATTTATTGAAGTAGAAACTGTTGGTGAAACACTTGAAGAAGGTGAAACCTTTGGCAGTATTGAAGCAGTAAAAACAGTAAGCGACCTGTTTATGCCAGTTTCAGGAGAGATCATTGAATTCAATGAATCACTTAATAGTACACCTGAAATGATTAATAAAGATCCTTACGGAGATGGCTGGATTGTAAAAGTAAAAATTCAGGATGCCGGTCAGTTAAACAATTTACTTGATCCTGAAGCATATAAAGAACACATCGGGGGCTGATAGCATCTTTAGGTGATATAATCGATATAATCTGGCACTATTATTGCGTTTTATATAATAGATCCGTCTGTATATGCGTTAATATACTGAAAGAAAGAAGCAGTTTGATTGTAATAAAAAAAACAATAATTTTGCAGAGTAAATTATACCGTTTCAGATTACCGTAACCCACTTAGTTAAAACGCCATATGGAATCAAAAAAATCACCGAAAGCTGACCTGGAGTCCAAAAGGACATTCTTTGTTCAGATCGGACTAATTGTTGCCATTGCCGCAATGCTCGTAGCTTTCGAATGGAAGACTTACGACATTCAGCAGGTTGACATCAGCTCCAGGCAAGTTGAAGTTGTTGAGGAGGACCTGGTTGAAATTACTCAACAGAACAAACCTCCACCACCTCCGGCTCCACCGGCACAAACAACCCTCATTCATATCGTTACTGATGACGTAAAGGTAGAAGATGACCTCGTTATTGATGCTGAAGCAAATGAAATGACTGTAATTGAAGCCTACACTCCTCCTGCAGTAACTGAAGAAGAAGAAGTAGCAGAAGCTGAAATTTTTACAGTTGTTGAAGAATCACCTTCCTTCCCTGGCGGAGACGTAGCCCGAATAAAGTTCCTGCAGGAGAATATTGTATATCCTCAGATGGCAAGAGAAAGCGGTATCCAGGGTACAGTTTATGTTACATTCGTTGTTGAACGTAACGGTTCTGTAACTGATGTAAGGGTACTCAGGGGTATTGGCGGCGGCTGTGATGAAGAAGCAGTCAGGGTTATTAAAGCTATGCCTAAATGGAATCCGGGTAAGCAGAGAGGTAAACCAGTGCGTGTACAGTTTAACATGCCTATCAAGTTCACTCTTGCCGGTTAATCCTATTTTATTAAAGCACTTAAAGGCTGTTTCTGTAGAAACAGCCTTTTTTATTGTAAGTACTAAAGATCTGATAATCAAATTGTTCAAAAAGATTTACCAAAAAAAGTTAAATAATGTGGACTTTAAGTACATTTACGTTTATTTTTGCAATTATCACTGTTGCAACCGGGTAGCAACCAACGATATACAAAAACGATGAAGAAAGTACTTTTTTTGCCTCTCTTAAGTTTACTGATTTTACTCCCCTCTATTGTTACATTTGGCCAGGTTAAGCAAACCGTAGATTCTTCCTCAAAGGCATTTGATTTCATTAAAGATGATTTTATTACTGCGGCTCTTGACAGCCTTGCCAACCTGAAATATTTTGAAGGTTACGAAACAGCAAGTGATAAAGAACTTGAAAATGTTTTTGGCTTCAATCAGGGCTTCGTTCCTGTATATTCCGATTCAGTCTATTATCAGCGGATCAAAAAGCTGGATGCTTCAACACCCATTAACCTTACCTACAATCAGTATGTAAGGGATTATATAGAACTATATGCCGTTAAGAAACGCGGTCTTACAGAAAGGGTTATGGGACTTGCACAGATCTACTTCCCTATCTTCGAGGAGCATCTTGACCGTTTCAACATGCCACTTGAACTGAAGTACCTTGCTATTGTTGAATCAGCCCTTAATCCTGAGGCCAGGTCTAGGGTAGGTGCAACAGGTTTATGGCAATTCATGTATGGTACCGGTAAAATGTACGACCTTAATGTTACTTCCTTTGTTGACGACCGCAGAGATGTAATAAAATCAACAATTGCCGCATGCGAACACATGAATGACCTTTATAAGATGTATAAGGATTGGCTGTTGGTACTTGCTGCCTACAACTCAGGTGCAGGTAATGTTAACAAAGCTATCAGGCGTTCAGGCGGTAAAATGGATTTCTGGCAGATCAGATCATTTCTTCCTCTTGAAACAAGGGGCTATGTACCAGCTTTTATCGGAGTAACTTATGTTATGAGTTATGCTGCAGAACATAATCTAAGGGCTGTAACTCCAAGAATAAAACATTATGAAATTGATACAGTAACAGTAAAAGACCTGCTAACATTTAGTCAAATTGCCGAAAATATCAATGTTCCGATAGAAGACCTTCAGTTCTTAAATCCTGCATTCAAGTCAGGTGTAATACCTGCTGTTGATGGTAAAAATTATACGCTGCGACTACCTAAGAAATATGTTGCTTCTTTTGTAAACAATGAAGCACAGTTGTATGCACTCAGGGCTGAGAAGGCCGTTCAGCAGGAAGAACTGATTTCAATGATGAAAACAGTAACAGAGGCTGAATATCATAAAGTGAAAAGAGGTGAAAACCTTGGCCTCATAGCCAGAAAATATCATTGCTCAGTGACTGACCTGAAAAAGTGGAACAAACTTCGGTCAACAAAGCTTGCGGTTGGACAGCGGCTTGTTGTAAGGCCTGAAAAAGTGATTGAAACACAGTATGCTTCAGCGAAAAAAACTCCCGCGGCTGTTAAGCAGGAGAAGTCTGTTCAGTCCCCCAAAGAGGACCAGATTGCAGCAGTAGTTGATTCATCACTCATGAGTGAAAAAAACTCAGTGAAAAGTAACGATTCAGCAGCCTTGAGTACCAAGACATCAGTTAAAACTGAAAATGTTATACACAAAGTGAAATCTGGTGAGACATTAAACCAGATTGCAATGAAAAACAAAGTAACGGTTGCTGACATAAAAAACTGGAACAACTTAAAGAATACGGTAATACATCCGGGGGATGAACTTATAGTTGCTAAAGTTGAAATAAAAGAAGAACCACAGGTTTCAGTTGCGGAGAATAAGCCTGCAAATAAGAAAAAAAATAATAACCAATTTATTTACTACACAGTACAGAGAGGCGATACATTATGGACTATCGCACAAAAGCATGAAGGATGCTCTGTGGAGGAGATTAAAAAGCTAAATAATATCCGTAACGAGAGATCGTTAAAGCCTGGTCAGAAGATAAAAGTAGCAGTGGTTTCATAATAATTTTAACTTTACACTGTTACTATACTATAAAATCAAATCTTCATGCGCAGATTCATGGCCTTACCAGCTACTGTTCTGGTATTAACTTCTCTATTAATTGTTGTCTCCTGTAATTCAGAAAAACAAACAAAACCTGCTTCTAAAGGAAGTGCTAAGGAGATAATTGTGGTTGCTGAAGACAACCTTTGGAAAACAAGCCTTTCAGATACTGTTATAGGCTATTTCAACTCTGACAGGCCTGCCTTGCCGCAGCCTGAACCCTTATATAAAGTAGTTCAGATAAATCTGAAAGAGTTCGACAATTTGTTTGAAAGTCACAGGAACGTATTAAGCCTTGCAATAGATAGCTCCCTGACGCAGGGTAAGTTTCAGATTGGTTACAATGTTTGGGCTCAGCCGCAGAGAGTTGTTCAGATTAATGCCCCAACAGTTGAACTTCTGAAAAGTACTTTTATTGAGCACCAGCGTGAAATTTTCAATCTCTTTGAGAATGCAGAGATTGAGCGACTTCAGAAACTCTTTTCTAAATCGCTTAACATAAAAGCTTCTGAAAGGATAAAAAGTAAGTTTAACCTTGATATTGATATTCCGGCCGATTATTTTATTGCAGTTGAAAAAGAGAATTTTGTCTGGCTGCGAAAAGAAACAAATGTCTTTAGCCAGGGCTTGTTAATATACTCATACCCTTATACCGATACAAATGCTTTTAACTCCAGAAAGATAGTTTCTATAAGGAATCAATTTTCCAGTCTGTATGTCCCCGGTCCATCCGACAGTTCATTTATGGTTGTAGCCGATGAATTTATATCACCGGTAAGCAGGTTTCTTAATCTTAAAAAAGAGCTTGCTGTAGAAACCCGTGGATTATGGGAAGTAAGAAAGGACTTTATGGGTGGGCCATTTATTAACTACACCTTGATAGATAAAAAGAACAATATGGTTTTAACCCTGGACGGGTATGTTTATTCCCCAAACCAGGATAAAGCTGATCTTTTACGGCAGGTTCAAGCGATTCTGCTTACATTTGATTTTGTAGAGAAATAAGTGTTAACTTTAGCTCTTCACCTAAAAATGTCAATATGTTAAAAAGGGTATCTATACTGGTTATCATTGTGTCATTAAGCTGTATAACAATTCTGCAGGCTCAGAAAACAACCTCCAAAGCCGACCAGATAATTGGAACGTATGAGGCTGTAAGTGAAGAAACACAAAGCGTATCACATATCAGGATCTCAAAAGGAAGCAATGGTAAATATTTTGGAGAAATCATCTGGTTAAGTAAGCCAACTTATCCGGATGGTCGGGAAAAAGTAGACAGATTAAATCCTGATGAGAAATTGAGGTCGAGGAAACTCATTGGTTTAAAGATGCTGAACAACTTCACATATGACGCATCTGAAAATGAATGGAATGGTGGCACAATTTATAATCCTGCAACCGGAAAGACCTATGATTCATTTATCCGTTTTGACGGTCCTGATAAATTACACATCAGGGGATATATTGGTGCTGCTTGGATGGGATTAGGTAAAACTGTTTACTGGAAAAGGTTAAAAGACAAATAATACCCGAAATATTTGACCCATATGGTGCTGTATTTCAGTGTATTAAGCGCTAAACGTTAAAAAATGTTATAGAATTCCCCACTCTTTGCGATTAATCATATTTTTGTACCTTGATTTTAAAGGTACTTTAAGGTAGTCTGAAACAAATCAAAAAAAAGAGTGTTTAGCTTGTGTTAATCACTTTGAGATTTAACCCTTGCACATAGATAATTTGTTTGTTATCAGTGCAATAGTGAAATTAAAAGGCCACAGGGTAAACATATTTATACCGCCCCGGCCTGATTTATTAACTAAATCAATTCGGATGTACCATAGGCTGATAAATTATCTTTCTTCCGGTATCATTGTATTGCTAATTCTCTTTATACCTGAGTCATGCTCAGTATCAAGCGACCAGCCGCTGCTGAAAAGCGGACAGACTGGTGGTTTGTTGAAAGACATAAAAGCCAGGGGAACCCTGGTTGCATTGGTTGATGATAATGTCTTTAACTATTTTCAGTTTGAAGGAGAAAATCGTGGATTCCAATATGAATTATTGAAACAGTTTGCAGAACACCTGGGTGTTTCGCTTGAGATTGTTGTTGAACCTAATGCTTACAAGGCTCTGCAATACCTCCAGCAAAGACGCGTAGATATAATTGCAATGGAACTGCCTATGATTACCGACAATACATTTGATATAGCATACACTTCCCCACTATATTACGATTACCAGGTGCTTGTACAACGTAAACCGGATAACTGGTTTAAGATGACTAATGCATCGGCAATTAATAAACATCTGCTCAGGGATTTATCTGATTTATCAGGTAAAACTGTTTCCCTGCCGGCGAATAAACAGTTGCAGTTCTATCTGACGGATATACAGCATTTCACATCAAATAACGTTACCCTTGTTGCTGAAAACAAGACTTCGGTTAACGATTTGATAAAAGATGTATCCAACGGAAATATAGAATACTGCCTCGCATACGAGAATTCAGCTAAGGCATTGATGATGACCTATGCTGATATTGATGCTAACACAAGGATTAGTCCTAAGATCGGCATCTCCTGGATTGTCAGGAAGGGAGCCGTTAACCTGCTGGAAGAAACAAACACCTGGATTCAGGAAACAACTCAAACTGCAGAATACCGAAGGTTAAAGACTAAATACTACCGTAATCCCAGATGGATCAATATTGCCCTGGGTAAGCCTGTACAGCAAAGAAGTATATCAGACTACGACCAGATACTCCGTGAACTGAGCAATAAAATCGGATGGGATTGGAGGCTTGTGGCTGCTCTGATATATCATGAATCAAAGTTTAATGAAGATGTTACTTCACACAGAGGTGCTTTTGGTCTCATGCAATTAATGCCTTCAACTGCTTTGAAATTCGGAGCTCATAAAGGATCAACCCCTAACGAACAAATTGCTGCCGGTATCAGATTGTTAAGTTATCTTGATAAAAGGCTTGCAACCCTGGTTCCAGACAAAAACGAGCGAAAGAAATTTGTGCTTGCCGCTTATAATATAGGCCTTGCCCATGTACTTGATGCTAGAAACCTTGCAGAGAAATATGGCAAGGATCCTACAGTGTGGCACGACAATGTTGAATACTACCTCCTGGCAAAATCACAACCTGAATTCTATAATGATACTGTTGTGAAGTATGGCAGAGTCAGTGGAAGGGAAACACATCGCTTTGTAATAGACGTTATGGACAGGTATGAACAATATAAAACCCTTGCCCTGCGATAATTGTAGTTATTAAGTATTCCCAAATTTCAACTCTGGTTCAATCATCCTGCAAATGGTATGGATAGTTTCCTCCATTGGAATATACTTATAGTTAAGGGCTTTCACTAGCTTCTCGCTGGAGTAATAGTAGCTGTTCTTTGAGGTGGTCGCTGTTTCTTTGGTGATGAGAGGTTTGGAGTTCGTAACAAGAGTCCTAAATGCCTCAAAGCGCCAGACTAATTCAAGTAAAAAATCAGGGATCTCAAACTTAGGTTCCGGTTTATTAAAACCTTTTGCAATAAGGCTGAAAATGTGCTTATAAGAGTGACTACCCTGAGAAACAATGAACCGTTCATTTACAATGTTACTTTCCATGAGTAAGATCATTACGTTTACAACATCCCTTACATCAACGAAACCATTTATTCCTTTCCCATAAAAAAGGGAGTTTTTATACATAGTCCTGAACAACTTTGTACTACCCTTCTCGGGGTGTCCATATCCAAGGATTATTGAAGGATTAACTATAATTACCGGTAAACCTTCAGCAGATCCTCTCCACACCTCTCTTTCAGCCTGGTATTTGCTTTTTGAATACTGGGAGTTATACGAGCTGCTTCTCCACTCTGAATTCTCATCTATAACTTGACTTCCTTCAGTACGGCCTAAGGAGGCAATAGAGCTAACATGACAGAGTTTTTTAACCTTTGCTTCAAGTGCTGCATTAACCACATTGGCCGTCCCCTCCACATTGACTTTCATCATATGGTCCCTGTCGCCGGGATCAAATGATACTATAGCAGCACAGTGATATACGTAATCAACACCTTGCATAGCTTCATGCAGAGCTGTTACATCCAGAACATCACCATCGTACCATTCAATACTATTTATGATCTCATCAGCATTTGTATTGAGGCTTTTAAGAATCGTACGGGTTCTTTCAAGGCTGGCCCTGTTATATACCAATGCCCTGACTTTTAATCCCTTATTGAATAATGCGTAAATCAAATACGAGCCTACTAATCCATTAGCTCCTGTTATTAGTATCATACTACAAATCTAATCATTAACCATGGATTAACCAATCGACCACCAAGAGGTTCAAAACAACCTGATAAATCCATAACTTTGCAGGCCTGAAAAAAGGAACTTAATCAATAATTAGTAAGCCAAACATACTGATACTATGAACTTTATTGAAGAGCTGAGATGGAGGGGAATGATCCACGATGTAATGCCGGGAACAGAGGAGATGCTATCTAAAGAAATGGTATCTGCTTATGTTGGAATAGATCCCACTGCCGATTCACTTCACATTGGCCACCTGGTAGGTATTATGATGCTAAAGCATTTGCAATTATCAGGACATAAACCTATTGTGCTCATAGGCGGCGCAACCGGTATGATAGGCGACCCCTCAGGAAAATCGGAAGAAAGAAATCTGCTTGATGAAGCAACTTTAAGAAAAAATCAGGCAGGGCTTACCAGGCAGATAGCCAGGTTGCTTGATTTTAATGAATCCATGCCAAATGCAGCCGTTGCTGTTAATAACTATGACTGGATGAAAGAATTTTCATTCCTTTCATTCATCAGGGATGTAGGAAAGCATATCACTGTCAATTACATGATGGCCAAGGATTCAGTAAAAAAGCGACTGACCGGTGAAGCAGGTGATGGAATGTCGTTCACTGAATTTACTTACCAGTTGGTTCAGGGATATGATTTTCTTTACCTCTATCAGAATCATAACTGTAAACTCCAGATGGGTGGTTCTGACCAGTGGGGTAATATTACAACCGGAACAGAGCTCATAAGAAGAAAAAGCGGTGGTGAGGCTTTCGCACTCACTTGCCCGCTTATCACAAAGGCCGATGGCAGTAAGTTTGGCAAAACAGAATCAGGCAACATATGGCTTGATCCTGAAAAAACTTCTCCCTACCGGTTCTACCAGTTCTGGCTGAACACTTCAGATGCTGATGCTGAGAAGTACATAAAGATCTTTACTCTTTACAGTAAAGAGGAAATAGACAAGATGATAGAAGAGCACAATCAGGCACCGCACTTAAGAGTACTTCAGAAAGCATTAGCCAGGGATCTGACTATACGGATACATTCAGAGACAGATTACAATTCAGCAATAGAAGCTTCTGAAATACTATTTGGGAAAGGAACTACTGAAACCCTCAAGAGTCTTTCAGAAGATGTTCTGCTTTCAGTTTTTGAAGGAGTACCGCAATTCCCCATTGACAAAGGACTTTTAAATACCGGGGTTTTACTTGTTGACCTTGTTGCTGAAAAAACTCAGGTATTTGCTTCAAAAGGTGAAGCCCGCCGTATGCTTAAAGATGGTGGACTTCAGCTTAACAAGGAGAAAATGTCGGATGATATCATTATTTCAGCACAACATTTGCTAAACAACAAATACCTCCTTGTACAGAAAGGGAAAAAGAATTATTACCTGCTGATTGCCCAATGAAACGTATAGCAATATTCGCATCAGGCAGTGGCTCAAATGCCCAGCACCTTACTGAATATTTCCGTAATAATGGTAATGCGGAGGTATGCGCAATATACTGCAATAATCCTAAAGCCTTTGTTATAGAGAGAGCTGCAAAACTAGATGTTCCTTTGGTATTGTTCGGCAGGAATGATTTTTACAACCACAATACAATACTAAACGACCTTAAAAGCCGTAATATTGACCTGATTGTACTTGCCGGATTTCTTTGGCTGATACCTTCAGCCATTCTCAAAGAATTTGACCGCAGAATAATCAATATACACCCTGCCCTTCTTCCAAAATATGGTGGTAAAGGAATGTATGGTAGTGCAGTTCACGAAGCTGTTGTTGGCAATAATGAAAAAGAATCAGGCATAACAATCCACCTGATTGATGAAGTGTATGACAGGGGTGATATTCTTTTACAGGCAAAGTGTGCTGTTACAAATGAAGATACCCCTGAATCACTGGCTCATAAAGTGCATTCCCTAGAGTATGAGTACTTTCCAAAAGTTATTGAGGAATATCTCAATACGATATAAACTCTGAGATTATAACCAAAAAAGCCCCGGATAAATGATCACCGGGGCTTTTTTCTTTAGACTCCTGTATTTTACCTGAATTAATTTCCTGATTTAAATTTCCTGAAAGCTTCAGTCATCTTTGGCAATATAGTCTGAAGATCGCCTACAACACCATAATCAGCGGCAGTAAATATCGGTGCTTCCGGATCTTTATTAACTGCAACAATAATTTTGGATGAACTTATACCTGCCAAGTGCTGTATTGCTCCCGATATGCCAAGGGCAAAATACAATGAAGGTGCTACAACTTTTCCTGTTTGTCCGACATGCTCCTGATGAGGCCTCCAGCCTTCATCTGATACCGGCCTTGAACATGCTGTAGCGGCACCAAGCACCTGTGCCAGTTCCTCCAGCGGTTTCCAGTTCTCCGGACCTCTCATACCCCTGCCTCCTGAAACTACAATTTCAGCTTCTGTGAGTAATACCTGACCTGATTGTAGATCAGTTGACAGGATCTGTGTCGCTGCCGCAGGAACCTCAGCATTGTACTCATGAATAGTAACATTTGTTGGTGCTTCAACTAATCCGGCAGTATTCTGCGACAAAGTAATTACTTTGATGTCAGAAACAATTTCCTCGGTTACAATTGATTTCCCTGAAAACACCCTTTTATTTACCCTGAAAGGTTGGTAGTTAACCGGCAATCCATGGATGGCAGATACTAAGCCGGCTTTTAACCTTATTGCAACCCTTGGAGCTATTGCCCTTCCGGTCAGGTTGTGAGCCATAGCGATCAAAGTTGCATTTTTTTCTTTAGCAATCCTGGCTATGATATTGGTATAAACCTGTTCATCAAAGTCAATCTTTCCTGGTACATGAATGACATTTGATGCTCCGTATTTACCGGTAAGTTCAAGCTCTTCTTTAGACAAGTTGCCTATTGCTAATATATTCAACTCTGTACCCATGGATGAGGCTGCCCTGTGACCGAGTGATACAAGTTCAAAAGCACTCTTTTTGAATTTGCCTTCTCTTGCTTCTATATATACTAATACTGACATTTTTTTCTGTTTTTAGAATTATTAAATCACCCTGGCTTCCGTATGCAATAGATCGGCAAGTTGTTCCAGATGCTCCGGATCAATCATTTTACATACTGATTTTTGTGGTGGTGCCTGGTAATCTGATACTTTAATCAGAGGATCAACCGAAACTCCTGTGTTCACTTTCAGAGGTTTGGTCCTTGCGGTCATTATTCCTCTCATTGAAGGAATCCTCGGAACAATGGCTATTCCTTTCTGTACGATTAATACACAGGGTACAGGAACAGATATCTGTTGTTTGCCACCGTCAATTTCACGGGTAACAATTGGTTTATTGTTCTCAAAATTCAATGAACTGACTGCTGAAACCGATGGCAATTCCATTATCTCTGACAGCATACCACCAACTGACCAGCTGTTGAAATCACTTGATTCCACGCCACATAGTATAATGCCGGGTTCTTCCTGTTTTAAGGCTTCGGCAATGTTTGAAGCTGTGGAATATGCATCAAGTGGAACTGCATCAATCCTGATTGCTTCATCAGCTCCGATTGCAAGAGCCTTCCTGATGGTTGGTTCTGTATCGGCCTTACCAACTGTGATTGTAATAATCTTACCTATGGCACCCGGGTTAGCTTCTTTAAGCTCAATAGCCCTCGTAAGAGCCAGTTCATCCCATGGATTTATTATCCATTGAACACCTGTATAGTCTACCTCCTGATTGCCCGCTTTATATTTTATCCGGGTTGTTGTATCAGGTACATTGCTTATGCAAACATAAATATTCATCTATATGTGTATTTATAAGTCTTGTATTGTCGAAATTTTCCTTATTTAAGATGCAGCAGGTCTCTTGAAATGACGATTTTTTGAATTTCTGAAGTGCCTTCATAGATCTGGGTAAGCTTGGCTTCCCTCATTAAACGCTCAACATGGTACTCCTTCACATAACCGTAACCGCCGTGTATCTGCACCGCTTCTGTAGTTACCCACATAGCTGACTCAGCTGCATAATATTTTGCCATGGCACTTGCATAACCGTATGGTTTCCCCTGGTCTTTAAGCCATGCAGCCTTTAAGCAAAGATTACGTGAGTTCTCGACCTTAATAGCCATTTCTGCTATTTTAAAGGCTACCGACTGGTGTTTTGCAAGTTCTTTACCAAAAGCTTTTCTTTCCTGGGCATATTTGATTGATCTTTCAAGTGCACCTGAAGCTAGTCCAAGTGCTTGCGCAGCGATACCAATCCTGCCGCCTTCAAGAGTTTTCATGGCAAACTTAAATCCAAAACCGTCTTCCCCTATCCTGTTTTCCTTAGATACCTTCACATCTGTAAACATAACAGAGTGAGTATCCGAACTGCGCATACCCATTTTATCTTCATGAGGGCCGACACTTATACCTGGTGAATTCCTGTCAACAATAAGAACATTAATTCCCTTATGCCCTTTCTCGGGGTGGGTTTGTGCAATTACAAGATATGTACTGGCAGTATTTCCGTTGGTTATCCAGTTCTTTGTACCGTTAAGGAGATAATAGTCTCCTTTATCATCCGCAGTTGTCTTTTGTGATGTAGCATCAGAGCCTGCTTCGGGTTCTGATAAAAGGAATGCACCTATCTTTTCACCTCTGGCCAGTGGCCTAAGGAATTTCTGTTTCTGTTCCTCTGTTCCAAAATGTTCAATACCGTAGCAGACCAATGAATTATTAACTGACATGATGACACTAACAGAAGCGTCAACCTTTGAAAGTTCTTCCATAGCGAGGACATATGAAATTGTATCCATACCCGATCCGTCGTACTCGGGGCTAACCATCATGCCCATGAATCCAAGTTCTGCCAAGGCTTTGACGTGCTTCTCCGGATAAATGCTATGGGTGTCTCTTTCAATTACATCCAGTATGAGTTCTCTCTGTGCATAATCTCTTGCAGCCTGCTGAATCATTAGCTGCTCTTCAGTAAATTCGAAATTCATAGGTCGTTACAGTTTAAATTGTTGTCTACAACGCTAAAATACAAAAAGTGTTTCTTGATATGCAATTTTAACAATGTATTATTAGTTTTCTTTTATTAGCATGGGGATAAATAGCGGTGCTTAGGCATTCGATGATCTGGAAAAGATCGAGATGTACCATTAGAATAGTAAAAATTCAACTGGCCAGGGGAGGACTATAATGGGAAGACTGGAGCTTAATCTATAATTTCCTCTTACTGATCTCAGGCCTGAAATGTAACATCAGTGAAATGATCAGTAAAAGAACAGCTCCTATTGTGCAACCTCTTGCAATGTAATCACCATACCTTACATAGAACGTTATCTTATCATTCAGATTAATGTCTGAACTGATAACCGCGGGTTCCCAGTATTCTGTTCTTTGAGAAATATCACCGCGCTGGTTAACAAAACATGAAATTCCTGTATTAGCAGACCGTGCAATACTTCTTCTTGTTTCAATTGATCTGATAACTGAAAACAGCATATGCTGGCGATGGCCGGCTGTATTACCCCACCACCCATCATTAGTGATGATAAAGATTGCATTAGCACCGTTCTTTATGAACCCGTTAACGAATTCTCCATACACTGACTCATAACAAATCACAGGTGCAATCTTTACTGAATCATTTACGTTAAATGGTATTCTTTCTTCATCAATACCCAATTGTCCGGTCGTCCCGCCGAGGTCAATAGCAATATCACCCAAAGGTTTCAATAGCCATGGGAATGGCATTAGTTCAACACCGGGTGTCAACTTCGATTTATGATATAATTGCACTTCCGGATTCTTTGTAATATAGATTGCGGTGTTCAGGTTATCGTAATATTCATCGCCTGATGAGAATGGCCTTGCTGTAAAAGGTATTTCCTCACCCTGTGTGTAATATCTCGAGGTGGAATATCCTGCTATAATTTTAGCCTCAGGGAATCTGGATAATAAATTACTCTTGAATTGGCTTATCGTCGGATGACTGAGAATGTCATTTTCCCAAATTCGAGAATTGCTTACAAAATTAGGCTGGACCATGGATTCAGGGAAAATGACGAAATCAGTTAACGCGTCCATTTTTTGTAATGCCAGCTCTGAAGCTTTGTTTATAACATCAAAAGAACTGAGCTCGTACTGTTCTGTGTAAGGGTCAAGGTTAGGCTGCACTGAGACAACAGTTACAGGATTACTCTTCTCATGGTATGTATAATACATCACAAGAGAAACAGCAAGAGGAATCACAATAATAAGACAAGTTAAAATCCATGATTTCAGAAGCTTTGGGCCTTTCGCAAAAGTGAGCACCAAAGACTTATACACCAGGATATTTACCAGTAATATCCATAACGACCCGCCGAACATCCCGGTATATTCATACCATTGTATCCATTGAGGCCATGCAGCAAAGCCATTGCCAAGACTCATCCACGGCCAGTTCAAATCCCAGTGGTGATGTATAAATTCAAAGGCTATCCAGAAAAATACCAAAGCAATGTACCCATTATCACCCCTTTTCATCGACTTTCTGGTAAAGTAAAACAACCAGAACATCAGCGATTGCATGAAGGAATTAAGTAAAACAGCCACCGCTGCACCAAACAAAGTAGAGTTATATATCCACCATGTTGTTAATGCGTTCCATATAAAGAAGGCTGGGAAAACCATCCAGTAAATGCTAATCCTTGTGATTCCAGGATCTTTTCTCTTAAGATCCTCCAGAATAAGCAAAGGCACAAAAGCAAGAAAGAGCAGTACCGGAAATCCATTTTCAGGCCATGACAGGGCTAGCAGTAATCCGCTGATTACAGGTAAAAAAGGAATTAGTTTTTTGGGAATCATCTGGTTGGTATTCATTCCTGCAAATATATTACTAAAAACTGCCGTAATGCCTTTTTATTGTTTGGTAAATAACAGATGGTGTGGTACTTTTGCATCCTCAACAATGATTCCAAAATATCATATTTTGAATACATTATAAAATTAATATACAACACGGAGGTTATATGCCCATCACAAAATTAGACCAGATTTTCGAGGTACTGAAATCAAAGAGTAAGAAACGGCTTGTTGCTGCCTATGCTAATGATTCACATACCATTGAAGCAGTAAGTGAAGCTGTTGACAAGGGAATTATTGAAGGTATACTTGTTGGTGATGAGGCTACTATGCGCGAGGTTTGCTCTAAGCTGAATGTTGACACTTCAAAGTTCCGCCTTATCCATGAACCGAATGAAGCTAAAGCAGCTTCAAAGGCAGTATCTTTAATCAATACTGGTGAAGCCGATCTCCTCATGAAAGGATTGGTTAGTACTGACAAATACATGAAGGCTATCCTTAATAAAGAAGAGGGCCTTATGAATCCGGGAGCAGTGCTGAGTCATGTTACAGTTATTGAAAATCCCAATTACCATAAGCTTCTTATTGTAGGTGATGTTGCAATAATTCCATTACCTGATTTCAAACAGAAAGTTTCAATTACAAATTACCTGATCAATACAGCAAGGGCTCTTGGAATAGAGAAGCCTAAAGTTGCTGCCATTTCTGCCACTGAGCAGATGCTTGCAGGTATTCCTTCATGCGAAGAAAGTGCTATGCTGGCTAAAATGGGTGACAGGGGACAGATTAAAGATGCCTTTGTTGACGGTCCGTTAGCTCTTGATACTGCAATAGATGCTGAATCAGCCCAGATTAAAAAGCTTACCAGTCCTGTTGCGGGTGATGCAGATTGCCTGCTTTTCCCCAATATTGAATCAGGCAATGTTTTCTACAAGGCAAACACTAAGCTTGCAGGTGCTGAACTTGGTGCTTTCGTAGCAGGTGCCAGGGTGCCATGTGTACTTTCGTCACGCGGAGATAGTTCATTAACCAAATTATACAGCATAGCCCTAGCTGCCCTTATTGCAAAATAGGCATCGATGTTATTACAATGGAAGAAGTAAGAATTCTCGCTATTAACCCAGGTTCTACAAGCACTAAAATTGCAGTGTTCAGCGGAGCCAATCCCATATTCGTACGTACACTCTATCATTCAACCGAAGAACTTTCGGGATTTGAGAAAATAACTGACCAGTATAGTTTCCGAAAGGAAATTATTCTTAAACAACTTGCTGAGGCCGGCATTGAACTGAATTCATTATCACTTATTGTTGGCAGGGGTGGCTTAGTAAAGCCTATTCCTTCAGGGGTTTATGAAGTGAATGAGGCCATGAAGGCCGATCTTCGCCATAGCCCCTTGGGTGAGCATGCAAGTAACCTCGGTGGTTTAATTGCTGATGATATTGCAAAGAGTCTCAATAATGTAAGGGCTTTTATTACTGACCCGGTTGTTGTTGATGAACTTGAACCTATTGCACGTGTTGCCGGGCATCCTGAATTTAAAAGGGTATCGATATTCCATGCGCTTAATCAGAAAGCTATTGCCCGCCAGCATGCAAAATCAATCATGCGCAGGTATGAAGACCTGAATCTGATTGTGGTTCATCTTGGTGGAGGCATAAGTGTGGGGGCGCATCGTAAAGGATTGGTGGTTGATGTTAACCAGGCCCTAGACGGTGAAGGCCCTTTTTCACCTGAACGCAGTGGAACATTGCCTGCTGCAGATCTTGCAAGATTATGTTTCAGTGGCAAGTATACCCTTAAGGAAGTGCTTGTTATGATTAAAGGTAAAGGTGGACTTGCAGCCCATCTTGGTACTAACAGTGCTTATGAAGTTGAGCAGCGGATGGCTGCTGGTGATGAGAATGCAAAATTCATCTTCGAAGCAATGGCATTCCAGGTTGCAAAAGAAATAGGCGCCATGAGTACCGTTTTGAAAGGTGACGTAGATGCCATACTTTTAACAGGTGGTATTGCTCATGGAAAGTGGTTTGTTAACCAGGTTATAGAAAGAGTTTATAAAATCGCCCCTGTACATGTTTACCCGGGCGAAGACGAGATGAGAGCGTTGGCAATTAATGGACTGATGGTACTGAAAGGTGAGCTACAAATTAGTGAATATAAATAGTCTGAAATTTTCCTGATGGAATTTCTTTACATCGTCATTGCACTTGTCCTGATATTTGATTTTATCAACGGTTTCCATGACTCGGCAAACTCAATAGCAACCGTTGTATCAACAAGAGTACTAACACCCTTTCAGGCAGTCTTTATGGCTGCCTTTTTTAATTTCGCAGCCGTTTTTGTATTCAGCCTGAATGTAGCTACCACTATGGGGAAAGGTGTAGTTAATCCGGATGTAATTGATCTTACCGTTATTGGCGGGGCTTTATCGGCTGCCATTATCTGGAACCTTGCTACCTGGTGGTTGGGTTTACCTTCCTCTTCATCTCATACATTAGTTGGAGGGCTTATAGGGGCTACATTACTTAAAGCAGGTCCAAATGCGTTGGTAATGAGCGGGATTCTTAAAATAATAGCCTTTATCTTTATCTCTCCGATTATTGGCATGATTATGTCATACATTATTTCTCTGGTAGTCATCAATATTTCTAAAAAAACGCCGGCCCCTAAAGCTGATAAATGGTTCAGACGACTACAATTAATGTCGGCTTCCTTGTTTAGCTTGGGCCATGGAGGCAATGATGCCCAGAAATCAATGGGAATTATATGGGTTGCTCTGATCGTTACCGGCCATGCAACAAAACATGACCCAATTGCCTGGTGGATAGTTATTTCTTGCCAGTCAGTCATTGCTCTGGGAACCCTCTTTGGTGGCTGGAGGATAATTAAAACTATGGGACAAAAGATTGCTAAATTGAGGCCTTTTGAAGGGGTTTGTGCTGAAACAGCAGGAGCTCTTACATTATTCGGAGCTACTGAATTGGGAATTCCTGTCAGCACTACACATACAATTACAGGTGCAATTATGGGTTCGGGACTAAGAAAAGGGATTGGAGCTGTTAAATGGAATGTTACAACCAAAATTTTCTGGGCATGGATATTAACCATCCCAATCTCTGCCTTTTTAGGTATTATCTTTTATACAATTTTGAATATCTTCATTTAATAAGTACTAAAAATGCACATCGATAGTCTATTGAAATTTTTCGTACCACAGGATAATTCATTCTTTCCACTTTTTGAAGGGGAAGCCAAGTGTACTTTACAGGCAGCACGTTTGTTAAATGATTACATTTATAAAACGAATGAGGCTGAAAGAGATCAACTATTTATCCTAATCAAAGAACTGGAAATTGAGTCTGACTCATACACTCATAAGGTTTATGACAGGCTAAATCAATCCTTCCTTACTCCCTTTGATCGTGAAGATATTCATGCCCTTGCCTCTAAAATAGACGATGTTCTTGATCTTATTTATGCTGTAAGTCAAAGGCTTCAATGGTATAAATTCCCTGCAGAGAAAATAAGCGAGGAGTTTAAGAATTTTGTTAAGGTTATTAACAAAATGGCTGAGGAGATTAAAGTAGCCGTTTCTTATCTTCCTGATTATCTCAAAAATAAAGAAAAAATCTACCAGTCCTGTATTGTCCTTAATACCCTTGAGGAGGAATGCGACAGGATTTTCTATGCATACATGAGCCAGCTATTTAATCTCGAAGACACCAAAGAAATAGTCAAGAAAAAAGACATTTTTCAGACTATTGAAAAAGTAGCTGATGCCGCTGAGGATGTATCTGATATTCTTAAAACTATCCTGATTAAGAACGTTTAAGTTTTCATCACTTAAAATTTATCTTTTTAAGACTAACGAATTAGTCTTGATTCGTATTCGGGTTACCTTTCGGTTACCTTTGGGTTACCCTCCGGTTACCCTATAAGGGTAAAGGGAAGGTAACCCGGAGGTAACCAGGGGGTAACCCAAAGGTAACCCGGATACGAATGAAGCATTAGTCATGCTCAACATAAACTTTCAATTAATTCGTATGTTTAATGGCGAAATTCAGTAATATGGAATTATATCCTATCCCTACCGGACATTTTAAACTTGATGGAGGTGCCATGTTCGGCGTTGTGCCAAAAAGTCTATGGAATAAAGTATATCCCTCAGACGAGAATAACATGATAGACATGGTAATGCGATGCCTGCTCGTTGTCGATGGCGATCGAAGGATACTGATAAACAATGGAATTGGTGATAAGCAGAGCGAAAAGTTTTTCAGTCACTATTATTTAAGCGGTGATGAGTCATTATCCGGTTCTCTCCGGGCAGCAGGGTTTGGTCCTGAAGATATCACAGATATGTTTCTCACGCATCTGCACTTTGACCATTGTGGCGGATCAGTCAAGCGTAAAAAAGAAGGTGACGGGTATGAACTGACTTTCCCCAATGCCACTTATCATATCAGTTCAGCCCAATGGAACTGGGCTATAAATACCAATAAACGGGAAAGTGCTTCTTTCCTGAAAGAAAACATTATGCCGATACAGGAGAGTGGCAGGTTACAGCTTTTTAGTGAGGGTGATAAACTTTTTGATAACTTCGAAATAAGGCTGTTTAACGGGCATACTGACGGACAGGCTATCCCTTTTATTAACTATAAGGGCCGAAAAGTTGTGTTCACCAGTGATATGTTACCCACGAAAGCCCATGTACCTTTACCATGGATTATGAGCTATGATACCAGGCCATTGATAACACTTGAGGAAAAAGAGAAGTTCCTTAGTGAAGCAGCTAATGAAAACTATGTCCTATTCCTTGAGCATGATGCTTACACTGAATGTTTCAGTGTTCGAGAGACTGAAAAAGGAATAGTGGCCGGTGACAGTTACAGACTGGAAGATCTATAGTTTGGTTTTATTTCGTACAAGCTTCCATTTAAAATTTTAAACAAATACATCTTTGCTGATGTTTTTGCTTGCAAAAAATCGTACCTTGCTTTAGCTAAAATCTTACAGCCTTGTATAGAATAGAATCCAGGATAAATACTTCTTCAGAAGAATTCAGAATCAATACTGAAGCATATTCTGAAATAATAGCCAGCTATCGGCAACGCATGTCACTGGCAACCGCAGGAGGCTCATTATCAGCCATAAACAAACATAAAGAAAGAGGAAAATTACTGGCCCGGGAAAGGATAAACCTTCTCGTCGACCCTGGTACTCCTTTCCTTGAGCTATCACCACTTGCTGCATGGGACATGTATAATAATGAGTTCCCGTCAGCAGGAATTGTAACAGGAATTGGTGTAGTCCATGGCAGGGAAGCTATGATAATTGCAAACGATGCAACCGTTAAAGGTGGTACATATATTGAACAGACCATACGAAAACATGTAAGGGCACAGGAAATAGCCATACAAAATCACCTTCCTTGTGTCTATATGGTCGATTCAGGAGGAGTCTTCCTTCCCGAACAGTCAAAGGTTTTCCCTGACAGGTTCGACTTTGGCAGGTTTTTCTTTAACCAGGCGAGAATGTCAGCTGAAGGAATTCCACAGATTGCCATTGTGATGGGATCGTGTACTGCTGGAGGAGCCTATGTTCCTGCAATGAGTGATGAAACAATTATTGTAAGAAACCAGGGTACTATCTTTATTGGTGGACCTCCACTGGTAAAAGCTGCAACAGGGGAAGAAGTAACGGCTGAAGAACTTGGTGGTGCCATTGTCCACACTACTATTTCTGGTGTAGCTGACCATTTGGCTGAGGATGACAAGCACGCCATTCAGATTTGCAGGAACATATTCAGGACATTAAAGCCCTCTGACCGGCAACAGCTTGACCTGATTCAGAGTAAAGCTCCATACTACGATCCAAAAGAACTTTATGGAATTGCACCTATAGACCTCAGGAAACCTGTTGACTCAAAAGAGATTATTGCTCGCCTGGTTGATGAAAGCCGCTTTCATGAATTCAAAGCCGGCTATGCCCCTACCCTGGTTACAGGATTTGCACATATAATGGGTTTCCCTGTTGGAATATTAGCAAATAATGGGGTACTCTTCGGTGAAACAGCTCTCAAAGGTGCTCACTTTATTGAATTATGTACCTCACGGAATGTACCGATACTATTCTTACAAAACATTACTGGCTTCATCGTGGGCAGGGAATATGAAAGGCGCGGAATTGCCAGGGATGGTGCTAAAATGGTTCATGCAGTCGCCAATGCTAATGTCCCAAAATTTACTGTCGTTTTCGGAGGTTCATTTGGTGCTGGAAATTATGCAATGGCAGGAAGAGCATACGACCCTAATTTGTTATTTATGTGGCCTAATGCCAAAATATCAGTTATGGGCGGAGAGCAGGCAGCCGGAGTTTTAACAACTGTTAAAGAAGAGCAGCTTAAATCAAAGGGATTACCATTCCCCGATAATGAACGTGAAGAATTGAAGAAATCAATCCTTTCAAAGTACGAGGAAGAAGGTTCAGCCTATTACAGCACGGCAAGATTGTGGGATGATGGAATCTTAGATCCTGTTGATACGCGCATTGCTCTGGCTATTGGAATCGCTTCATCAGCAAATAAGAAATGGGCTGATACCAAATATGGTGTTTTTAGGATGTGAAAATTTAAAGTAGAATATGGGTTACAACACATTAGAAATCGAATATACCGGCAGAACAGCCACTATATGGCTTAACAGGCCTGATATCAGGAATGCTTTTAACGAAGTGATGATTGGTGAGCTCATCAAGGCATTTAAAGAAGCATACTCACAAGATGATATTCGGATAATCATTCTCCGGGGAAAAGGAAAATCGTTTTGTGCAGGTGCTGACCTTAACTGGATGAGGGATGTTGCTTCATACTCCTATGATCAGAATCTTAATGAAAGCCTGCAGTTATCGGAATGTTTTAATACAATATACAACTGCCCTGTTCCTACAATTGCAGTAGTACATGGCGCAGCGATTGGCGGTGCAAATGGATTATTATCCGCATGTGATATTGCCATTTGTGATGATGAAACTGTTTTCTCATTATCCGAAGTTAAGATAGGCATAGTACCTGCCTGCATTTCTCCTTTTGTAATAAAGCGGGTTGGAGAATACGGTGCCAAGGAATTAATGCTGACCGGAAGGCGCATTAATGGTAAGGAAGCTGAATGGTTCAGGTTGGTTAATAAGTCGTTACCTTCCGGTGAACTTGAGGCCTACCTTGAATTGATGAAATCAATGCTGTTATCCAGTGGTCCGAAAGCGGTTAGCCAGTGTAAGGTTTTAATTGACCAGGTTTGTAATAAAATAACCTTTCAGGAATCGCTTACCTACACTGCAGAAATGATTGCAGAGATCAGAGCTTCTTCAGAGGGGCAGGAAGGAATGGCTGCATTCCTTGAAAAAAGAAAACCAGGCTGGGTTAATGATTAATAATCAGTTATGATAAAAAAACTGCTGATAGCAAACCGAGGTGAAATAGCATTAAGGATACTCAGGTCGGCGAGAATTATGGGATTTCCTGTAGTGGCAATTTATTCAGTACACGACAGTAATGCAGCGCATGTTAAAGAAGCCGATGAAAGTGTACTTCTTGCCGGTGATACTATTACTGAAACATACCTTAATATTCCCGCTATCATAAAAGCTGCAAAAGATACTGGTGCCAATGCCATACATCCGGGTTACGGATTTCTTTCGGAAAATCCTGCATTTGCTGAAGCCTGTGAAAAAGAAGGTATCATCTTCGTAGGCCCTTCGTCTTCTTCCATAAAAGCTATGGGAAATAAAATTGCTGCCAGAAAGATTGCGGTGGAGCATGGAGTACCTGTTACACCCGGACTTACAGGCACTGTTGACGATCTAATGGAGAATTTCAGTACGGTTGGATTCCCAATGCTTATTAAAGCTGCGGCAGGTGGTGGTGGAAAAGGAATGAGAATAGTCAGGTCGGAGACAGAACTTGCCTCAGCGCTCAGGTCAACTTCAAGTGAGGCTGCCAACTACTTTGGTGATGGAACAGTGTACATAGAAAGATTCTTTGAGGGGCCACGACATATTGAAGTTCAGATAATTGGTGACCAGCATGGAAACCTAATTCATTTATTTGAAAGAGAATGCTCGGTACAGAGGCGCCATCAGAAAATAATTGAGGAGGCACCATCACCTGCACTTACTCATGAAGTAAGGGAGAAAATCTGTAGTGCTGCAATTCAACTGGCCAAATCAATAAACTACTTCAATGCCGGCACAATCGAGTTCCTTGTTGATAATGAACTCAATTTCTATTTCCTTGAAATGAATACCCGCATCCAGGTTGAACATCCGGTTACGGAGATGATAACCGGGGTTGATATTGTAAAAGAACAATTCAGGATAGCAGAGGGACATTCTCTTTCAATCCGGCAGGAAGACCTCTCTATAAACGGTCATGCCGTTGAAGTACGTGTATATGCTGAAGATCCGTTAAATAACTTTATTCCTTCACCTGGTAAGATCCTTGCCTACAGTTATCCAACCAATAATGAAATAAGGATAGAGGAGCCCAAATTACATAATGGTTCAGTGGTCTTCAGTAATTTCGACCCAATGATAAGTAAAGTCATTGCCCATGGAACGGATAGGAATAATGCTATTGGCAAATTAGCTGACTTTCTTCCATATTATTCCATACTTGGCATTAAAACTAATCTTCCTTACCTGCAGATGTTGCTTCAGCATCCTGATTTCATTGATAATAATGTTCACACAAGATACATCGACAACAATCAGGAAGCCTTAAAAGAATATTATCTCTCCAAAAGGAACTTACTGGATAAAGTCATTCCGTTTTCAGCTGCTTTAGTCTACAGTTTGAATCCCCAGATTTGCCAAAAGCCCAAAACTCCTGCAAATGTATGGCAACAAATAGGCTTCTGGCGCATAGTAAACAGGGTTTCAGCGGTTTTTGATGGGATTCAAAAAGAAGTTCTTATCCACACCAAAGAGAATACTTCAATAATTTTTGAAGTGCAAGGTGAGCCTGACAAAACAATATACTCAGCTTCGCTGATAAAATCGGATAATGATGGATTTATTGTTTCAATAAATAATAATAGTGAGAAAATCTACATAGCTGAATCCTCATCAGGCGGCCTGATCCTGAACTACAGGGGCTTCGATTTTACCTTTGAAAGAACAGACCAGGCACCGGATGACAGTGAGACCTTAGAACCGGTTTCAAGCCATAAAGCTGATACAGGTGATTTAATTTCACCTATGCCGGGACGGGTATTAGACATTAAAATCCGGGAAGGAATGCATGTATCAAAAGGAGACCTACTTCTGATAGTTGAAGCTATGAAGATGGAGAATAATATTCTTGCCCCTTCTGATGGAATAATTGAGAAGATATTGGTTAAGAAGGGAGACAATGTTGACACAAGTTCATTGCTTGTGCACCTCAAGGTTAATGAAAGTGCTTGATAAACAGATACACTCTTTAAAGTACAGAAAATGGATTTCAATTTAAGTGAAGAGCATAAAATGATCAGGAGTACCGTGCGCGACTTTGCCGAAAGGGAAATAAAGCCGGTTGCACAGGAACTTGATGAGAAGGCCGAATTTTCCCTTGAACTGACAAAGAAAATGGGTGAACTTGGCTTGTTTGGTATTTACCTGCCATCTGAGTATGGCGGACAGGGAATGGATTACCTGTCGTATATTATTGCCGTTGAAGAGCTTGCCAGGGTTGACGGCTCACAGGCAGCCACGCTGGCGGCACATAATTCACTGGGTATAGGGCCATTGTATTATTATGGTACGGAAGAACAAAAACAGAAATACCTGCCGCAGCTTTGCACCGGTGAAGCACTCTGGGCATTTGGACTTACTGAACCCGATGCAGGCAGTGATTCGCGTGGTTCAAAGACAAGGGCTACTATTGAAGGAGACCAATGGGTGATAAACGGTTCAAAAATATTTATAACAAATGGTTCAGCTGATATTTCAATTGGAGCCACAGTACAGACTGTTTCCGGTGAAGTAAACGGTAAGAAAGAATTTACAACCATTATTGTTGATAAGGATACCCCGGGATTTACCCGTCAAACCATGCACGGCAAGATGATGTGGAGAGCATCGGATACGGCACAGCTATATTTTGATGACTGCAGGGTACCACTTACAAACGTTCTGGGAACAAGAGGACAGGGCTCCAAGATTATGCTTTCTACGCTTGACTCGGGACGATTAAGCATTGCTGCAATGGGTTTAGGATGCGCACAGGGTGCTTTCGAACTTGCCGTTAGCTATTCAAAAGAGAGAAGGCAATTCGGGCAACCGATTGCGAATTTTCAGGCAATTTCATTTAAAATAGCCGACATGGCACTTAAAATAGAACTTGCCAGGAACCTTCTTTATAAAGCATGTTGGTTAAAAGATACCAACCAGCCCTATGCTAAAGAATCAGCAATGGCGAAGCTTTATTGCTCAGAAATTGCTAAGGAAGTAAGTGATGAAGCTGTTCAAATACACGGAGGGTATGGTTTAATGAAAGATTATGCCGTTGAACGCTTTTACCGTGACCAAAGACTTTTACAGATAGGAGAAGGCACATCAGAAATACAGCGAATGGTGATAGCCCGAAATATACTCGGTTAAATACTATAGTTATAATATTCCCAAACTTTTTCACTGCTCATCCCGTTAAAATAATATGAGTACTAATGTTATTAAACTTACTGAAACACCCCGGGATGCACAGCAGGGCCTGCCATATGTGATACCTGCAGAAAAGCGTGCACTTTATGTTAATGCTTTGCTTAAGGCCGGGTTTGATGTAATAGACTTCGGAAGTTTTGTTTCGCCAAAGGCTATTCCTCAAATGGCAGACCAGGATAAAGTGCTTCAGTTAGTTGATAAATCCCTGGGTACGGCCAAACTCATGGCTATTGTCGGAAACCTTAGAGGTGGAAAGGATGCAGCAGCACAATCAAAGCTCGACATTATAGGATTCCCTTACTCAATGTCGGAAAGCTTTCTCCAGAAGAATATTAATTCAACAACAAGTAAAGCCCTTGAAACCATAAATGACCTTATTTCCCTCTCTTCAGATTCAGGGAAAGAAATGAGGATTTTTATGAGTATGGCCTTTGGGAATCCTTATGGAGATAAGTGGAGTTTATTGGAAATGCAGAAACATGTTGAGAGATTTATAAGCAAAGGAATTAAAACGATTACCCTCTCTGATACTATGGGGTTGGCAACACCGAATTCCATAACTGAAATTTTTGATACAATGTTTAAGGAGTGGCCTGACATTGAATTCGGACTGCACATACATACTACCTCAAAAGACTGGTACGAAAAAATTGAGGCAGCCTGGAACAGCGGATGCAGATCGTATGACGGAGTGTTGAATGGTATAGGCGGCTGTCCTATGACGGGGTATGAAATGCTCGGTAACCTGAATACCTTAAATTTACTTAAGTTCATCAGGGATAAGCATATTACAACATCCTTAAACGAGGAAGCTTTAGGCGAAGCTTTGATGGTTGCAGGTGAATTATATCAGCTAACGGTTATTTGATATCTGCGTGTTTGTTATAAGTCTGTCAATCATTAAGAAATATCTGAAATTTTCAAAATTAACTCGCATTACCTGGTCACTTAGTGGCCACTTTTTCTTATTTTTGCACAGCTAAAAAATGTCCTAAGGGAATGTAGAAAATTGCAAATACTAAGAAAGGAGGGTATCAATGATTGAGACCATTAAAATAGGTACGCTTAGGTGGCATCACATACTTGACCCTACCGATGAAGATTTACAGTTTTTAAAAGACAATTTCCATTTCCACCCACTTGATATTGAAGACTGCCGCAGCAAGGCAAATCAACGTCCCAAGATTGACATTTACGACGATTACTACTTCCTGATACTTCATTTTCCCTATTTTGATCGTTGGAATAGGTTCCTTAAGGTGAAGGAAGTAAAGATTTTCTGGGGTGCTGATTTCATTATTACAATTGGGAAATCTCACTGGGTAGTTAAAAATCTGTTTAATAGTGGCCGTGAGCCCGAGGATACCTACCAGGTAAGGCAGGTAGGAACCAGTGATGCCCTGCTTTATAAGATTCTTGAGCACCTGATGCTCGAATCATTATCGCTGTTGAGTAAACTGGGCGTTGAAGTTGACCTGATAAATCGGGACCTCTTCAACAAGAAAGCTGAAAGGACTATTGAAAGAATATCGCTTACCCGTAAAAACATAATCCTTGTAAATACCATCTTTAAACCTCAGCTCCGCCTGTTCCACAAGTTTGAATCAGGTGAAATAGAAGGCTACGCAGAAAATATGGAAGATTACTGGGGTAATATTCTCGACTATTACCAGAAAATGTGGGATATGACAGAGGATTACCAGGAGATTGTTGAAGGCCTCTCTAAAACATTTGATTCACTGCAGACCAACAGGACAAATGAAATAATGAAAGTACTTACCCTTATATCATCCATCCTGCTTCCGTTGACTTTTATAGCGAGTCTCTATGGCATGAATATAGGCCTTCCGTTACAGAATGAGCCACATTCATTTACCCTTTTGATGGGATTTATGGTTATGCTTGCCGGAAGTATGATCTTCCTGTTTAAGAAGAAAAGATGGATGTAAATTAAAAAGGCTTAAACCCGATTATTTCCCTTACTTCCCTGATTGTTTTTGAGGCACTTTCATGAGCCTTTTCGCGGCCTATATTTACCACCTTCCGCAGGTACTCATTATCAGCAGACAATTCCTTTATTCTTTCCCTGAAAGGTTCAGTGAACTTAACAATATCCTCAGCCAACTGCTTTTTCATATCGCCATACCTGATTGAACATTTGTTATAAGCTTCTTCAAAAAACTGGTAGGTATTAGGAGCTGACATCACCTTCATCAGGTAAAAGATATTCTCAATTGCCTGTGGCTTAGGCTGGTTAGGAACAGTTGGGCCACTATCGGTTACAGCCTTCATAACCTTCTTCCTTACAACTGTTTCATCATCGCCAAGGAAAATTGCGTTGCCTTCACCTTCAGACTTTCCCATTTTTGTACTTCCATCGAGTCCCGGGATTTTTATAAGGTCTTCTCCGAAATTATAAGCCACAGGTTCAGGGAAGTACTCAACCTTATACATTCTGTTAAAGCGGTTTGCAAAGGTGCGGGTCATTTCAAGATGCTGTTCCTGGTCTTTTCCCACAGGCACTTTATGAGCTTTATGGATTATGATATCGGCTGCCATTAATGTTGGGTAAGTGAGCAGCCCGGCATTTATATTATCAGGTTGTGACCTTGCTTTATCCTTGAATGAAGTAACTCTCTCTAACTCCCCTTTATAAGCATTCATATTAAGGAAGAGATATAGTTCTGCCACCTCAGGTACATCACTTTGCAGGTATAAAGTAGCTTTTTCAGGATCCAGTCCTGCTGCCAGATAATCTACAAGCACACTTTTTACATTCCCATGGAGATCCTGTGGAGTAGGATGAGTTGTAAGAGAGTGATAATCTGCAATAAAGAAATAACAGATGTTCGATTCCTGCATTTTGATAAAATTACGCAGGGCACCAAAATAATTTCCCAGATGCAGGTTACCTGTCGGGCGAATTCCACTAACTACTGTATTCATTTGCTAATTGGTTATTTTACATCTTAATCTCATCATCTGCTTTATTGAAGAAATGGTATTCAAGCAGGTGATACGAAGGCATTGGTTTTAATCTGATCCACCGGTTGAACTTAAAGAACCACTTTAAGCGGATAGAGTTCAATCCTTTCGTGAGATAAGCGTGTATGTATGGATGCAGGGCAATTTTAATAAAAGGCTCATTCTGATCCTGGATCAGGAACCTTATATTATTCTCAATCTGGTCAATAAGGATAATGGTTGGTTTAACTTCACCTGTACCACCGCATGAGGGACATTTCTCAAGAATCTGAACATTCATCTCAGGCCTGACACGCTGACGGGTAATCTGGACAAGGCCAAACTTGCTTGGAGGAAGAATTGTATGCTTAGCATGATCTTTTGCCATTTCCTCTTTTAGCTTCTGATACAGCTTCCGGCGATTAGTGCCTTCATGCATATCAATGAAGTCTATTACAATGATACCCCCCATATCACGGAGCCTCAGTTGCCTTGCAATTTCTGCTGCCGCCTCCAGGTTTACAGCCAGGGCATTCATTTCCTGTGATACTTCAGAATTGACCCTGTGCCCACTGTTAACATCTATTACATGAAGTGCTTCGGTATGTTCAATGATAAGATAAACTCCACTTTTAATAGTGATGATCTTACCAAATGAATTCTTAATCTGCTTATCAATACCAAAGTTTTCAAAAATAGGCACCTTGCCTTTGTATAGCTTTAAGATTTCAATCTTATCAGGTGCTATAGTCTTTATATAGGTTTTAATCTCCTCGTATATCCCCGGATCATCAACATGGATGTTGTTAAATGATTCATTGAGCAGGTCACGTAAGATTGCGGTTGTCCTGTCAATTTCACTCAGGATACGCATTGGGGCTTTAGCTCCGTTAAGCTTTGATACACAGGCTTCCCACTTGGCAACAAGACTTCTCAGGTCAGCATCAAGGTCAGCTACCTTCTTATTTTCAGCAACAGTGCGGATAATAACACCAAAGTTCTTGGGCTTGATACTTGTAATCAAGCGTTTAAGCCTGTTGCGTTCATCAAGGCTTTTGATTTTTTGCGATACAGATACCCTTTCAGAGAATGGTACTAACACCAGGTAACGGCCGGCAAAGGATATTTCAGATGATACCCTGGGCCCTTTTGTGGAAATAGGCTCCTTAGCTATCTGGATAAGGACTTGTTGGTTTGGTGTAAGAACCTGGGTTATTTTACCTGTTTTTTCAATATCCGGTTCAGGCTGGAAATCAGATATCCCAGGACCATCGGGACGACCGGTAAGGTAAATCTTAAGAAGCTTATTCAGTGAATTAACCTGGGGACCTAAGTCGAGGTAGTGAAGGAATGCATCTTTTTCATAACCAACATCCACAAAGGCAGCATTTAAGCCGGGCATGATTTTTTTCACCCTGCCAAGATAAATATCGCCAACTCCGTAATTGTTATTGGTCTTTTCTTTATTCAGCTCAACCAGAACCTTGTCCTCAAGTAATGCAATATTTACTTCGGACTGTTCTGCGTTGATAATCAGTTCTTTATTCAATCCCCTGATATTTAATAATTAGAACAAGCAGGCAACATCCAAAATTATGTATTCAGATGAGACCTGCAAATAAGGAACATATCCATCACGTACCATAACCATACTTAAAAACGATTAAAGGTACGTGATGGGACTTCCCGTATCAAGAAAAAATTTATTTCTTTTTATGTCTGTTCTTGCGCAAACGTTTTTTCCGTTTGTGCGTTGCCATTTTATGTCTTTTTCTCTTTTTTCCGCTTGGCATGATTAACTACTTTTTTAAATTGAACAACTTTTACTGAACCTTGTTTTTCACGTCAAACACAAAAGTCTTGGCTGGCTTAAATGACGGGATATGATGAGCAGGGATAATAATGGTAGTATTCTTTGAAATGTTACGACCGGTTTTCTCTGCCCTTTTCTTTGTAGTGAAGCTACCGAAACCTCTTAGATAAACGCTTTCACCTTTAGCCAGTGAATTCTTTACTGATTCCATGAAAGCCTCAATGGTTTGCTGTACAGCAACCTTCTCGAGATTGGTCTTGTTAGCAATTTCAGCTACAATTTCTGCTTTTGTCATGTTGGTTATAGTTTAATGATTTGATAATAAATTTTTTAAACGGGGTTGCAAATATAAAAGATTTTGAAACAATACCGAAATTAAACCGCTTTTTTCAAGTCAATTGCCTCAATTTTAATTATTTCAGTTACGGTGAGTATGAGTTTTACAGAAACAATAATTAAATGGTACGATTATAACAAAAGGGAACTGCCATGGAGGGCAACAAAAGAACCTTATAAAGTATGGGTTTCTGAAATTATCCTCCAACAGACAAGGATTGATCAGGGACTACCTTATTACATCAGATTTATTGAAAATTTCCCTGATGTGCAATCCCTGGCAAACGCTTCAGAACAAGAGGTTCTCAATGTCTGGAAAGGATTAGGTTACTATTCAAGAGCCAGGAATATGCACCAGTCAGCCAGACAGGTGATGGAACAATACAATGGAATTTTCCCTGCAGATTACAACTTACTTATACAATTAAAAGGTATTGGGTCGTATACTGCTGCTGCTGTATCTTCAATTTGTATGTCAGAGAAGAAAGCAGCAATAGATGGAAACGTGGTACGTGTATTGTCGAGGTATTATGGTATCCAGGATGCTGTTGGCTCAACTGCCATGGTAAAAAAGACAAGATGGATATCTGCACAGCTTATCCCCGATCAGAGGCCCGGGGATTACAATCAGGCGGTTATGGAATATGGGGCGCTGATGTGCACACCTCTAAATCCACAATGTGAAAATTGTGAGCTCCGGAATAGCTGTTATGCTTATGAAAATAAACTTACATCTGTACTCCCGATAAAGAAGAATCCGGTAAAAAAGAAAAACCGGTATTTCAACTATTTTCACATAGTGACACCAGATGGCAGGTATGCTGTTCGTAAAAGAACCGGCGATGATATATGGAAAGGATTATGGGAGTTGCCAATGATTGAATCGGATTATCTATTCAGTAAGGAAGATCTGGATTTAAATGAGATCACCAGGATTACAGGAATAATAAGTCCACAAATTATCGACATCTATGATAAGATGCATATACTAACTCACCAGCTGCTATATGTGAGGTTCTTTACTATTTTAGCAAATAGCGCTATAGTAGATCCAGCCCTTACATTGATAGATAAGTCGGACAGCACATACCCACATCCGCGGCTGATAGAGAACTTTTTGAAAAGAAATAACATTTTTTTTGGCTATGATTAAAATGACAGTAAATTTGTGCAGCACTAACTAACCAATTTAAAACAAGTAAGCCATGGCAAGAGGCGTTAATAAAGTGATTTTAATAGGAAACCTTGGTAAAGATCCAGAGGTTTTCTCTTTTGACACCGGGGTAAAAAAGGTTACTTTTTCACTTGCAACTACTGAGATTTACAGGAATAAAGATGGTCAGGATGTTGAGCAGACTGAATGGCACAATATTGTTGTATGGAGAAGCCTGGCCGATATCGCCGAAAAGTTCCTGAGGAAAGGATCACAAGTATATATTGAGGGCCGTATACGTTACCGCACTTATGAAAAAGACGGCCAGAAGAAATATATAACTGATATTGAGGCAGATAACATCAATATGCTAGGTGCTAGGCAAGGCGGTGAAGGCAACAACCATACAGGGTATGAACAACCACACACCAATACCACACCTGCAGCTCCTGTTACACCCGATACAGACGATTTACCTTTTTAATCTTCGAATTCTAACTCTTCCCGCTTAATTCCTTTGGAATACGTCCGGTACGTATTGACTCCGACCGTAACCTTCTTCCAGTTATCCTTTCAACCATTTTTCCGGTTTCGAGAACCCTATCCACATCAAGGTTAGTTTCAATGCCCATTTCATCCAGCATTACTACCAAGTCTTCTGTAGGAACTAATCCTGTAATTCCGGGATCTTTATAATAGTATGCACCGGTACCGGCAACAGGCACACCATCAACAAAATTAGCAGGTTGCCCTCCTATGCCTCCCATTGAAGATTCATAATTAGTCATTCCGGCCTGCAGTGCAGCTAACACATTAGCCAATCCCCATCCCCTGGTAGTGTGGAAATGTACAATATGTTTTTCAGGTCTTGGAATACTGTCGAGAAGCATTGAGAAATACCTGTAAACCCTGTCAGGTGATGCACTGCCATCATGATCAGCATGTTCAACATCATTCGCACCTATATCCAGCCAACGCTTTGTAAATTCTATAGCTTTTGACATTTCAGTGGGGCCTTCAATAGGACATCCCCAAATAGTGCTAACGGTTCCGTTTACTTTTATACCTGCATCGCGAGCCATTGGAATATACTTTTCAGCCATATCCCAGTACTCTGCAAGTGAAAGGCCTGAGTTCTTCTTATGATGCGACTCACTGGTAGAAACCATTAGCAATATTCGGTCTGGTCCCCAACCTTCCTGTTTAGCCTTGATTGCTCTTTCTATTGCTTTCTCCCTGATGGTTATAGCGGTAAGACTGACAGAAGGGATTAAATGAGCAACAGTTTTACTACTCCGGAGTCGTTTAAACAGCTCTTCTGCATCCTTAAATTGGGGCATACCTGTAGGATTACCAAAATTGGTTACTTCAATATGCTTAAAACCGGAAAGAATCAACTGTTCGGCTACCCACAATTTAGCATCGGTCGGAATAAACTTCTCTTCGTGCTGAAATCCGTCACGAACAGTAATATCACCAAGGGTTACTTTTTTGGGAAGGTTCATAATGTTTAGTTTAAGTTAAAACTGCATTTCAGGAATTTCACCTTCTACTATAAGGCGTCCTTCGGTGGCAGCAATGATTTCTTCAACACTAACTCCGGGAGCGCGCTCTAAAAGACGGAAGCCATCTTCAGTTACATCAATAACAGCAAGGTCACTAACAATTTTCTTTACGCATGCAACGCCCGTTAAGGGTAATGAACACTCTTTTAACAATTTTGACTGCCCGTCCTTACTTGTATGTTGCATAGCAACAACAATATTTTTAGCTGAAGCAACAAGGTCCATTGCTCCTCCCATACCTTTAACCATTTTTCCAGGAATCTTCCAGCTGGCGATATCACCTTTGTCAGTTACTTCAAATGCACCAAGTACGGTAAGATCGACATGGCCACCCCTGATCATTCCAAAACTTGTTGACGAATCAAAGAATGATCCCCCGGGAAGCACTGTAACAGTCTGTTTTCCTGCATTAATAAGGTCGGGATCTGCCTGTCCTTTTAAAGGGAAAGGGCCAATTCCAAGCATTCCGTTTTCCGACTGAAGAATAACCTCCACTCCTTCAGGTATGTAATTAGCTACAAGGGTTGGTATTCCTATTCCCAGGTTAACATAATAACCATCCTTCAGTTCTTTAGCTATTCTTTGAGCTATTTGTTCTTTTGTTAAAGCCATATTGGTATTTCTTAAATGTCAGTTAAAGATTTGGTTACTCCCTTTCAGTGCGGCGTTCAATACGTTTCTCGTAGTCTTTCCCCTGAAAAATGCGTTTAACGTAAATACCGGGGGTATGAATCTGGTTAGGATCTAATGTTCCGGCCGGTACAAGTTCCTCCACTTCAGCAATGGTTATTCTACCTGCAGTTGCCATAGCCTGGTTAAAGTTATTGGCTGTATTCCGGTAAATAAGATTACCGTGTGTGTCACCTTTCCATGCTTTTACTATAGCGAAATCTGCAACAAGGCCATATTCAAGTAAATGAGGTTTTTCATTGAACACCCTTACTTCCTTCCCTTCAGCAACCTCAGTTCCATAACCTGCAGGAACATAAAATGCCGGAATTCCTGCACCACCTGCACGGCAACGCTCTGCCAATGTGCCTTGTGGTATAAGATCAACCTCCAGCTCCCCTGCCAGAAGTTGCCTTTCAAACTCTGCATTTTCCCCAACGTATGATGAGATCATCTTACGGATTTGCCTCTTCTGGAGCAGAAGTCCAAGTCCGAAATCATCTACCCCTGCATTGTTTGAAATACATGTAAGGTCTTTAACTCCACTTTCAACAAGCGCGGTAATACAATTTTCCGGAATTCCGCTTAAACCGAATCCTCCCACCATTAGGGTCATTCCGTCTTCTATCCCTGCAATTGCTTCCTTTGCATCTTTTACTACTTTGTTCATGCTGATATAGTTATGTTTTAATAATCTTTATTATCCTGATGACCAAATTTACAGATTTATTCTACATACTGACTCGTATGGCATAATTAAATATAGCGACTCAAGCGAAATATATATGTAGTAATCAACCTATCAAAAGGGCTACTTTGGCTTTTTTGTTTATTTTTGGGGGTTGATAAAAGAGCGCAATGATTGATACTAAAAAAGAATCCCGATACAACAGGTTATATACCCAGATAGCTGAGCTGCTTAAAAAAAGTCCTGATCAACAAGCCGCAATGGCCACCATTGCTTCTGTCTTATTCAATAAGATGGAATACTTCTTCTGGTGTGGTTTTTACAGAGTGAGCGGTGATAAACTTATAGTAGGGCCTTATCAGGGTCCACCTGCATGCCAGGTGCTTGAAGGAAGGGGTGTATGCCTTTCTTCGGTTGAAAAAAAAGAAACTATAATAGTCCCTGACGTAGAGAAATTTCCTGGTCATATTGCTTGCGATTCACGGTCAAAGAGTGAAATAGTTGTTCCATTAATCAACGTGAATGGTGAGGTGATTGCAGTGCTTGATGTTGATAGTAAAGATCTTGATTCGTTTACGGAAACAGATGCATTATATCTGGGAAAAATCATTAAATTGCTCAATAATTTTTAACAACAATCTTAATCAGGGCTTGTTAATTAAGCCTTGAGGAAACAACTTAATTATTGTCATTAAACTCTCCTTACCATGAAACTTGGAATTATCCTGGTTATTAATCCCAAAAACACGTCATCAAAAATTGCCGTCTATAAAGACACAAAATTGTGTTTCCTCAAAACAATCAGGTACACAGATGAGCAAATAGCAGCCTGTGGTACTATACCAGGCCAGATTGACATGCGGAAAAAAGCCATCATGAAAGAGCTAAAGGATAATGACATAAATATTAATAAGCTTGAAATCGTCATTGCGAGGGGTGGTTTGATTAAGCCGGTAAAATCAGGGGTCTATAAAGTTAACGATCTTCTTAAGGAAGACCTGCTGAAGGGTGTTATGGGAATGCATGCGACCAATTTAGGTGGCATTATAGCTTCGGAGATTGCAGCCCTTAACAATGCTTTACCATTAATAGCAGATCCCGTTGTAGTAGATGAGTTGTCTGATGTTGCCCGGGTTTCAGGACATCCATTGTTTGAACGGAAGTCTATTTTTCATGCACTGAATCAAAAGGTGGTTGCTCGTAAATATTCTAAGGGAATTAATAAAAAGTATGAAGACCTGCAATTAGTAGTCGTACACGCAGGTGGTGGCGGTATCTCAGTAGCCGCACATAAGAATGGATTGGTTGTTGATACCAACCAGGCATTTGATGGTGATGGCCCTTTTTCAATGGAAAGAACAGGAAGTTTACCTATAGGTGACCTGATTCGATTATGCTTTAGTGGTAAATACACTGAAAAGGAGTTATTAAACCTTATTACAATGCAGGGAGGACTTAATGGTTATCTTGGCACCACTAACTTATCAACTATTGAAAAAAGAATAAATGACGGTGATGAGAAAGCATCATTTATAGTTTATGCTATGGCCTACCAATTGGCAAAAGAAATCGGTGCAATGTGCACTGTGCTCGATGGTAAACCAGATGCTGTTATTCTGTCAGGTGATTTATTCCATTATTCATTCTTCACCAACCACCTGATCCCAAGAATAGAAAAAATTGCTCCGGTTTCAATTTATCCTGATGAAGATGAAATTGACGCTCTGGCACAAGATGCCATTGGTGTTATGAAGGGCGAAATTGAAGTACTGGAATACAGTTAAGATTATAAAAGCATAATGTTTGTTGTTTGATACAGAGGCTGCCTCATACGAGGCGGCCTCAATTATTTTACCTAGTTCTTGTTTTATTCAACACTACATTAATTGTACTTTAACTCTACCTTATCTCTACCTTAAAGGTAGACTTGACGTAGAGTTGACGTAGAGTTGAGGTAGAGTTGAGGTAGAGTTGATCAGAATTAAGACTAAAGTGATACCACAAAAGCCAGATTGTATGTTATGTATATTTAAAGATTGTAACGAAAAAATTTGTTAATTTTGCTGTTTAAGTTAAATAACAGATATTCACTAATTTAAATCATTTTGGAAGATCCTTTTTCTGATTTATACCATTCGGCCATGTTGCTGATAGTCAATATGGGTATTGGATTTAATTTAGAATTGATAACTGGTATAATAATCCTACTGATATTACTGATATTCTCAGGAACAGTAAGTGCCTCAGAAACAGCATTCTTTTCACTCACCCAATTTCAGCTTGATAGCATCAGGAGGACGGATGACCATAGGCGCAGGGTACTTTTCCTGATGCTGGAAAATCCAAAACGTTTAATTGCAACAATACTGGTAACAAATATTATCATCAACGTTTCCATAGTTATAGTTGCTTCCATATTGATGGTTACGTTTCTGGGGATTTCAACACTGACAATTACCGGCATTTTGATTGAAATACTTATACTTTCCGGAATAATACTGTTATTTGGTGAAATCCTTCCAAAGATGTATGCTTCAGGTCATAACCTGAGAGTAGCTTCTATTATGGCACGCCCACTTTTCTTTCTGCAGCAATTGTTATACCCTTTAGCTTCCTTACTTGTTAACTCGACTAACATTGTTGACCGGAGAATTGCTAATAAGGGACATAATATCACTATTGACGAATTATCGGAGGCACTAGATCTTACAGATTCAGAGACCAATGCCCCTGAAGAAAGAAAGATTTTAAAGGGTATCATTAAATTTGGTGATATTGCAGTAAGAGAAATTATGCGCCCCAGGGTTGATGTTACAGCTGTTGAAGATACTGCAAGCTTCTCTGAATTGCTTTTAACAATTGAAGATTCAGGTTATTCAAGAATTCCAATCTATAATGACAATCTCGATAATGTAACAGGAATTCTTTATATAAAGGACTTGATTCCTCATCTTTATAAGCCCGCTGATTTTGATTGGAAGTCTCTTCAACGAACTGCCTTCTTTGTTCCTGAAAATAAAAGAATAAATGACCTCTTACAGGAATTCCAGACAAAGAAGATACATATGGCAATAGTGGTGGATGAATACGGGGGAACATCAGGAATCGTAACCCTGGAGGACATACTCGAAGAAATCGTAGGTGAAATAAATGATGAATTTGATAGCGAAACCGACGAGATCAATTATTCGAAAATTGATGACTACACTTATATTTTCGAGGGTAAAACTCTAATAAATGATTTTTGTAAAGTTATTGGCGTTGACGACAGGATCTTCCAGGATGTAAAGGGTGAATCAGATACACTGGCGGGACTTGTCCTTGAAATGGCAGGCAGAATCCCCGAAACTAGTGAGGAATTCAGCTTTGCTAATTATACTTTTAAACCTGAAGAAGTTGATAAAAGAAGTATCAAAAGTATACGGGTAATACTCAAGGAGCTACAAGATTTACTATGAAGAGAATTCAATCAGCAGGACTTTTACCTGCACTAATAATGAGCATAATCTTTTCTTTATTCAGCCTCGCAGGCTGTGATTCTGTTGAGACACCAAAGCCAAGAGGTTTTTTCAGAATTGACCTCCCTGAAAAAGAATACCGTTTGCTTGATAGCATTTTTCCATACTCTTTTGAGTATCCTTTATATGCAAGAATAGCGGGTGATCCTAATGCACCAAATGAACCTAACTGGATTAATATCGAATATCCTCTGTTTAAAGCCAAACTTCATCTCAGTTATAAGACCGTAAATAATAATCTTGATATTTACTCAGAAGATGCCCATTCAATGGTAATGAAGCATATACCTAAAGCAAGTGCTATAGAAGAGATAAGAATTGACAATGATGAAAATAATATCCATGGACTGATCTACGATATTAAAGGATCAGGTGCTGCATCTGTTTACCAGTTTTATATTACCGATAGTACGGAGCACTTTCTGAGAGGAGCTCTTTATTTTAACACCTTACCAAATAATGATTCACTGGCACCGGTAATTGATTTTCTTAAAGCTGACATTTCACATATGCTTGAAACAGCTCGCTGGAAGTAATCTGTGTGCTATTCTTCAAATTCAGGAGTGATCTTTATTCCATCATAGCGTTTTTCAACGCCATTCTGGTAAGCTATCACGAGAAATACCGTTCCATCTTCAGAGTACTGGACCCAATCACCTGTTCTCAGTCCCATTAAATATTCCCCCTGATCACGCTTTTTGCCATCAGGCCAATACCATATATGCTGACCGTTAGGATTATCGTCGATAAAGGATCCTATGAAAGCTAATTGCCCGTTGTCGTAATATGTTTTCCACTCTCCATTGCGCATTCCGGCGCGGTAATTTCCTTCTTCCCTTATATCACCATAGTCATATTTCCAAAAACCTTCTTCCAGACCTTCCACATACTCGCCTTGTGTTATTACCTTCCCGTTTTCAGCATAAAGAGTATAAATCCCATCAGAAAGACCATTCCTATAGGTTTCTTCACGATGTACATTGCCATCATCATAATACCATTTCCATGTACCTTCAGGAGTACCCTGGTTATTGTAAGTTCCCTCTTGTTCAATACTTCCATTAGGATGATAAAACAACCACCGTCCTATCCTGTTGCCCAATGCATACATTCCTTCCGCTCTCAGCTGGCCTTCCTCATAATATTCCTTCCATGGACCGTCCCTAACACCTTCATCGTCTATTATTCCTTCAGCAATCTTCTTTCCTTGCCTGAAAATAAAGGAAGAAATTACTTTTCCGGTAGAATCATAGTCTCTTCTAATACCTTCAGGAACATCTGCTTTATAGCTGGCTACGGTTTTTGGTTTTCCATTAGGATAATAATCTGTTTTAACATCAAGCTTTACAAGTTCAGGTGTTTCTTCCTGTCGTTCATCGTTCACATATTTAGCGACATCAACGAGCATACCTTTCTCATCGTATTCCTTGAAATACCCGTTGCGCTTATCATCCCTGTAAATACCTTCAGTTTTTACTTTACCGTTTTCATAAAAATACTTCCACCTGCCCTGTTTGAGCCCATTTTTATCCACACGGTTTATGTTTTCCCTGTCGACAATAAATCCTCTGCGATACTCAATCAGAGATGTAATAGTACCTGTGTTTGAAAATTCCCTGGCTGTTCCTTCTTCATATCCATTGACAAAATTTACTGTACGCTTTACCTGGCCACCAGGATAATAAGTAATGGTAAGGCCGTTTTTAACATCGTTTACAAAGTTTTCTTCAACTATTTCATCCGGCCTGAAAGTTCTTCTGATACCATTTTTCTTACCCTCCTTATAGTTTATCTGCATCACCAGTTGAGCACTGTCATTATAGAAATTCCAGGTACTGTCGAGCAAAAAATTCACACGGTTGCCTTCTGCTGACAGAACCCCGTTTTCATTATACGTTTTCCAGTAACCATCAGGTTTACCTTCTCTCATGGTTCCTTCACTGGCTATTTTGCCATTGGGATGATAGAAGACATTGTAACCATCAGGATTGATGGGATTGTCCTGTGCGTTAATATTCAGACATAAAAGCAGGGCAACTATTGCCAAAAGATACCTTAACATGAACCAGGAGGTATAAGACCTTTAATTTTACCAAAGTTAAACAATCATTTATTAAGAAACGCTTTTAACATAAAATGGTCTTAACCAAATAGGTTTATTTAACCAATCCCGACTGCCGGGATATATCAAGCATCTTTAAAATTGGTTTTTTAGCCTTTTCAATTGTTTCTTCGTCGAGATACAACTGTGGACTTTCATTCAGCAAACTATTATAAATCTTTTCAAGGGTATTCATTTTCATGAAAGGACAATCATTACAATTGCAGGTCTCATCAGAAGGAACAACAATGAATTCCTTATCAGGATTTGATTTCTTCATTTGATGAATAATTCCTGATTCAGTAGCAACAATATATTTACGAGTATTATCTTTCCTTGTAAATTCAAGCAACGCTGCAGTTGAACCGATAAAATCAGCCATGGCAAGTATGGGGCCTCTGCACTCTGGATGAGCAATTAACTTAGCATCAGGATTTTCAATTTTTAACTGAATAGTCCTTTCATCGGTCAGTTGGTTATGAACATGACATGATCCATCCCATAAAACCATGTTCCTGCCGGTAAGGCCGTTTATATAGGCTCCCAAATTTTTATCAGGTGCAAAAATAAGAGGCTGGTCGGCCGGGAAAGAGTCAACTATTATTTTAGCATTGCTGGAAGTACAGATTATATCCGACATGGTTTTAACCGCTGCAGAGCAATTAATATACGATACCACCTTATGCCCGGGATGTGCCTCTATAAATGCTCTAAAGGCGTCAGGAGGGCAACTGTCGGCCAGTGAACAGCCGGCATTCATATCGGGAATTATAACCTTTTTATCAGGACTGAGTATTTTTGCTGTTTCGGCCATAAAATGAACACCGGCGAAAACTATTATATCTGCATTTGTGTTAGCTGCTTGTTGTGACAATTGAAGGCTGTCACCAACAAAATCTGCAAGTTCCTGAATTTCGGGTACCTGGTAATAATGAGCAAGAATAACTGCATTCTTTTGAACTCTTAACTCATTTATTCGGATTACCAATTCAGTATTTGTCAATTTTTCAGCAGTTGTTATTTTTTCACTCAGCATGTCTCTTATCTATAATGTATATTCTTTAAAAAATAATTGTTGGTAATAATAGTCCTGTTAATTGTGTTCGTAAAATTGTCAACTTTAATTTGCTTTTTTCACTCTTAACACTTTATCAAAAAGTAACTAACAAGCCAATCTTCAATTTAACTTTAGCAATCAATAGTTTGCAAAATTATTAACAATTGGTGTAATAAAGTTTTCAAATATCATTAAAGCCCAATTTCACTCTACTTTTATCAAACTTTATTGTTGAAAATAATTTAAAAGTCAGGGTTAACTTTTAGGTTTCCACACTCAACCTCCAAATTTGGAGTTTTAAACACACTTTATCAGAAAATATCAACACTCCTGGAGGCTATTTTAACACATAACGGTTAATAAGTTTTCAATTGATTGATTATTAGTACTATATCAAAAAATGAGCCAAACATGACATTTACATTAACTGTTTAATTCTTAATGATTTTGAGTGGGAGGTGGCTATTATTCTTTAAATTTGTCTTAAAAATTATCAACAATGTGGGATAAAGAGAAAACTTTGGCATTAGCGAGTGATCATGCAGGCTTCCAATTGAAGGAATTCTTGTTATCAAAACTTAGGGAGTCGGGTTATAAGGTACACGATTTTGGGACTTTTTCTTCAGAAAGTACCGACTATCCTGATTGGGCTCATAAGTTAGGACATGCTGTCAATATTGATGAATTCAGTAAGGGTATTGTTATGTGTGGTAGTGGTAATGGTGTAAACATGGTTGTTAATAAATATCCCAATGTTAGGGGAGCATTATGCTGGAACAGTGAACAAGCAAAACTTACACGTCAGCACAATGATGCTAATGTTCTTTCATTACCTGCCAGGTTTATTGATTTCCAGGATGCATGGGTTGCAGCTGAGCTTTTCCTCAATACTGAGTTTGAAGGAGGCCGACACCAGGCAAGAGTTGATAAAGTTTCAAGTTGTATAATCTAATGAAGTGAAAGAAGAAAAAGCTGATAATCCTATTTTAGCCGGCATTTCTGAAAGTAAGGAAAGACAGATTGTATTTGATGATAATGTCTCCCGGCTTAATACATCTTCATCTGAAGCAAAGAAGCAATATTCAAATTTAGACCTTGCAAAAAAAAGAGCCGGTTCTATAAGGCATAAGGCGGTAAACGGCCTTGAAAAATATTTGATTGAGTTTGAGGCTAACATTGAAAGAAATGGTGCAAAGGTAGTTTGGGCTCTGGATGACGAAGAGGCAGTAAAGGTAATTCTTGACATTCTTAAAAAACACCAGGTAAATTATTTAACAAAATCGAAATCACTCATTGCTGATGAGATTGATCTTTATTCTCAATTGGCTGAAAATAATGTGGTTTGCGAGGAAGTAAACATAGGTGAGTATATTCTCAGGCTTTCGGGTAATTCACCCCGTCATTATTCATCCTTATTGATTGAAAAAAGCCTTTCTCAAATAAATGAAGTACTGTTAGATAAGCATGTTATTTCTTCACGGGGGAAAGTATCAGATACATACAGCGCTGTCATAAAAAACAGGAAAGAAGCCCTCAGAACCTCCACAGCTTCTATAATTGGGGCAAATTTCCTGATAGCTGATACAGGTTCAGTGTGTGTATCTGAAGATGCAGGCGATGCTGTAATAAATTCTGTATTACCTGATGTACAAATCATAATTGCCGGAATAGACAAGATGATTCCTTCAATCATGAATCTTGATGTTTTATTACCACTATATTCTACATATTCAACTGGTGAGAGGATAAATACTTTTAATACAATCTTAAGTGGTCCAAGGGCTGAAAATGAAACAGATGGTCCAAGAGATATGTATGTCATCCTTCTTGATAACGGAAGAAGCAATGTACTCGCTCAGAAGTTTCAGAGAAGGGCCTTAAGTTGTATTGACTGTGGAGCTTGCCAGAATGCTTGTCCTGTATACAGAAAGATTGGTGGTGAAGGATATCAGACTACTTATTGCGGTCCTGTTGGTTCAGTAATAACTCCCTGGATGAAGGGAATTGAGGAATATAACTCAATGAGCTATTTAAGTACTCTGTGTGGATTATGCACTGATGCTTGTCCTGTTATGATTAACCTTCATGATCTTCTTCTTTATAACCGCCGTGATGGTATTCAAATGAAGAACAGAACATTCTCCGAATCTTTAGTGATGGAGGGTTGGCATCATATACTTAAGAGCCGTAAATGGATGGATTGGCCGAAGTATAAATGGAAAAACCTCATTCTTAAGAAACTATATTTGAGAAGATGGGTTTCTTCCGATCACTTCCCTGAAATTGGAAGTAAAAACTTCAAAAACCTTTGGGAAGAAAGGCGTGAAGGAAAGGTTAAATAATTAAAATACCCTTACAATTTCTCTTACACTCGCCGGGTAATTGCCGCCAAATAAGTTAACATGAACCAGCAATGGATATAGTTGGTGTATCCTTATACGCTGTTCCCAACCACTAATGAGAGGGTATGTTTCATTGTAAGAACGGTAGAAAAGAGGACTAAATCCCCCGAATAACTTTGACATGGCAAGATCACTCTCCCTGTGTCCATAATATACAGCAGGATCAATAAGGCAGGGAAATCCTTCACTGTTAATAATTAAGTTTCCCGACCACAGATCGCCATGTATCAGTGAAGGCTCTTCATCGGGTATTATCTCGGGTAGTTTTTTATACATTGAATAAAAATGGCCGGCATCATTATCATTCAGCAACTTCTTTTCATAGGCAGTTTTCAGCAAAGGCTCTAGTCTTTCCGCTATAAAAAATTCAGTATATGTTTGATGGCGGGCATTACTTTGTTTCAAAGAACCGATGTAGTTATCATAGTCTAAGCCAAATTTGGATGCTTTGATTTTGTGAAGTTCAGCCAGTTGGATTCCGATTATTTCCCCGTATCGTGGAACAGGATTAACTTGTTTCTCTAACTTCATTACCAGAAAACCATAGTTATCAGTTTCAGCATCAAATAAGACCCGGGGTACATAAACAGTATTTGTTGAAGCTAATAATTCAAGTCCAAGCCTCTCTTTCCTGAACATTTCCGGATATTCTGAAGCTTTATTGAATTTAAGAAAATAATTACCACAGGTTGAGGTAAGGGCAAAGTTGTTGTTTATTGAACCGCCATACAAAGAGTTAAACCCTGTTATCCTGCAGGCCGGATTCATATTACTGATGAGCCATTTATTAACGAACCCGGATATTTCCTCAGGTATCATTTTTTAGAGCATGTATGATTTTGTTCCGGATACTTTGGTTCTTAAGATCCTCTCAAAAAGGAACAGTACAAGTATTGAAAAGAATATTGAAATCGGTATTGTTGACTCACCAATCCATGTACCTATCTGCGACATTTTATCAAATAGGACAAGGGAAGTCTTAATGATTGATATAATATTAATGGAATCAAGGTTAAGATTAAAATTAATGAAAGGCCAAACAGCAAAAAATACAAGGACTATCAGAACGATACCAGCTCCAATCAATCCATAAGCCCACAACATCTGCCTTCTGTATTTAACCGGATCAATCTCTGGTTCCACACTTGCATAAACCTGGTTCATTACAGTGTTGGTGAATTCAAAGGATGTCCTCTCCAAGGGTAGTTTGGGTATCAGCCCCTCAAGAAAAGGATCGTTTAACAACTTATCATCTTCACTCCATTTCATATCATCAGTACTTTAAGCCTTGTTCAACATTTACCTTATTAAGAAGGTTGCTCATGAAAACATATATTTTTTTGCGGATACGGTGAAGCTTCACTTTGACATTTGCCTCTGTTAGTTCTGTAATCCTGCATATTTCATCGATACTCTGTTTATTAAAATAGAACAGGTTAATCAAGAATTGCTCATCATTATTTAATTCATTTATTGCTTTTCTTAAAACTGTTAACCTTTCATTTTCATTTAACTGTTCAAGTGTATCTTGTATTGCGTTTTCACTGTAATTTTCAATTACAAACTCATCAATTGTCGAAGTTACAAACACCTTTTTTCTTGTTCTGGATATTGCAGTATTGTAAGCAATCCTGTAAATCCAGGTTGAGAACTTCGATTCATTCTTAAAACTACTCAAAGCATGATAAGCTTTAAGGAATGTATCTTGTGTAACCTCCTCAGCTTCTTCCCTGTTTCTTACTATTTTAATAACAATAGTAAAGATGAGGTCTTTATATGCATCGACTATCATTCGAAAAGCCGCTGCATTTCCACCTAGTACCTGGTTTATTATATCAACCTCGTTGATTATCATACTGTGTTTTAGACGTCAGATAATAAAATAGGTTACAATGCTTTACTGTGAAAAAGGTTAGGGTAAGATATACTAAACAAAAATAAGCACTAATTTGTGTAACCTTATACTTTTTCTTGCGTCAAAAAGGTAAAATACAACAACTTAAAAACCTTGTGCTATGAACGATTTTCTTATCCCTATTTCCTTTTTCGTTATGGTTTACGGACTTTATTTCCTGTCGGTAAGAAAGAAGGAAAGAATGGCTCTTCTTGACAGAGGCCTTGATCCGCGAAGCTTTGAGAAACACCAGAATAATTTTTCAACACTCAAGTACGGATTATTACTGACGGGTATTGGTTTAGGGATACTGTTGGCGAATATTATTGTTTCAATAGGAGCAATGGACCAAGAGTATGCCTACTTCTCATTTGTAACACTGTTTGGTGGTATTGCACTTATACTTGATTACATCATCGAAAAGCGCATAATGAAACAGCAGGCTAAATCTAAAGTATTTGAAGAAAGCCTGAAAGAATAGAAGAAGTATTAATTTTCAAAGTAGAAGGTCTCTAGACAGGTATGTATAGGGCCTTCTTTTTTTAATTCACTCTTATATAGTGAGAAGTGAGTAACCTTTTGGTTGATTAGCTTAACATCTTTAAACCGTTCAATAATCTGATTAAAGAATTGTTTATCCTTAATTTCCTTGATTCTTCCTATTGTAAGATGTGGAACAAAATTCTGTCTGTCAGCATAATATTCAACTTCTTCGAGGGACTTAGTTATATTAGCGTGAAGCTTAAGTATATCCTGATTTTCTTTTATACCAAACCATATAACCCTGGGATCATAACGGCTGCCAAATATTCCGGTTTTCTCTAGTATAAGATCAAAGGGAGGAATCTTCTCGCATGATTTTTTGAGGGCCTCAATAATAACCGGTAATTCAGATTCAGGTGTATCTCCAAAGAAGCGGAGGGTAATATGCAGGTTTTCAAGATCCACCCATTTGATAATATTAAAATCAAGCGTCTGCTTTAAGCCGTTAAAAAACATAGTGAAGTTATCATCTGGCACTATGTGAATTGCAGCAAATAAGCGTAAAGTATCCATAGTCAATTAAAATGCATGCAAATATCCAAAGAAAAGGAGAATTAAAGGTGTTTGGACTTAAGTATTTTTTTTACTTTTGCAGTCTCTAAACAATTGCTGGGGCGTTAGCTCAGTTGGCTAGAGCGTTAGACTGGCAGTCTAAAGGTCAGGGGTTCGACTCCCCTACGCTCCACAAAAAAGCCTGTAATTTATTACAGGCTTTAATTTTTTCACTTAATATCTTCCTTTTTATCTTTTGAGTTTTCCTGGTTGGTTTCATTCATCCCGTCCTTAAATTCCTTGATTCCCTTACCAAGTCCTTTCATAAGTTCTGGAATTTTCTTTCCACCAAAAAGAAGAAGTACGATTATTAAAATAATTAGTATCTCTGTGATACCAAGCTTTCCGATAAATAATGGAATATTTGAGAATAAGGTGTATGACTCCATTTTTTTATTGATTTAATTTTGCTCAAAAGTAGCATATTTCTATACCTGAAAATCAAAGTGGTAATTTATTTTGCCTTAATTATCCATGTTTCAGGATTCTGCAAGATTTTCCCTTTCCATAATTCAAAGTGAAGCTTAGTTCTTCCGCTATCATCCGTTTCAATTGTACCAAGCTTCTGCTTTGTAGTTACCTTATCCCCCTTTTTTACAAAAACCTGTCCAATATTGGAATAAACAGTAAGGAATTCTCCGTGCTTGATAATGATAACGTTATTATAGTTCGGTAATGACATGATAGATGTTACTACCCCATCGAAGATCGCCCTTGCTGAAGAGCCGCTGGCTGTGGTGATATCAATGCCATTGTTCTTTGTCATTATCCCTTTAAGAACCGGATGTGGATGTTCGCCGAATGTCGCTGAAATCACTCCTCTTTCTGTTGGCCATGGAAGGCTTCCTTTATTACCTGCAAAATTGGACGATAATTTTAACTCTGAAGGAGTCAACCCAAAAGCATTATCAGGAGTAGGCTTTGTACCTGTCTTTTTAGCCGTTTCTCTTGCTTTCCTAAGTTCTTCTGCTATTAAATCTTCTATTGCTTTTTGAAGTTTTTTAGCTGCTTTTTCATTTTCTCTTAGCTTTTTAAGAAGATCTCTTTCTTTCTGCGATAACTTTTTAACTACCTGATCCTGTTCGTTCTTCTCTATGGCAAGTTTCTGCTTTTCATTCTCTTCAGTTGTCTTTAGACTCAACTTTTCATTTTTCTGACTTTTCAACAACTCAACTTTTTGGGCTAAAAGAGCTTGGGTTTCCTGTATTACCCTTACTTGGTTTTTCCTGTAACTGCTGTATTGCTGGAAATATTTGATCCGCTGGTAGGCTTGGTTAAAGCTCTCTGCTGAGAAGATGAACATTAATCTCGAATAGGAACTTCTGTTCTTCTGAGCATAATAAATCATCTTTGCATATTCTTCTTTAAGCTTCTTAATATTCTCAGTTAGTTCAGCTATTGTGTCGTTTGTTTGTTTTATTCGTTCATCTATTTGCCTGATTTCTCCAGAGATAGCATTAATAAGCTCTTGTCTCTTTGAAATTTTCTTGTTTAAAAGAACCAGATGGTTCATCGTATTCTGCTTACTCTTCTTAGTCTCAGTAAGGAGTTTATTTGTGTAGTTGATTTCTTCTTCAATTTTAGCTTTCTTAGCCTCAAGTTGACTTTTCTTATCCTGTGAATGCGCATTAGTTACCAAGAAAGTAAATAGTACAATTAAGCCGAATAAAATAGTCGCAGTCCTGATAGAAAACCCCACCCTCATGATCTTAAAGTTTTTCAATTCTTGTATATTTTTCAGGTATCCGGAAAGGGAATTCCAGGTGCTGAGTAAGGTTAATTTTTGAATATTCGATATTAACTTTTGCCTTGTTGTTTCCTGTTTCAGCTTCGAATTCAATTTTAACAGGTACATGCTGGTTTTCTATCATCTGGTGATCATAACGAGCCTGGGCTTTTTTACCATTAGTGGCTACCTCCCTGATCATGATACGGGTAATCTTGAAGTTATCAGGATTTAACCATATATGCTGGCTGGGGATATTAACATCTTTATTGCCTTTGAGATATTTTTTCAGCTTTCTTCTGTTTGTTGTTTCAAGGGTATACTCAAGGTTATCAATACCACCTTTAAAGGATGAGCTATCGTACCTTGAAAAATCATTTCCTGTAAGGAATGATTGAAGCATATCAAAGTCGAGGGTGCTGTTTTTTAGTAAATCAATATAGTCAAAAGCTCCGCTAAAAAAAGTATTGTCCATTCGGTTAACATACCATATTGAATCAGGAGTTAATAATACCCTAACCATCTCTATTCCCATCAATGGAGATACAGATACCCATATGGCACTGTCACGTTTAATCCTGATCTGACCCGTTATGGCAGTTTCTTTCTTATCTTGTATAAGTGTAGCGTTAAATCGGGCTGAGAAGTACTCATAATTAAGCTCATTAGCTTTCAGGTTCTTAAAAAGGTAATCGGTTCCCTCCTCCTTCAGGGGCTCCCTGATTATCCTTCTTGGACCTGAACATGAAGAAAATAGTATTCCTGTGAGAGCCAGGCTTACTATTAAAAAAACATACTTCTTATTCATACAATGTGCCATCTTTTACCTTTGAGGGCAATAATTCAGAAGCATCCCCAGCCTCAAGGGCTTTCTTCCACCAAATCATTGCATCCTCTTTCTTATTCAACTTATAGAGAATATCTCCATAATGCTCAAGTACAGTCCCTGATGCACCGGGGTCCAGTTTCAAAGCTCTATCCATTAATACCAAAGCTTCTGAATACTTTCCTTGCTTATAAAGTACCCATGCGTGAGTATCAAGATAGGTGGGATTATCTGGTGATAACTCATTAGCTTTTGTAGCCATATCTTCGGCTTTTTCCAGGTTCTTGCTATGCTCTGAAAGATAATAGGCATAGTTGTTAAGCACAAGGGCATTTGAAGGATTGTATCTTAATGCATTTTCATAGGAATTATATGCTTCCTCATTTTTTTTCAGTTTATAAAGTGCATCGCCCGACATACTGTAGAATTCCGACATCAGGCTATTGTTGTTAAATACCAGTTTAATACCGGTATTTAATGTAGCAAGGGCATCTTCATTCTTATCCTGCATTAGTTGGCCAACTGCTTTAAAGTAATATGGCATCGGTTGAACCGGGAATAATCCAATTACCTCTTCACTCGAGATAACGAGGCTATCGTATTTTTCCATGAGTGCAGTTATTCTTAAAATATTTTCCCACACCTCATATTTTCCGGGATCAAGCTCACTCACTTTTTTGAAAAGTGAAAGCGATTCAGGATACCGTTCTCTCATGGCCAATAGTTGTGCCCTTAGAGCGACAACCTGAGGGTCATAAGGATGCTGTTCAAGAAGTATTCCTGATATCTCAAGAATATCATCATCAATTCCCTGATAATTTCCTGTTTGAGAATAGTAGGTGCTTAATATTTGTAATTTGGTTGATGCATCAAGGTACTGGTTGGCAAATCCTTTTTTCAACGCTTCGGCCGCCTTTTTAAGGTCACCTTTCTTTCGATAGAAATCAGCTAATGAAATATTTATATATGGATTATCAGGTTCGATCTTCAGTATCTTTTCATAAGTGGCAAGAGCTTTTTCTTCTATGCCATTCATAATGTAGAATTCTGCAAGTAAAGACTGTATCCTGCTGTCCCATTGGTTTGCCTCAGCTAGTTTCTCAAGTTCTTCCAAAGCTTTCTTTTTCTTACCTTCTGACAGGTAAATATGGTGCTTGTTTAAAGAAACCTCTTCAGTGATACCTTCCCTTGCCTCTATCTGGTCATAGATTTTAAGCGCCTCCGATGATTTATTTACTTTTAAATATAGGTTAGCCAGTTCAAATGCATTTGAACGGTCACTTGGATTCTTTTTATATAGTTTCTCGTAAACAGAAATAGCCTCATTAAACTGCGAATTTTGTGAGTACAGGCTAGCGAGCGTAATCGCATACCATTTATTATCAGGTTGCAGGGTATAGGCTTTTTCAATATTAGCGATACTGCTTCTAATATCCCTCTGTTTATAAAATAGTAGTCCGATTTCATACCATGATGCATCATGTGAGGGATCTATTTCAACCACCTCCCTGAAAAGCGCCAACGCCTGACCTGGATTATCAGTGACTTTTGCTTTATTAGCATCAAAGAATAAGGATTCTACCCTTTTTTTATCCCGGAATAACTTGGCCTGGTCTTTTGTTACCAATTCTTCGCCTCCCTCAGGTAGTTCCTGTGAAATGGAAATAAAGGGTAACAACGTGAGTATAAACAGAATATGGATTAGTCTAATTTTCATTTAATTGACTTAGTATTTTAGTCTTTATTTTGTTCCTGTGTGACCAAATCCTCCAGCGCCCCTCTCTGATTGGTTGAGACTTTCTGACATATCCCACTCCACTCTTTCATGCCGTGCAATGATCATTTGTGCTATTCGGTCACCGTGATTAACAACAAAAGACTGATCAGAAAGATTGACAAGTATAACCTTAATCTCACCCCTATAATCTGCATCAATAGTACCTGGCGAATTAAGAACAGTTATTCCTGATTTAAAGGCTAAACCGCTTCTCGGCCTTACTTGTGCTTCAAACCCCTCAGGAAGTTCAATAAACAAACCGGTTGGCACCATAGCTCTTTCTAATGGTTTCATTGTAACTGGTGTCTCAAGATTAGCCCTAAGGTCCATTCCTGCTGATTGTGAAGTTTCATAAGCCGGATTAATGTTATTCGATTTATTGACAATCTTTACCTTCATTGATCAGAATTTAAAAGAGTTCTATTGATTAAGTTACAAAAATAGCACAATATAATCATTGAGCTCAGGACTTTATACTATTGTATCTGATTCCTTTGATCTCCCTTACATAAATTATGAGGAGGAAAATTGCCAGAAGAACTAAATTTAAAAGTACTTCAATAGCATTTCCAAGCCTTGCTGTAAACAACGAAGCTATATAAATCAGTGTTGTTATTAAGGCATAAAAGCCTGCCGCTCCTATTTTGTAGTTCACAGGATAGAATTTTTGACCAAGGTACCATGACATAATCATCATGAACCCGTAACAGACAAAGGTTGCCCAAGCTGCGCCCATATAACCCATAAAAGGAATTAGCGCGAAATTCAGGACAAGTGTTATTACAGCGCCTGCAACAGAGATCATTGCTCCTGTCTTTGTTCTGTCAGTTAATTTAAACCATACACTTAAGTTGTAGAAGACTCCAAGGAAAAGATTGGCGATCAGGAGTATTGGAATCACCGGAGCTCCCTGTCTGTATTCTGAACCAACAAATAACAACACGGTTTTTAGATTCAGCATTATAGCAAGGAAAATAAACAGGCAGACTATAATAAAGTAGTGCATCAACCTGGCATAAGTGGTCTTTGCATTTTTATCTGAGGAATGATCAAAAAAGAATGGCTCCGCTGCGTATCTGTATGTCTGGATAAACAGTGTCATTAAGATGGATATCTTGTAACAGGCACCATAAATTCCAAGCTGTGCCATAGCATCAACATCACCGGGAAGCATATGCTTGAGAATAATCCTGTCGAATGTTTCGTTTATAATTCCTGCCAGACCGAATATCAGCAGTGGCCAGGAGTACCTCAGCATCTGTTTTAGCAACTGTGTATCTGGTTTGATACTTATTCCGGTCAACGATGGCAGAAGCATAATAACAGTTACCAGGCTTGCAATAAGGTTGGAAATAAAAATATACCCAACACCAATATCCGGATTGTAAATAGCCTTGATTAGGGGAATATAACCGGCATCAGGGCGTGTTGATAATAAATATGGAATGAGAATGATAAAAATCAGGTTAAAGGCTATATTAACCACAATATTGATAACCTTTACCAATGCAAACCTGAAAGCCCTGTTCTTTAACCTTAAGTATGCAGATGGAATGCTACTGAAAGCATCGGCAGCCAGTATTATGGCAAACCACCGGATATACTCCGGATTATCAGAATATCCCATTGCTGATGCAATCGGATTATCAAACAAAACAACTGCAATTAGGAATAAGAGGGATGTAAATCCCAATGATGTAACACTGGTGCTCAGGACACTGGCTTTGTTTTCATGGCTTGAGGCAAACCTAAAGAAAGCAGTTTCCATTCCGTATGTCAGTATCACAAATAGGAATGACACATAGGCATAAATCTCTGTTACCACCCCATATTCTGCCGGTATGAAAACTCTTGTATATAAGGGTACGAGCAGATAATTAAGCAATCTGCCTACTATTGTTGGCAGTCCGTATATTGCTGTCTGTCCGGCAAGCTTTTTGAAAGGGTTCAATGTTTTATTATAACCTATTTTATTGCAGGTAATAATATTTCAAAGGTAGTTCCTGAACTGTCAGAGCTGAATGAAATACTTCCCTGTGCTGAGTCAATAATATTTTTAACCAATGAAAGGCCCAAGCCTGTGCCACCTGATTTGGTTGTAAAATTAGGTGAAAATATCTTTTGCTTCTGTTCATCCGGGATTCCAATGCCATTGTCAGTTACCTTGATTCTGTAATGAGTATCTGTATCTTCAACGGTTATTTCTATTTTACCTGCCTTTCCGGAGGGGATTGACTGAATTGCATTGTTAATCAGGTTTACCATTACCCTTGAAAGTTGTTTTTCATCCGCAAAAACATAACATTCTTGCTGTGGATGACGGAAAGTAATAGTAAATTCTGTTTGTTGTACGAACAAAGAGATAGTGTCCTTTATAATCTGAATAATCTCAACATTTGCATTCTTAGGAGAAGGGAATTTTGCAAAATCTGAAAAAGCAGAGGCTATTGCTGCAAGTGTATCTATCTGCTGAATCATGGATGTTGTAGTTTTTTCAAGGCGTGATTCCCAGTCAGGAGCCTTATCCTGCCATGATTTGTACAGATGCTGTATGCTCAACTTCATTGGAGTAAGCGGATTCTTTATTTCATGAGCTATTTGCCGTGCCATTTCTTTCCAGGCGCTTTCTCTTTCTGACTGGGCTAACTTATTTGCACTGTCTTCCAGCTGCTCAAGCATCATGTTATACTCATTGATAAGGTTACCTAGTTCATCTCTTCTGTTGTAAGTGATTTTCTCATTCTTCCTATCGAGTTTTACATGAGTGAACTGATCCCGTATAAGCTTTAACGGACGGGTAAGGTAGTTGCCCACTAAAAGCGAAATAAGCACTGCAAAGGCTGTAAGGATAATGTAGATGTTGACAAATGTGACAAGGAATGAAGAAATCTCTTGTCTGAGTTCATGTTCTCTAGCAAAGTAAGGCAGGTTTATATAGGCCATCAGCTCATTATTCTTGTTCCTGAATGGTATATAGGCTGAGAGATATTTATACTTGCCTATTTGTTCAGTTGTAACATAAAATGTTCTTTGGTTAATTGCAATCTCAGCAAATGCCTCCGAACTCATATATTCCGACCGTAATCCTTCCTCAAATATCTCAGGCCTTGATGTTGCCAGCAAATCACCCTGTTTGGTGTACAAGTTAATATCAGTAAAGAATACAAGAGAAAACTTTGTTAACAATTCTTGTAGGTTAGGCTCCATTTCAGCATCTAATGAATTAAAGTTATCCAACTTATGTTCTAACTCTATCAATACCGAATGAGCCTTTTCACTTAGCATATCCTGATTCTTTTTATCATTCAGGCTCCTGATATTATGAAGTGTGATCGCTCCAATAAGCATTGATGAAAAGAGAACCAATGCAACCAGCATTATCTGAAGCTGCGACTTGAGATCGAGGTACTTTTTGCTGATATAGCGAAGGCTGAATGCAGTAGATAGAATAATGACGAGAATAATGTGAAATATAAGTTGATAGGTGAATGGAGCTAGTTTATCAAGTGTACTCAGGTTCTTTTTAGAAATTATGATAGACGTTTTGTCATTTACTATATGGTAGAGATGATTATAGCCGTTCTTGTCAAAGAAGTTGTATTCTGTTTTGAAACTCGTAAAAGGTTTTTCAGAAATACTGTAAGAATAATCACCTACATTTTTTATCAACTCTCCGTCAGTGTATATGGCATAAGAGTATGTACTCATGTCATAGAAATTTACGAATGACTTATCTAATAAAAGTTCAGGATAACCTAATCCTTTTGGTACATACTTTTGGGTGAACTCAATAATAATGCTGGCAGCTCCTTCACCTGAAGTTGTACTGTAAACAGGCAATTTCGCTATATAATTATTAGCTCCGTAAGATTCCTTCACATAGTATAGTGTCTTACTTGATGTCTTCGCCGTTATATTGTCTATGATATTCGTAAAGTAACTATTGCAATCCACTATCATATTTGATGGTTTAACTGCTAGCTGTTTTTCCGGGTAGCAAAGAGTTACCTGTGCATTATACTTAGTCCAATATCCATTAAAGTATCTGTTTTGCAGGTAATTGATGCATGTCTGCTCTTCATCAGGGTCGTACCATGCACTCATAAATAGTTTATAGAGGGTAGAATCTGATAGCAGCTGTTTCTCCATCTCCGAATAGAGGTACTCCCCTACCTTGTCCTGTTCGGTTGATAGTCTGATTGATAAAAGCTTTCTCTCCTCTCGCTCTTTGGTTTCTTTATTGTGGTATAGGCAGAATGTCGAAATGAAGGTTAATGCCAGTACCAATATTGTAGAAGTAGTGATATGCGGGAAAGGGATAGATTTACTAACTACAGCTACCAATAAAGTAATATAAACCATGAAGAGAATCAATTCCTGCCACTGTGGTGTATAAAATCCTACAAGATGAAAAATGATCCATACTAGCACTGAAAAGGCAAGAATTGAAACAAAATACCATACTTTTCCAACCTGCAAAACAAGTAACCGGGAGATTGTGAATGTAATATAGAAGAAATTGAGCAGTATTAATGCGATAATAAGGTAAGCAATCAGGCTGTATACAGAGAAGTCTAAAATCCTTGAAAGATTGAGTTCAAATGAAGAGTTGATAATAAGGGTATCAATAAGGTAAAGACTCAGGTAGTAAAAGAAAGTTAGCACCGACAGGCCCGAGATAGCTCCCACTAATCTGCCCCAACTTGATTTTACTGTTGGCTTATATTTCAGGAAAGCCCTGAAAAGAAGAAAACTCAGCAGTGTAATTAACAGTACATTGGTAAAAAGATCCCCTAATGACGGAAGCCAAAATGAGGAAGCGTAATTAACAGGGCTGAAAAAGTTAAACCCTTCAATAAATTGCGGGATCCCTGATTTAAATTGAATAATCCTAAACAGTAAGGCTGAAGTACCTGTAATAACTATACTGATTACAGGGCCTAATCCTTTCCTGATGCAAAATTGGTACAGCGACAACAGTATCAGGATAAATGCAGAAAGGAGTAGTAAGTAGACAATTAATTCCTGGGAACCTGAATACGCCTGTTCGATATTTTTTGACAGATATAAGATTACTTCCCCTTGTCTGTCTACTATTGGATAAGCTCCTTTTGACTTACTCAGCGTAATATCTGAAGGAATTTTATAAACCGGATTAAACGAAGATGTCAGATACTCATTTTCGTAAGGGTAATTGTATTTAATCAAATCAAGCAGGATAAATTTGTACCTATCCCTGATTTGCGATACTGCCTGAAAATAGCCGCTGGGGGTTTCAATAATCCTTGGATGGGCTATACGGTGGTTAAAGGGTATGGCATTATCTGACCAAAAAACAAGAGTATCATTCTTCAATACATAAAGTGCGATTCCTGAGGGTAATTTTTTTGAGAATCTGTTTAATTCTTCAAACGAAGGTTGACCATGTTCATTGATGATCCTGGTTAATGTGCTATTGGCGAGATCATAACGCACATTGATCAACCGGTTGAATTCTGATATCTGTATTTCCGTAGATGTATTATATCGGATAGACCTGACAATAAAGACAACTGACAAAAGAATCAGTATGCCTGATAGCAGTATCAATAACGGAAGTTTATACCTTGTAGCAAACTGCCTCATAAGATCGCAAGACTTGAACTAATATTTAGCAAAAATCAAGCCGCTAATGATCTATAACCTCATTAAATTGCTTAAAGAATCAGCGGCAAAATTATTTGGACTTTTTTAATATATAAATCAGGCTGGAATAGTTCATACCTGCTTTTCTCGCACGAAAATTTGATACTAGTCCTCTGTAAAGTGCTTTTAAATATGACGATTTACCATACTTATATCTTTCACTCAGATAAGAAATATAGAAAGCATCATATATTAGTGGACGAATCTTTATTACTTTAAAATCGTACTTTTCGCAGATACTTTTAAATGAATCACTGCTGAAATGATATAAGTGCCTTGGTACATCAAATGCTGCCCAATGTGATGAATAAAATAGGGCATCATACGACTCCGGGTTAGGTAATGCCACTATAGCTACCCCATCATTCTTAAGCAAACTGTAAACCATCCGCATTCTTTCATTAAGGTCATGCACATGCTCAAGTACATGCCACATAGTAATCACATCAAATGATTCTTCCTGAAGTTTATATAAGTGATCGAGGTCCTCAACATCCAGTTTCAACACTTCTTTAGCATACTTTCTGGCTTCTTTATTCGGTTCAACTCCTTTAACCTGAAAGCCGTGTTCCTTACATTCCTTAAGAAACATGCCAGTAGCACAACCTATGTCAAGTAGATTATTACCACCAGAGAAGTTCCTGATCATATCAACTTTTCTTGTAAGGGATACTTTCCTGATCCTGTCGTAAAGAAAGAATTCGAGACCTTTCTTATGGGTTGTATGAGAGAAGTAGAGATCAGATTTATAATATTTGGATATCTCGTTAGGTAAAGGCTGAGGATCAGTTATAAGTAATCCACAATTAGTGCACTTTATTATGCGAAATTTATCTTGTGAAAGGAAGTAATCCCTTAACTCTAAGTAAGTTACATGCTCATCATGGCCACAAGCAGGGCAGATTAATTGCGTTTTCAAGATGGGTTGTTCCACGTGAAACATTAGTTAATGTGTCAGGTATACTATTAGTACTGCTAAGTCAGCTGGTGAAACTCCACTTATTCTGCTTGCCTGGCCAATAGATGCTGGCCGGTGTTTAGACAGTTTCTCCCTCGCCTCGTATGACAAAGATACGAGAGAATTATAATCAAAATTTGCCTTCAGTGGAATATTATTATACTCAGATAAGGAATCTGCTAAATCCTTTTCTTTCTGGATATAACTCCCATATTTAATTCTTATTTCAACTTCTTCTATTACTTCATCTGCAAGATCACCCATTTGTTTAACAGCACTCATAAGGTTTTCATCAAACGGAATTAGCTTGGCCAACTCTATCTGAGGCCTGATAGCTATAACTGAGGCTTTAAATTTCTGGTCAATTACTGATGTTCCAGATTCTTCCAGAAAGCTGTTTATCTTGGAGGGTTCAAGAGATAGCTTATTCAGAATATTTAATAGTTCATTGATATACCCATTTTTTGCTTCAACTCTTTTAAGACGATCTTCTGATGCTAAGCCTAATTTATAAGACAGAGGCGTTAAACGAAGGTCGGCCGAATTTTGTCGCAGTAATATGCGGTATTCAGCACGAGAGGTGAACATACGGTAGGGCTCATCAATACTCTTTGTTATCAGATCGTCAATCAACACACCGATATAAGCATCAGACCTGCTCAGAATAAAGGGTTCCTTCTCATTAATCTTTAAGTGGGCATTTATACCGGCCATTAATCCTTGGGCAGCAGCTTCCTCATATCCCGTTGTTCCGTTTATCTGACCTGCAAAGTAAAGATTACTAATTAGCCGGGTCTCTAATGTAGGATTAAGTTGATCAGGGGGGAAATAGTCGTATTCGATCGCATACCCTGGCCTGAATATGCGTACATTATCAAATCCGGGAACAAGTTTTAACGCTTTATATTGAATATCCTCGGGCAATGAAGACGAGAATCCATTCACATAATATTCTACTGTATCCCACCCTTCAGGTTCAACAAACAACTGATGTCTTGTTTTATCAGCAAACCTGTCAATCTTATCTTCAATTGACGGGCAATATCTGGGCCCTCTTCCTTCTATTCTGCCGGCATACATAGGTGAATCATCAAAACCGAGTCTGAGCGTGTCATGTACCTTTTGATTAGTATAGGTAATATAACAGCTCCTTTGCTTGATTAACTTAGGTGTATCGGTATACGAAAATCGTCCCGGATTCTCATCACCATCCTGAATCTCCATCTTTGAGAAGTCGAGTGAACGACCATCCACACGAACCGGAGTGCCGGTTTTTAACCTTCGGGATTCGAAGCCTAAAGAAATAAGACTGCCTGTAAGTCCAACAGATGCCTTATCCCCCATCCTGCCTCCGCCAAATTGCTTTGTGCCGATATGGATAATGCCATTAAGGAATGTCCCATTCGTAAGGATAACAGACTTGGAATTAATTATAAGTCCTAAAGATGTCTTTACCCCTGTAACAATATTATCTTTCACAATGACTTCCGAGACTGTATCCTGCCAAAAATCGAGGTTAGGAGTTTGTTCCAACATCAATCTCCATTTCTCTGAGAATCTCATCCGGTCGCTCTGAGCCCGTGGACTCCACATAGCAGGCCCCTTGGATTTATTGAGCATACGGAATTGTATCATTGTAGAATCAGTCACAATACCTGAGTACCCACCCAATGCATCAATTTCTCTAACAATCTGACCCTTTGCTATACCTCCCATTGCAGGATTGCACGACATCTGTGCCATTTGGGCCATGTTCATGGTAATCAAAAGCACTGAAGAACCCAGGTTTGCAGCTGATGCAGCAGCCTCACAACCAGCATGTCCGGCCCCTACAACTATAACGTCATATTCTTTAAACATCACTTAGTTTCACGTGGAACATTGATTCCGATTTGGAACCATAATTTTATCTCAGGCCACAAAATTACGAATTATTTGCGTGCCACAGTGACTCTTAGTTTGGGGGTAACCAGGTGAGGTAATGGTTAGTGTTGAAAATAGTCAACCAATTCAGTGAGATAGTAATCCTCCTGGGAGCGCATATGGGCAGATTCTTCTTCTGTCTTATCTTTTAACCCACATAAATGGAGGACGCCATGTATTATAACCCTGTGAAGTTCTCTTTCGAAAGCCTGTTTGTATTTTTTTGCATTATCGGCTACCCTATCAACACTGATGAAAATATCCCCGCTAACAATTCCTTCTTTTGAATAATCAAAAGTGATGATGTCAGTGTATGTGTCATGGTCCAGGTATTGCTTGTTTAATGCCAATAAATATTCATCATCACAAAAGATGTAATTAATGGTACCGGTTTTAAAGTTTCTATCGCTTATAACTGCAGTTATCCATTTTATGAGTCGCTGATTATTATCAACAGGCAAGGCAACATTTTCTGTGAAAAAATTAATACTCATTGTTTAAATCCGGCTTTTAAAAAATTCAGGGTTTTATTTGCTTTGTGGCATTTGGATGAAATAACTATTTACCTTGTTGCGGTAATAACTTCTAAATGATGGAGGAATAGTATTGATCAGTTCAGTTTCTCTTGACGGAATTCCAATACTATCAAAATACTTTGCGGGATCAGGTTTAGGTATATCCTTACCTTCATTGGATTCTCTTTTCTCATCGAGCTCTCTCTTCATTTCAGCTTTCTCTGATTCAAGCAAACGGGTTAAGATCTCTTGCTGGCGTTTCATGGTCTCCTGATTAATGATTTTATTTACCAGGTCATTTTCTGTCTTCTCCATTTCCTGGATCATTTTCTGAAGGCCTTGCTGATTAACCTCACCCCCTTTCTGCAATTCTTCACCATACTGTTGGAGCATTTTCCTTAAAGCCTCCTGTTGAGCTGCCATTCTAGCCAGTTGTTCACTCATCTGAGAATTGCCCATCTTACCCATCTGTCCTTTTTCACCTGGTTTATCCTTCATTCCTTTCCTCATCTGCTCCATTTGCTGATTTAACTTTTCCTGCATTTGACGCATAGATTTCATAGAACTTTTTCCTTGACCGGGCTTGGGATTACCCTTGCTCTGTTTCCCTGAAGCCATCATACTAAGACTTTGCTCCATGTTTTTCAGTGTTTCAGATAAAAGCAGAGCCAGGTTATTTACAGCTGTCATAACATATTGCTGCTTTGTTCCAGCCATAGCGATAGCACGATTTTGCAATGCCTGCATTGCCATTTCAGTATTGTTATTTATATCCCTGATCTCTCTGTTAACGAAATTCTCAATCATCGACTGTCGTTTACTCAGAGCCAATAGTGAATCTTCAACCATCTGGAGGTTGTCTTTGAGTTTTTTCTGTTCTTCTATGGTGGCCGGATATTTAGGATCAGTCCTGTTCATGCCTTTAATCCTTTGCATAAGATCTTCCTGGTCAAACGAGATCTTTATTAAGTTCTCAAGTATCATTTGCAGCGCATCTGCATCCTCCGCAAGTTGCTCCTGGTCCATCTCCTGCTGCATATTGAAAAGCATCTCACTCATTTTTTGCATCTTTTCTGATGCTTTTTTCTGGTGTTCTGATGCTTTTTTCATTTGAGAGTTTTTCAAGTCATCATTACTCTGCTCCATTTCATTCTCAGCTTCCCGCTGCATTTCTTGCGGAACCTCAAATTTGTTGGGCTCTTCCAACTCGCGGTTTAATTCTTTCAACTCTTCAAGATCCTTTTTCGAATCTTCGAACTTCTGTTGAATCTCTTCCTGTTTCTTACTGAGTTCCTCACTATCTTTTTTGCTACTTTCTGAAGTTTCCTCTGATAATTTCTTTTCTTCTTCAGCAAGTTTCTTAAGATCTTCGATTGACTCTGACAGTTTTTTATCAAACTCAAGTTGCTTGAACAATTCAAGATTACGGTCGAGGTCTTTTTCTATATCTTCATTCTGAAGTTTCATTTTCTCCAGCATATCTCTTACCTTGTCCTTGTTCATCTCATCAAGCATCTTCTGGAGGTCTTCAAACATCTTTTTCATTTCAGGAGTCATGATGTCTTCAAAGAGTTTCTCAAGTTGCTGTTGTTTTTCAAGTATATTCTTGTCAGTTTCTTTAATCTGATTCTCCTTTGAATTAATCTGCTTGTTCTCAAGCTGCATTTTATCGATCTTATTCTGCAAGTCTTTCTGCCTTTCGAGCAAATCACCTATTTGCTTTTTATCCTGGTAGTTAAGCTCTTTTTTGTTTAACAGGTTTTCATTGAGTTTCTCAATCTCCCTTTGCAGTGACTTAGCCTCTTTAATTGTCTCTTCAAAATCTTTTTTCTGTTCTTTATGGTGCTCTTCAACCATTGCATTTATCTCCTCAATGGTGGGTATCCTGAAAGTCATTTCCTGGGATCTGGCAGATTTACTCCCATTTACTCCGTCATTGTCCCATATTTCAAAATAATAACTTACATTTTCTCCAGGTTCGAGGAAGGTTGACATAAGGTCATAATAGTAATAGAAGTTCTGTTCCGTAACATCTTTTTGAATGGGTACTTCAATTGACATCTCAGCACCTTTTTCCCCATTATTTACCTTTGACAAGATGAATTTTAGATACTTGAAACCATAGTCATCACGAATTAAGCCCTTGAAATACAATCTGTTATCGTAAACACTATCAGTGTATTGCTCTATGTTTATTACCGGATACAGGTCAGGTATCACTTCAGCATAAAACATGAGCGAGTCATTATTGACCATAAAATCGTTCTCACTTTTGACCACTATTCCAGTACCATCCATAAGCTTGTGAGTGGTACTAAAGGCATTTGAGCTTCCCTTTTTCAGATCCCGTTCATCTTCTCCTATCCTGAAGTGAATTATATCAGCATCCCGTGTATAGAATTTCCAGTTGAGGATTGTTCCCTGTGGAACATTGATATCGCCAATATTAGATAGGATTTCAGGTTTTCTTTTCAGATAAGCAGGATACTCAAGGGTGATGTCATAATTCAGGATGATTGGTTTTGGCAAAACTGTTATCGTGTATTCCTTGCTGGAAAAGCCTGAAGCAACAAGGCTGAATTCTTCATTTTCCTGAATCTTTTTGAAGGTATAAGAGTACTTATTCCGCTCATCCTGATGCATTTTTAATTCATTCCCTTTCACTCTGATAAATACTTCAGCCGGCAATTCTTCGCCAGTAACACTAACCTGAAGAATAAAATCTTCCTGTTGGACAGCGGTAAGTTCTTTATTATCAATGATTACCTTGAAAGGAAGGGGCTTTTCAAAAGCAACTGAGTGATTGATCAGTCTGTTGCCAGGTTCAGTTAATATGTTGGGAGTGGCGATGAGAAGGATAGTTGTTACTAGTAAGGGAGGCAGTGCAAAGTAGAGGTATTTCCTGTTTGAAGAATAATTAACGGCTGATTTAAAGGGTACTGAAATAAGCTTTGATGATTTTTTATTAATACCGGCAAGTATGAGTTCATAGTTTTCAGTACTTTCTTCTGACAACTTCTTTAGTTGCAATGTATTAAGAAGTGTATCCTTTACTTCACTGAAATGCTTTCCAACCACCTCGGCTGCCATCTCATGAGAAAGCCTTGGCCCTATTTTATTTAATTTCAGAAGAGGATTAATGATATACTTCCCTATTACGAACAAACCCAGAATTATATAAAACCAGAAAATAATGGTACGTACTGAAACTGAAAACCAGGCAACTGACTCAAATAGTGTAAAAATTAAAAAGAAGCTCAACAACAATGCTATGCTGTATAGTGCCCCTCTGATCAGGAGGTTGAAGTAGTACTTCCTTATGAAGGCATCAAGTTTATCAATAAGTATGGTATAATTATCCTGCATTTCCTTAAGTTACAATGTATTAAACAGATAAACGGTGTAAAGTCAATTGTTATTATGAATCGAACCGTCAATAAATTATTTGGCATCAAATACTTCAATACCTGTCCAGTCATCAGGCAATTCTCTGCCGCTGATATTTTTGCACCTGTTGATATAAAATGCTGCTGCAGCATCAAGTGGATTAATCCTTATAACTTCAGTAAAGTGATCAAGAGCAACATTAAATTCCCGGTTCTTATATGCCTCAATTCCCTTGCCAAACAGTGGTTTTGTCTCTGTTTTAAGAATCTTTATTTCATCGGGTTCACCATCAAGGACTTCGAAAATATATACTGCTTCCTTTTTGCCCTTTACCCTCGCCACATCAAGAAACCTGAAATTGTATTTACCTGGATTATTGAGTTTTATGAGACTGTCCTCACTAATAATGATGGATGTTTTATAGATCTTCGTTAAACCTTCAAGACGAGAAGCCAGGTTAACAGCATCAGAAATAACAGTACCATCTATTCTCCCTTCCCCGCCAACAACACCCAGCATAAGGTTTCCTGTATGAATTCCTATTCCTGAGTCAATAGGAACCAGCCCATTGTCAGCCCTTTCAGTATTAAACTCCCTCAGTGTTTTTCGCATGTCAATGGCAGCATCAAGGGCATCATCAACAGATTCATGGAACAAAGCCATAATTGAATCGCCGATAAATTTATCTATGAAACCCTTGTTTCTCCTTATAACAGGCTCCATGTAACCCAAATAGTGGTTAATGAAGTCAAAATTCTCTTTAGGCGTAAGCCCTTCAGATAGTTCAGTAAATCCCCTGATATCACTGAATAAAACACTCATCTCTTTTTGTACCTGGTCGCCAAGCTGGATATCAACGAAATTTTCTTTACCCAGGAATTCCAGAAACTGGTTAGGAACAAACCGTGAATAGGCTTCATTCATCTGGGATATCTTAAAAATATATTCTCTCAGCCTGGAAGTCATCATATTATATCCTTCCGACATCACTCCTATTTCATCATTTGTCCTTACGATAGTAAAATTGTCTAACCTTCCTTCGCTGGTTTGTTTCATATTTCTAACCAGTTCATTTACAGGCTTTACAATGTCGGCAGTCGACCAACTGACGAAGAATAAAATATAGATAAATGCTACAACGATACCGCTGATAATTCCTCCGAACATTAGGAGATTATCTAGAGCGCTTATGTATGCCAGTCTTGAATCACCGAATTCTTCCTGTATATTAAGGTCAGGGCCCATAAGATCAACCAGTTTTCCCATCATGATGCGTAGCTCTGCATCACTTACCTGCCCCATATCCTTGATGGGTGTAAGGCTAAGAACAAGGTATAAAAGCACAATGGTCAATGGAAGCAAGGTTGTCATAGCGCTGGCGATGTACAACCTGTTCCTGATTTTTCCGGTATTCTTACCAAAAATCCGCTTTTGTAGCTCTTCCCTTGAATAAATGTGCTCAATATACTTGATATGAACCAGGTGCTTTTGCCAGAAATATATAAACATTACACTTAAAAGAGAAGCAACAAGGGATATGAAGAAGTAATTGGTATATAATCTTCGCCCTAGTTCATCACCAAAAGAATCAGGCGATCTCAACTGAATCAGCATGACGATATGCATAATCGTAAAGGCTAGAAGAACAATGCCTGCATTTATCAGCGGTGTTTTGAGCAAAAACTGCCTGCAATATTTATACAATCCTCTCTTAATGTTTTTTCCTTTGCGTTTTGACCTGAAATACAACTTAAAAGGAATATTGAATGCCAGTCCCAGCACCAAACTCATCAGGAATACCAGCCTGAAAAGAAGCGAAATAGAATTATTAAGTGCTGAAGATGTTTTTCTGCTATTGTCAGGAGGAATTACCCGGGTGGTAGTTAAACTATCGCCGTCGCTCTTGACTACCCTGATATTATCTTGCTTTTCGTCGGTGATCTGAAAAGTGATGCCACTTTCCTTTTTATTAGTGTTCTCAATGGATTGTTTGCCTAATTCAAGCCGTCCTTTTTCTTTAAGTGCAGGGAAGCTTTTCAGCACCATCAGGCCAAGCACCGGATAGAGCAGTAGCAGATAAAGCAATAACGGGAACAAGAAAATCCTTCCAGTCCTGTATTTGGGAATATTTGTTAATGTTAACCCTTTTCTTCGCCCCATAGATAAGGATATAAATTTTAAGACCAGATTTAAAAAACAAAGTTAGTCAATATTAGTCTTATTCATGTTTATAACTCTTATCATCACCTTTGTGTTTTAACTCTGGTAGTAAACCTTCTCTTTTTTGTTTTCTATCTTTGCAGCCAATATTTACGATATGAGAAAGATCAGAGTCAGATTTGCGCCCAGTCCTACAGGCCCTTTGCACATTGGAGGCGTACGTACAGCTTTATACAACTATCTTTTTGCCAGGAAACACAATGGGAAGTTCCTGCTCAGGATTGAGGATACCGATCAGAACCGCTATGTGCCTGGTGCAGAAGAATATATTATTGAATCACTTAACTGGTGCGGAATACAGTTTGATGAAGGCGTAGGGGTTGGCGGTCCGCATGAACCTTACAGGCAGAGTGAAAGGAAACATCTGTACTATGAATATGCTGAGAAGTTATTAAGGGAAGGCAAAGCGTATTATGCTTTTGATACTCCCGAAGAACTTGAGGAAATGCGCAACCGGTTAACAGCTAAAGGTGTAGCCACTCCCCAGTACGATTATCTTTCACGCAATGAGATGGTCAATTCGCTGGTATTACCTGCTGAAGAGGTAGAAGTGCGGATTGCACGTGGCGACAGTTATGTGATTCGTGCTCTTATCCCGGCCGACAGGGAAATAGTGGTGCATGATCTTATCCGGGGAGAAGTAAAGGTCCATACATCCAGACTCGATGATAAAGTACTGTTTAAATCTGATGGAATGCCTACATATCATCTGGCCAATATTGTTGACGACCACCTGATGGAAATAACTCATGTAATCAGGGGCGAAGAATGGCTGCCATCTGCCCCACTTCACCAGCTGCTTTACGATTATTTTGGTTGGCAGGCACCTGAATTTGCACACCTCCCTCTCCTGCTCAAGCCTGATGGTAATGGCAAACTCAGTAAACGAGACGGTGACAGACTTGGCTTCCCTGTTTTCCCTTTAAAGTGGGTTGACCCGGTATCAAAGGAAGTATCATCCGGATACAGAGAATCAGGCTATCTGCCGGATGCATTTGTAAATATGCTAGCACTTTTAGGCTGGAACCCGGGATCTGAACAGGAAATCTTTTCAATGGATGAATTGATAGAAGCATTCTCCATTGAACGCGTTGGTAAGCATGGTTCAAAGTTTGATCCTGAAAAAGCCCGCTGGTTCAATCACCACTATATTTCTGCATTAAGCGACACTGACGCAGCAAGGATTCTTCAGGAAATT